>Ga0233432_10004305_pt1 | contig 12667 bp, 9 predicted proteins | sample SI_122_August201_6_FD_179870 | JGI IMG/M metagenome (GOLD analysis project Ga0233432, IMG submission 179870) | Seawater microbial communities from Saanich Inlet, British Columbia, Canada - SI_122_August2016_10_MG | ecosystem: Environmental > Aquatic > Marine > Inlet | place: Canada: British...
ATCCAAAGTGGCTGCTATGCCAGAAGGGCTCAGTTGGCTTCAGGTGCATGCTCTAACTCTGTTATGTGGGATTGGTTTTACGATGAGCTTGTTCATTGGAGGCCTGGCCTTTGCAAGCATCAAATCCACTAATCTTGAACTTTACCAAAGCCTTGAGGCGGGACACAAGTTGGGGATTTTATTGGCCTCACTGCTGAGTATTATCGTAGGCGGGATTTACCTGTTGTTAATTCTTCCGAAGGCTAATGAAGGCAAAGACTTTCCGACGACTCCCATTGAGGCCTAACCTCAATCATCAAATCTAACTTCTGGTCTGTGGAAAGATAAGCAAACCTCTTCGCCTTTTGGGCGATCTTTCTCGGTGATTTCATGAAGCTGACCCAGCACCTCAAAGCAGGGGTTTGACAGGTCCATACCGGTCGGTATGCTATGGCGATGCCAAAGGATCCTGAACAGACCCGTCGTCTTCTACTCGAAAGAGCCTTCGAGCAGATCCACCTGCATGGTTTCCAGAGCACCTCGGTGTCCATGATTCTTAAGGATAGCGGCGTGACGAAAGGAGCCCTTTATCACCACTTTAAGAATAAAGACGAGATTGGTTACGCCGTCGTTGACGAAGTTGTGAGGAAGGAAATCGAAGAGCTATGGGTTCGCCCTCTCGAGACAACTGATGACCCGGTGACGGTTATAATTCAAACCTTGACTCAGTTCAAAGAGACGATGACACCAGAGGAGATGCAGCGGGGCTGCCCTTTGAACAATCTGATTCAGGAAATGTCTCCTATCGATCCAGTTTTCAAAGAAAAACTGGGCAAAGTCTTAGATTTGTGGAGGTCGACTCTGACCGATGCCTTTAGGAGGGGTATTCAGTCGGGTACGGTATCACAGGCTGTCGACCCTGTCGCTGTGGCTCAGTTTATCATCACCATCATCGAGGGCTTCAGCTCTTTGGCCAAAAACTGTCAGGACCTCTCGCTTCTCATCCAGTCCATGGGTGAATTTTTTCGCTACCTCGGAACTCTTCGTTCCTGATTTTTTTTGTCAGCACTCATACCAACCGTTATGTATCTTGGTGAGAATCAGATACCTTCGTTACTCTCTCTTTTCTTTAAGAATCAAGCCCAATGACCCGCAGTCTCACTCAAATTCAAGATTGGATTTTAAGCCATCGCTTTTTATCCATGTTTTTAGCCATCGGGTTTTCTCTCGCTTTAGCGTCAGGAGTACCTCGCCTTGGTTTCAGCACCGACTACCGTGACTTCTTTGGAGAAGACAACCCTCAGCTCCTGGCTTTTGAAGCTCTCCAGAATGTGTATAGCAAAGACGACAACGTCCTGATTGCTATCGAGAATTCAAAGGGAGATATTTTTGACCAACGTACTCTCCAGTTGGTTCATGAGCTCACGAGGGAAAGTTGGGAGATACCGCATTCAACGAGAGTGGATTCGATCACCAATTTTCAGCACACTGTGGGAACTGAAGACGAGCTGATCGTCACAGATCTTGTAGAAGATCCGTCGACTCTTCAGTCCGAAGACCTGTCGCGTATCAAATCGGTAGCCCTTAAAGAACCTCTCCTCATTCATCGCCTGGTGAATGAGAAAGCTTCTTTGACAGCGATCAATGTGACAATAGAGCTCCCAGGCAAGGAACTCAATGAAGTGCCGGAAGTTGCGGCCCACGTAAGGGCACTGAGAGATAAGTATGAGGAAAGGTACCCAGGTATGGACCTCCACCTGACGGGCATGGTGATGTTGAACAACGCCTTTGCTGAATCGGGGCAGACGGATATGGCGACCCTGACACCAGTGATGTTTGCCATCATTCTTGGAATTCTGGTGATGATCACACGTTCGATCGGGGGAACCATCGCCACGCTAGGGGTGATTATTCTTTCGACCCTTGGTGCCATGGGGATCGCTGGTTACATGGGGGTCAAACTCACTCCACCGTCGATGACGTCAACAACGGTGATCATGACCTTGGCTGTTGCAGACTGTGTGCACATTGTTCTCAGTGTGCTTCAAAACCTTCGACATGGAATGGTTAAAAGGGAGGCGATCCGAGGTGCTATTCGTCTTAATTTCCTTCCAGTCCTCATCACCTCGATCACCACAGCGATTGGGTTTTTGAGTCTAAATTTCAGCGACACGCCTCCTTATCATGACTATGGAAATATCACGGCGATCGGAGTCACCCTAGCCTGTGTCCTGTCCCTTACCTTTCTGCCTGCGATTCTGCTTCTACTGCCACTCAAGCCTAGTAAGAAACCCAGTGATGAGCTCACTGTTTTTGGTAAGCTGGGAGAATGGGTGATCGAAAAGCGAAAAATGCTCCTTTTTGTTATGCCCGTGGCCATCGTTGGCTTGATTCTTGGGATTCAGCGACTACAGCTTAATGACCAATTCGTGAACTATTTCGATACCTCGACTGAGTTTCGTCGCGAGACGGATGCGGTCATGGCCAAACTCACGGGAATTTACAACATGTCTTTTCCTTTAGAGACAGATCTCGATGGAGGCGTGGCAAATCCTCGATACCTCGAAATGGCTGAAGCCTTCTCAAACTACCTGAGAACCGAAGAGGACGTGATTCATGTGAACAGTATCACGGATACTTTCAAGCGACTCAACAAGAGTATGAACGGAGAGAAGGAGGAGTTTTACACTCTACCCAAGGAGGGAGACCTTTCAGCACAGTATCTTCTCTTGTATGAGATGTCTCTTCCTTTCGGATTGGATCTGAATAGCACCATCAATCTTGATAAGACGTCTTCAAAGATTGTGGCCACCTTGCGCAACACAACAACGGTTCGCCTCAGAGACTTGGAGGATCGTGCCAATGCTTGGGTCCAAGAGAATGGGGAAGGTGTCATCAAAGGACTGGCGACGTCTCCTTCAGTTATGTTCTCTCACATCTCCAAGAGGAATATTGATTCGATGATCACCGGTACTGTTATTTCGATGAGTATCATCACGATCATCATGATCCTCGCGATGGGCTCGATTAAATATGGAATTTTGAGCTTGATCCCCAACTTGGTTCCAGTTCTGATGACCTTTGGTTTTTGGGGATACTTTGAGGGAATGGTCGACATGGGAGTCGCCACCATCGCTGGACTCACCCTGGGGATTGTTGTTGATGACACGGTCCATTTTATGATCAAGTATCTGAGGGCGCGTCGTGAAGATCACAGTTCACCTCATACGGCCATTGTCTCTGCCTTCGAGCGGGTAGGCCCAGCCCTTGCGATGACTTCCATCACCCTGGTGGCGGGGTTCTCAGTGATGACCCTGTCGACGTTTCGAATGAACTGGACGATGGGATTGATGTCTGCTGTGACGATCGCTTTTGCTCTGATTGTCGATCTTTTTCTTCTTCCACCTCTGCTTCATGCCCTGGACGGGAAATCACGCGTTCAGGAAAATTCAAACCCTGCTGTTTCTTCATAAGGAGTTCAATATGAATATTTATTTTCGCACTCTATCTTTGAGTGTTGTTGTTTTTACTATCGGAATGGGCAGCTCCCTTCTAGCGGAATCCCCCGAAGAGAAAGGTCTGCGTATTGCAAGAGAAGTTGATCTGGCCGACGTAGGTTTTGGAGATTATACAGCATCAACAAAGATGACCCTGACCAATAAGCACGGTCAATCTTCTGTTCGCCTCATGAGGAATAGAACCCTAGAAGGGACAACCGATGGCGATAAGGCTCTGATTATTTTTGACAACCCTAGGGACGTGAAGGGATCAGCTGTTCTGACGTGGACTCATAAAGCAGGTCCCGATGACCAATGGCTTTACCTTCCTGCACTGAAAAGAGTAAAAAGAATTTCTTCGAAGAATAAATCGGGCCCTTTTATGGGTTCAGAATTTGCCTACGAAGACTTGGCATCCCAAGAGGTAGAGAAATATTCCTATCGTTTTCTTAACGAAGAAAAGCTAGAAGGTCACGATTGCTATGTGCTAGAGAGAGATCCCGTTGACGTGAATTCTGGTTATTCCGTTCAGAAGGTTTGGATTCGTCAGGATCGCCTAACTCAGGAAAAAGTGGAGTTTTATGACAGGAAGAAATCTCTTCTTAAGACGTTAACCTTCAAGGATTACAAACAGTACCTGGATAAATTTTGGAGAGCAAATTCTTTTCTGATGATCAATCATCAGAAGGGAAAAAAGACATTGCTCGAGTGGCAGGACTATGCTTTCAAAACAGGTCTAACGGAAAAGGCTTTTCATCAGAGTCAGCTCAAGAAGGCGCGATGATCAACTCTCGTCCAATAAGAGACTTCCATGATCTGGTATTGGGTACTCGAAAAAGAATTTGGTACAAAGGTTTCGAAATGGGCCACGGGTTGAATGCTAGAGGACCTCTGGGCTTTCTGTTGCTGATGGTTCTGCCTTTTCTTCTGCAGGTGCCTCTGTGGTCTGTTGATATTCGTGGAGACATGAGTTTTGAGGCACTCGCTTTTCCTGATGACGCAGCACAGCCAGAACCGGGGCGGTCGGCATTTTCTCTAAAAGCTCAGGCTGAACTTTATTGGATGAGTGAGAGTGGGCACGAGTTTATCTTGGAGCCTTTTGGTCGGGTTGACAGTGAAGACGACGACCGTGATCATGTCGACCTTCGCCAGGCTCTATGGCAGAAGGATTTTGACGAATTCTCTTTGAGGGTTGGTCTGGGGCAGGTGTATTGGGGGCAGACGGAATTTCTCCATCTTGTTAATGTAGTGAATCAGACTGACGGGATCGAGAACCCTGATGCAGAGGATAAGCTGGGGCAACCGATGGTGGAAGCTCTTTGGTACACTGAAACTGGTGAGGTCAGCTTTTATCTTCTGCCTGTGTTTAGGGAACGGACGTTTTCGGGGTCAGGTGGTCGTTTCCGCGGGCCTTTTCCTGTAGACACTGACAGGGCTATTTATGAATCCGGGGCCAAAGAGTTTCATCCAGACTTTGCTTTGCGTTGGGCTCACCTTCAGGGAAGCCTAGAGCTTGGCACATCGGTCTTTGTTGGAACGGATCGAGAGCCGGTTCTCATGGTTAGCGGGGGAAGTCTTCGACCCCATTATTATCAGACGGTGCGACTGGGCCTTGAGTCTCTTTATGTCTGGGAGGATTGGATTTTTAAATTGGAAGTCCTCAACGCTGAGAGACAGTCTGAATGGGAGCAGGCCCTAACTGGTGGTTTCGAATGGACCAAGGTTGGGCTTTTGGAAAGCGAACACGATCTCGGTATCATTCTGGAAGGTGCCTGGCACAGTGGAGGAAGCAGTTTCACCACATTTGACCGTGAGCTCATGGGTGGCTTGAGATGGGTCTTCAATGACGAAGCTGGAACCGAGGTCTTAACCGGAGCCATCATTGATTTGGACCTTGGCTCCACGATGGCCAGTTTGGAAGCATCTCGTCGGTTAACAGATCAGTGGAAGCTGAACCTTGAAGGGAGATTTTTCTTTGATGTGGACCCTACAGACCCTTTAGCCGTCCTCAGAGAAGATAGCCACCTTCGTTCAGAATTACAGTATTACTTCTAGTTTAGAAAGGTTCTTAAGGCCTGAGATGGTTCACCCTTAAGAAAGGTTTTTCATTAGAGAGAAGAAACATTCTTTTTCCTGAAGACTGAACCGTTCGTCGTTTTTATAGGGGTAATTAGTGACATTGGAAGAGGCTATATCTAGGGCTGCTGCGAGAAGGGAGTTTTTGAGTTCACGTTTCCATTCCTCGTTTGTGGAGGAAAGAAGAACGGAGTTGAGGATCTCTCCAATGGCTTTCATGGTCTCTGGCTCGGGGCGCTTTGTTAGATAAGGAGCAAAAAACTGTTCAACAGACTCCCTGCTCAAGGTGATGGCGCCGTCGAAACTCTTGTTGATGGCTTCGAGACGGTTTTGGGTGTAGACATCAAAGATCACCTTTTCGTTATCCTGAACCTGCCCGTCAGCCCACATGAGGTCAATGAGAGGAAGAAGGTCAATCAAGTAGACGTGGACCCCTCGGATACCTAGGGTTTCGAGTTTGGCGGTAGCTTCTTTGAATTCCATTAGTGACCCTTTCTTTCTTTGAAATGAGTATTCGTTATTGAAGGGTCAATCAAGGACGAAGTCGAGGAAAGTCGTCCCCCAATCACAACCACATGCCAAAAGGGGAGGAGTTTATCTTAAATTGAAATCGAGCCGTCAGAGCTATAAACCTTAAAGAAGAGGAGAGGTGATGTCAATCAAAGCCGTCTGTCAGTGTGGAAAGTCGTTCAATGTTCCGGAAAAATTCCGTGGGAAACGGGGTAAGTGCCCAAGTTGCGGGGAGCCGGTTCTTGTTGGAGGAGAAGAAGTTCCTGAGGTGAGTTCTACCGCCAAGACTTCAAAGAAGACTGGAACCAAGAAAACCACAGGAAAGAAAAAGACTTCTGTGAAATCTACGTCCCCAAAAAGAAGTGTAAAAGGGGGAGAGGCAAAGGGCTCCCGATCAGGCGGGCGAAGGAGTACCGCTAAGCGGTCTTCCGGTGCGGTTCCAGTAATTTTAGGCCTTTTGGCGATGGGTCTGCTGGCTGGTGGAGGATTCTTTGCCTACAAGCAGATGAACAATTCGGGGCCGTCGGCCGAACCCGATGCGATGGAGAACCTGGCGAATGCGAACTCAGGGGCAGGGATATCAGATTCAGATCACGCAGATGTTACGAGAAGTGAAGGAGTTTCCCGTGGAGGTATTCCCATAGCAGAGAAACCTGTGATGTCGGCCTCTGCCAATGAGGCATCAACCGTGCCGACAGGTCGAGAGCCATCTTCTGATCTTTCTCAAGATGATGCATACGACAGGGTCCAAGCCAGAATCAAGGCTCTGGGAATCGATGTGAATAAATCTCTCTTCTTTCCAGAGCCCAAAGTTGGTAAAACCTGGAACGTAAAAAATCTTGGGCCCGTGGGATTGGGAATTGATCTCGTGAAGCCTGGCTTTTCAATGAAGATTCAAAACGTCGAAAAAGGTTCCCCGGCGGAAAAAACGGGGAAGTTTAAAAAGGGACAGATCATCGAGAGCATCAACGGCAAGGTCATGGAAGGAAAAGACCCTCGTTACATTCTAGGAGACATTGTGACCGAAGCTGAAGCAGCAGACGGCAAAGTGGTCTTCGAAATGAAAGAGGGTGGCACTGTGACCGTCGACATTCCTGTGATGGGTTCTTACAGCAGGAGTTGGCCCGTAAACTGTCAGAAATCCGATAAAATTGTGAGGAATCTCGCTGATCTGATTGGGAAACTGGATAAGCCTCGTTGGGGCTCGGTGCTCTTTCTCCTCTCCACGGGAGAAGAGAAGGACTTAGACGTCGTCAGAAAATGGATGGATGGCATTGAAACCATTGGGCAGTACCCCTGGCACAAGGGATACATGGGCCCAGGTCTGTGTGAGTATTACCTGAGAACCGGTGACGAGAAGGTGCTGCCGGTGATCAAAAAAATGTCTGAAGAACTTCTCGTGATGGAATATAACGGAGGTTGGAGTGGTCGAGGTCGTGCCAGTTACAGTTATATGGGTGGAGGTCAGCTTCACGCTGCAGGTGTGCACTGCCTCACTTTTCTTCTTCTCGCAAGAATGTGTGGCGTCGAAGTTGATGAAGGGATGCTTCAGAGGTCTCTAAAAGCTTTTTATCGCTTTGCTGGGAGGGGTAATGTCGCCTATGGTAACCAGTTACCGGAGGGTGGTTTCAGAGACAATGGGAAGTCTGGAGGGCTAGCGGTGGCCATGGCAGCAGCAGCAAGACTCGTTCCCGAGGGCGAAGACTCTAACTATGCCCGAGCGAGGGACAACTCGGCCTTAAAGAGTTTCTACGCGACGAACTGGTTTCACGCTGCCCACACGGGCGGAGGAATTGGAGAAATCTGGCACCACGCTGGGATGGGCCTCATCAGAGAGAAACGACCTATGCAGTATCGCTCTTATATGGACACACGCCGCTGGGTGATGGATCTTTCTCGACGGTGGGATGGAGGAATTGGCATCGCTGGAATGACCGATGGCTATGACGCTTCTGTTTCTGAAAAAGAAAACGATTGGGGAACCTTTTTTGCCCTAACCTACACTTACCACCGTAAGCACCTTCAACTCTATGGAGCTCCGAAGACGGAGTGGTGCAAGACCTACTCTCTGCCTGTTCGGGCTTGGGGAACACCGTCGGATGACTGGTTCTTGCTCATGACTCCAGTGGAGGACACCATCACGAGTGCTGAGCTAATGGAGGAGATTGCCCATGCGGACTCCTCGGCTCCTATCATGGGAAGGATCAGAGAGGGAAGCAAGAAGTTCAAAGAAAGCTACCTTGGGCATCCAGAATTCGGATTGCGTTCCGGGACGATGCGAACCCTTGTTGGTGAGGGCCGGAGCGACCTTGTTATGCCTCTGCTTCAATCCAAGGACCCCCGAATGAGACACAATGGGGTTTTGGCGATCACGGGTATGTTCAAGGGTAGTGCTCTTCCCTCAGACTTGGTGACGAATGAGATGTACGATGAGATCGGGAAAATTATCGAGAATCGGGAAGAATCGTGGTGGGTTCTTCAAGATGCGATCAATGCCCTGATTAAAGGGGGGAAGGCGAGAGTGACGAAACATAAAGATCGACTTCTGGAAATACTCGACATCAATGCCTGGTGGGTCCAAATGGCAGCGGTCAAAGCTTTGGCAATCATCGCTTATGATGATGAACATTACAAAGAATTGTTGCCTCCCTTGGTCGAAACCTATTCCGGATTCACGGCCAATATGTCACAGTCGGTTGCCCTCAAGGCGCTGAAGGACGGCATGACGTCTGCTCCTGCTCCGATCAAGGGTTATGCGTTTCAACTCTTAAGAGACACCTTTGGGAGAGTACCTGAAAATCTCACCTTTCCCGGTGGATACACGGTTCCTCAAGGAGGAGTGATCACTCGGTCAAGGTTCAGTGAACTGATGCAGGTTCACCCCGAGGGGAGTAGTTTTGTGAAGAAGCTTCCTAAGAAAACTCTCGCTTATGTGCAGAGCGAAGATAAAAATGAACTCTTTGAGTGGAAGGGATCATTTAAGGGCGATAAGAAATTTGTTGGGACCTGGGACTGGGCCGTTTGGCCCCGTCCTAAGACTGAAAAAGACCTCAAGGGCCTGGCTGAAAAGTGGGCGAAGAATAAGAAGCGTGGCAAGCCAAAAACCAGCTTCACCATCGAAGATGAAGGCGTCATCAAGCGACAGAGAAAAGGTGCTTTTTCAGGCTACTTCTGGCACGAAGACTACCTTGTGGGCATCAATCAGAATATAGCCAGAAAAATGGAAATTCGCCAGTTTGGTGGGAAAGATTTTCTTCTCGTTGAAAATCCGGATTTTGAAAATTATGAAAAAAATGATTTCAACGGGAAGTACAGCCTGTTCATGAGGAGGTAGGGGGTGAACAAAGCGTGGAAGGTGTGGTTATGTGTTCTCGTTTTTGGAGGGCAGGCAGTGGCTCAATCAGAATCAGTGGAAGGATATGACCTGGTCTGGGCCGATGAATTTGAAAGAGATGGAAAACCGGACCCTAAGAATTGGACCTATGAAAAGGGGTTTGTTCGCAATCAGGAACACCAGTGGTATCAAGCAGAGAATGCTTTCGTGGAAGAGGGAAAACTCATCATTGAAGGGAGGCGTGAGAAGCGACCTAACCCCAACTACAAGAAAGGTGGAAAGAACTGGAAAGAAACAAGAGAATTCATCGAATATACTTCGTCGAGTCTCAAAACTAAAGGTCTCCAAAGCTGGCAATACGGCCGCTTTGAAGTGAAGGCAAAAATCGTGGCCGAGAAAGGACTTTGGCCAGCGATCTGGTTTCTAGGAGTTGAGGGTGAGTGGCCCAGCAATGGTGAGATCGACCTGATGGAGTTTTATCAGGGAAAAATTCTGGCGAATGCCTGCTGGGGCACCAAGAAACGTTGGAGCGCAAAATGGGACAGTTTCAAGAAACCCGTTGCCTCCTTCAAGGACCCAAAGTGGGATGAAAGCTTTCACGTTTGGCGTATGGATTGGGATGAGAAGAGCATCAAGCTCTATGTCGACGGTTTACTTCTCAATACGATTGAACTGAAGAAAACCTTGAACGCTTCAACGGAGCGGGGGCCGAAGAATCCTTTTCAGCAACCTCACTACATGTTGTTGAATCTTGCGATTGGAGGAAATGCAGGGGGAGACCCTTCCAAAACAAAATTTCCTTCGAGGTATGAAATCGACTATGTTCGAGTATATCAGAAAAAGTGAATTCAGGTTAGGGGTCGCCCCTAACCTGCAGGGAGTTAAGACTTAGCCTTAAACTTGATTCTTTCTCTCGGCTAGCATAGCTAGAGCGATAAAAGACAGGAGAACCGCGATCGGGAGATAGGCCAGTGGAATTCTGGCCATACCTTTGGCAAGCCATTGGGTGATGTTCACGGTTAGGAAGCCATAGCCGATGGTGCAGAGGGCGACAAAGGCTAAAAAGCGAATGACGAGGGGTTTCTTTCCAACGGCTCGTTTGACGACGCGATTGATGTCATTGCCATAAATCACCAGTAGTGCTGCGACGATGGCTAGGGCAATATCTCCCAGGAATGGTTGAATCCACTGGCCTATTGGGTTGAGGTGTTCCATGGGTTTTGGGTTGTGCGTTGGATGGGGCAACTTTGGGAGGAAAACGGGTTTTTCCAGAGTGATGACCTAGAAATGCTGATCTTTCTCAATGGGTATTCAGAACGGACGGCCTCGATTATGATGCCCTCACCAGCTTTATGCTTCCCTTCAAAGTACCCTTCCGTTTTGCTCTGCCTGAATTCTTTTCGGGTCGGGAACAGATCTCTGCCGATCTGGTGGCGGGAGCAACGGTGGGCATGGTGCTTGTTCCTCAATCGATGGCCTATGCTGCCCTCGCAGGAATGCCTCCTCAAGCGGGTCTCTACGCAGCTTCTTTTGCTTGCATCATGGGAGCCATCTTTGGGGTTTGCGCTCAGGTGAACACAGGCCCTGTAGCGATGACCTCCCTTCTCAGTTTCGCTGCCCTCGCGCCTCTGGCAGTTCCCGGAAGCCCCGATTATATCTCGCTGGCTGCCATTCTGGCTATTCTTGTAGGAGGGGTCAGGATTCTCATTGGCCTCGCTAGAGGCACCTTTCTGGTTGCTCTGATCTCTCATCCAGTTCTAACGGGGTTCACAGCCGCAGCTGGCATCACGATCGCCTGTACTCAGTTGCCGAAGTTTTTTCTACTTCCTCAGCAGAGTGTGAACCCTGTTGTTAACGTCTTCAAAATGATCGGGATGATTGGTGAGTCCCATATGCCTTCCTTGCTTATGGGGTTGGGGTGTCTGTTTCTCATGATCCTGTTCAAGACGTTCTTGCCCAGATGGCCTGGGCTTCTCATCACGATGGTTTTGGCGACTCTGATCAGTTGGACCACTGGTTACGGTGGGGCTGAGATAGGAGGGCAGGTCGTTGGGGATCTGCCAAGAGGGCTTCCTCCCCTAGTTATACCAACGGAAGGTTGGAATGCGATATTTGAACTGCTGCCCGGAGCTCTCTTGGTCGCTGTCGTAGGGCTCCTTGAGGTGATGACGGTGACGTCCACAGTGGAACGGAAACTTGGAAAGCCGACAGATCTCAATCAGGAGATTGTGGGGCAGGGGATCTCTAGTCTCGCCGCAGGCGTGAGCGGAGGCTTTCCGGTGAGTGGTTCACTATCTCGCTCTTCTCTGAACCTTCTCGCGGGAGCTAGAACGGGGCTCTCTTCTGTGGTGAGTGGGTTGCTGGTGCTGCTGACCCTCTTGGTGCTCACGCCTCTGCTTGAACCTCTTCCTTATCCAGCTCTCGCTGCCGCGATTGTCATGGCTGTGAGTGCGCTCATACGCCCGAGGGAGATCCTCACGGCCTGGAAACTCAAGCGAAGCGACGGACTCTTCGCCCTGCTGACGCTAATGAGCACCCTCGTTGCGGCTCCTGATATGGTCTTGGGAATGCTGGTGGGAATTGGAGCTGCTGTGATGTGGTTCGTCTGCAATGTGATGAACCCTCGATGTCTGCTCTTGAGTCGAGGAAGTGACGGTCGGTGGGCAGCAGCTAGAAACCCTGAAAACCGAGAGGAAGTTGAAGTCGAAGGAGCGGTGGTGTACCGATTGGACGCACGGCTCAATTTCCTGAACTCGAGAGTCGCCTTGAACCGAATTAAGTCCCATATGGAAAAAATGGAAAGCTATCCGTCCTGTGTGTTCTGTGCTAGCTCTATCAACGACATCGATGCCACTGGATGTGAAGTTCTGGTAGAACTCAAGAAGCTTATCGATGCCAGAGGACGACGGCTCATTGTTACTGATGTGAAGGCTCCTCTGAGAACCATTTTTCAGAGGCATCCTATTTTATCTGATCTGGAGATGGCCCCCGGAATTGATGCCGCTTTGGATCGACTGAAAGAATCGGGGAACGCTTCGATCTGACTTTCCTGCTAGGAAAGGGGTCTCCTGTCTTAAGATCTGCCTGCTGGAGTTTTAACGATGTCTAGAATTCGTTGCACATCAACTGCTCCACGCATTCATTTTATCTAGAAGAGCAGAAACATTGATCGAGAGTATTTTGCAACATGGTCTTGAACTTGGGGCCGATTTTGTTGACATCTTCCGGGAAGAGAATCGAAAGTCGAGTTTCTCCTATAAAGACCAGAAGG
>Ga0233432_10004313_pt1 | contig 12653 bp, 11 predicted proteins | sample SI_122_August201_6_FD_179870 | JGI IMG/M metagenome (GOLD analysis project Ga0233432, IMG submission 179870) | Seawater microbial communities from Saanich Inlet, British Columbia, Canada - SI_122_August2016_10_MG | ecosystem: Environmental > Aquatic > Marine > Inlet | place: Canada: British...
GTTTTCGTCAGGTGGAAGACATCTTGCATGAACGCGGCGTCGATATCTGTCACGAAACAGTTCGGTTTTGGGTTGAACGTTTTGGGTCAAAGTTCGCGGGAGAAATCCGTAAGAATAGGGCAGGGCAACATTCGAACTGGCAATGGCACCTGGATGAAGTCTTTGTGAAAATAAATGGAGAACGCTTTTACCTTTGGCGCGCCGTTGATCACGAAGGCGAAGTTCTGGAATGCTTTGTTACAAAACGACGCAATAAGGCTGCAGCGAAGAAGTTCCTTATAAAAATAATGCGAAAGCACGGATCACCCAAGATCATCACGACAGACAAGTTGGCGTCTTATGGCGCGGCTTTTCGTGAGATTGGCGTTGTAGATCGTCAATTATGCGGCGGCCGATCCAACAACAGATGCGAAAATTCGCACCTGCCATTTCGACGACGAGAAAGGGCGATGCAGAAGTTTAAAAGTTGTGCGATGCTTCAGAAATTTACCAGTTATCACGCCCAGATATACAACCACTTCAATCATGAAAGACATCTAGAAAGCAGACATACTTATAAGCAAAAACGCAGTGCCGCTCTCATTGAGTGGTTCAATTTCTGTGCCGCATGATGATTGACTTGATGTGCCTTTGACGGGTGTTCAAGTTTGTCTGACAACACCACTGCAGCTCTTAATCTTTGGAGAACTAAATATTACCAGAGCCTAAAGATCCATTTTAAATTGGATGACCCTAAAGATCAAACCATTTGGTCAGATCAATTGGCTTGATTTATAATGCAACCTGTATAAGATAATTTTATTGTTTCGATGCACCACGCTTGGTAACTGAATTCTAAGAGCATAGAGAAACGGTAGGGGAAGGGATGAAGCACCGATTTTGGTCAGAATACACAGCACGTGATTTCGCGAAGCTTGACCATGAGAATTTGATCGCTGTTCTGCCAGTTGGTGCAGTTGAGCAGCACGGTCCACACCTACCACTGTCAGTGGATCAAGCAATTGTAGACGGGCTTGTTGAATCTGCCGTCGGCCGACTCCCTGACGATATACCGGTATTATTCTTGCCAACGATGCCCATCGGGAAATCCAACGAACATTCTGAATGGCCTGGGACGTTGACGTTTTCTTCGCAGACACTCATGGCTATGTGGACCGAAATTGGCGATTGTGTTGCCGCGGCAGGAGTGCGCAAAATGGTCTTCCTAAACTCGCATGGAGGTCAGATCGCGCCAATGGACATCGTTGCACGCGACTTGCGAGTCAAACACAAGATGCTGACAGTTGCCGCAAGCTGGTTTGGCATGGGGATGCCAGATGGGGTATTTTCTGAAGTTGAAAATCGCTTTGGTATCCATGCAGGAGACATGGAGACAAGCGTCATGCTGGCCCTGCACCCTGAACATGTTCAGATGGAACATGCACGTAATTTTCATCCCGCAATCGCTAATATCGCGCACGAAAACATACATCTTGGTCTCTCAATCGCTGGTAAGCTTGGTTGGCAAGCACAGGATATGAATCCCGCGGGCGCTTGTGGCAACGCCGCCGCTGCTACAGCTGAAAAAGGGGCCCAGGTCATAGAATATGCCGCCGACCAAATGGTCAAACTATTCGCAGAGGTGCACCGCATGCCGTTATCTTTCCTGGACAATGCTGCTGACCCAGATGCATTCGCATGAACAATGATCCTATCATCCGGTTGACCCGTGTGTCCAAGAAGTTTGGTCAATCCATGCTAGCGGTGGATGACATAAGTTTGGAGATCGGGGAAGGTGAGTTCATCACATTTCTTGGCCCCTCAGGTTGCGGCAAATCTACTGCCCTGAAAATGATTGCGGGATTACTTCCCGTTACTGCGGGTACAATTGAAATTACTCCACAAACAGTCGTCTCCGAACAAGATTTAGGCTTTGTTTTCCAGGAACCAACACTGATGCCATGGGCCACGGTGTTTGATAATGTCTACTTACCGCTACGGCTTGCAGGCCTGAAGCGTTCCGATGTGGAGCCGAGAGTGAACGGAATATTAAAAGATGTTGGCCTAACACGCTTTGGAGGCTCTTATCCCCGGGAATTGTCTGGTGGGATGAAAATGCGGGTGTCGATCGCCCGTGCGTTGGTGACCCGTCCACGCATACTTCTAATGGACGAGCCATTTGCGGCATTAGACGAGATGACACGCTCAAAACTGAACGATGACGTCGTGCGGCTAGCCAATGAAAACAAGCTGACGGTGATTTTTGTCACCCATTCAGTTTTTGAATCAGTTTATCTGTCGACCCGCATCATCATTATGGCCGCCCGCCCCGGAAGGTTGGTGGCAGATATGCCGATGCAAAGGCCCTGGCCCCCGAGAGATGAATGGCGAACGACACCAGAATTCATGGCTGAAGCCCGCAAAGTGTCAGAAACCCTGAAAGGAACGCTTAATGCAAACGACATCGATCACTGAAGATCGGGATGCACCAGTCAATACTGCTCAGCTTCGCCGCGCATGGCGGGAACGAATTTTGACATGGATTATGCCAATCACCATGTTGATCATCGCTTTCGGATTGTGGGAATATCTGGTCTGGTATCACGAAATCCCAAAGTACCTGATACCGGCACCGAGCTTAATTGCCGAAACGCTGATCAAGGACGGGCCGTCACTGATGGCATCTTCATGGTTTACAATAAAACTCACGTTCTTTTCGCTTGGACTTGCGATTATCGGCGGCGTACTTCTGGGTGCTCTCTTCGCGCTTTCGCGACCCGTTGAGCTTAGCTTATTTCCATTCGCGGTAATCCTGCAAGTCACCCCGGTGGTTGCAATCGCGCCATTGATCCTGATCTACGTTGACAGCACTTTTGCAGCACTTCTAATTTGTGCTTGGATCGTCGCCTTCTTCCCTATCTTGTCAAACACAGTGATTGGCCTGCGTTCGGCGGACCACAACCTAAGCGATCTGTTTACCATGTACCGAGTATCGCCCTGGCAGCGGCTGCGCTACCTACTGGCGCCCTCGGCGTTGCCCTATTTCATGGCAGCGTTAAAGGTCGCCGGCGGACTTGCACTGATCGGAGCCGTCGTCGCCGAGTTCGTTGCTGGCGCGGCGGGTCAGCACACTGGCCTTGCCAGCCGGATTATTGAAAGTAGTTTTCGAAGTGAAATCCCGCGAATGTTTGCTGCTTTGGTGTTAGTTTCTTTGCTGGGCATCGTGATCTTTCTTTTAACCAGTTGGGCGTCTCGCAAAGTTTTGGGGCATTGGCATGAAAGTGAGGTTCGCCGTGAACATTGAATTTCAGGATATACTCCTGAAGGGACGCGTAGTTGATATTTCTGTGCGAAACGGAACGATAGCATCGATATCTCCCACCGTTAGATCGGCCCGTCAGGTAATTCTTCCTCTTCCAGTTGACCCGCATGTTCACCTGGATAAAACATTCACAGCGAACCGCTGCCAGCCAGCAGAACCTGGGCTGTTTGGAGCGATCGAAGCGATGACATCAGATGCCTTGAACTGGAACGAAGCTGACCTACACGATAGGATAGAGAAGGCATTAGTGGAGGCCTATCAAAATGGCATTTCTGCTATGCGCAGCCATGTCGACTGGATACAGGAAGAGGTGCCGCTCGCATGGAGTGTGTTGGGCGAGGTGATGCAGGATTGGCGTGGCAAAATCGCAATACAAAGGGCATCCCTTACTCCACTCGATATGCTTGGTGATGTGGAATGTGGAACGACCATCGCCTCCCAAGTTCATCGGGACAGCGAGGTCATGGGGAGCTTTGTGTATCGCAATAAAAACTTAGATGTGCTCTTGGAACAGGTTTTCAAGCACGCGGCGCATTACGAATTAATGCTCGACTTCCACGTTGACGAGGGGTTGGAACCTGAAGCAGCCGCTTTTGACCGGATAGTCGACCTAACTCATCAATTCAGCATGGCCGGTCGAGTGCTTTGTGGACATGCCTGTTCGCTATCAGTTCGTCCAACAGACGAAGTTTCCCGTGTCATCTCTAAGGCGGCAGACGCGGGTGTTGCGCTGACCGTTTTGCCAACAACTAACCTATGGTTGCAAGATAACCAAAACGGCACAACGCCCCGGTTGCGTGGTCTCGCCCCGATGCATGAACTTCGCGCCGCTGGCGTGCCTGTGTTGCTAGGGGCTGACAATGTAGCTGATCCATTTTTTTCAATGGGTACCTACGACGCGCTGGACGTTTTGCGGAACGCTTCGATTGCTGCGCATCTGGCGCCAGCGGACTGGTTAGATTCGATCACGACCAATCCGGCACGCGCTATGGGCCGCGATATAAACGAAATTAAGATTGGTGGCAGTGCAGATTTTATTTTGATCGAAGGTAACAGCTGGGAGGACGCACTCCGCAGTCCAAAAGCATCACGACAGGTGTTTCGCGCCGGCCGTACGCAATCAATTGGAAAAGAGGCGGCATGAGCGTATCGACAGAACAACTGGAGGCTTTTGTCTCTGACATTGGTGACATTTCGTATCAGGACAATGCCAAGGTATTAGCTACGAAATCCAAGGACTATTTCTGGTACTCTCCTATATTGAAAGAGCAGTTGGACGATTGCGTAGGCCAGTTGCTTGTCCTGCCCAAGACCGAAGAAGAGATAATTACAGTGGCCACAGCAATTGCCCGACACCGGATCCCCTTGACCATTCGTGGCGGCGGCACCGGCAACTATGGCCAATGCGTCCCAACCGAGGGCGGCGTGATCCTTGAAATTACCAAGCTTAATAAAGTGCTTAAAATCTCAGACGGGCGTGTGATCTGTGAGGCAGGAGCGCGTATAGAACAGGTAGAAAAGGCCGTGACAGACAGTGGCCAAATGCTGTCGATGTTCCCATCGACCAAACGTCTGGCAACAATGGGTGGTTTTGTCTCTGGTGGCTCTGGTGGGATTGGTTCACTCCGCAACGGGATGCTGCGTGACGGCGAGAATATCACATATTTGCGCATCGTGACGGTTGAAGAAAAGCCTCGTATCATCGAATTGCATGGCAAAGACATCCTAAAAGCGCAGCATGCTTACGGGACCAATGGGATTATCACTGCGATGGACTACGCACTGAGTCCTATGAAGGATTGGATCCATACAATAGCTCTGTTCAGCGACTACGCAACTGCACTAGATTTTGCCAAACAAGCGCAGGAAGAAAAACTAGACGCTTTTCTGATGACTGTGGTTGAGCGCCGTTTTGCGCAGTATTATCGACGGTTAGCTGACTACTTTCCTCCCAAACGGGATGCAGTTTTTTCGATGATCGCTCCCGAAGCAATGGAAAATTATAGCGCTCGAGTTAAAGCTCTAGGTGGCACCATCAGCCTGGCAAAAACACTGAATGAGATGGAAGAGGCGCACCTGCCTCCAGCTTGGGAATGCGGCTGGAACCATACGACATTGCAGGCGTTGAAAGTGGAACCGAGCGTTTGGACCTATCTGCAAGTCGCGTACCCTCGACCCTTTGATCCAAAGCTGGTTGCAAGGCAGATGAAGCGCTATGGCGATGAGCTTTTTTTCCATCATGAAATGGCCCGAATGGATGGTAAGATTCAGATATTTGCGTTGCCTATCGTCCGATGGGTAAGCAAAGAACGCACCTACGAGATCATTCGTGAAATGGAAGAACTAGACGGATGCACGATCTTCGACCCCCATGTCATCACAATCGAAGACGGTGGCATGAAGGATATTGATTCGACTCAGATCGAGTTCAAAAAGGAGGCCGACCCGTACGGCCTGATGAATCCGGGAAAAACTCGGGGCTGGAGGCCAGAGATGGCTAGAAACTAAAACAAAACATTAACAAAGGGAGAAAAAGAAAATGATAACCAGATTAATCGTGTCGCTCACTGCGACGTTAATTGCATCTACAGCGTGGGCCAATGATAAGGTCACCTTTGCAACAAACTGGCTGGCCCAAGGTGGCCATGGTGGCTTTTATCAGGCGCTCGCTGACGGAACTTACGAGAAATATGGCTTGGAAGTGGATATCCAGATGGGTGGACCACAGATGAACAATCGGCCGATGCTGCCTGCTGGCAAGGTAGATTTTCTGATGACTGGCAACCTGCTTTTGTCCATGGATAGTGTCCGGAATGAAATTCCAACAATTGTGGTGGCATCGTACTTTGAGAAGGATCCACAGGCCATTATTGCACATAAGGGCCAATATTCTGGCTGGGATGACCTGTCTAATGCACCAGAAATTCTGGTTTCCAAAGACGGTCAGTTTAGTTTTTGGAAGTGGATGACAGCCGAACATGGCTTTAAAGACGAAAGCCTGCGCCCTTACGGCTACAATCTTGCTGCCTTTTTGAATGATGAAAAGATGGTCCAGCAGGCCTATGGTACGGCCGAGCCAATTTATGCCGCAGCGGCAGGGGCCGACGTGGAAACCTATTTGTTGGCTGATCAAGGGTGGAGCACATATTCGACAACTATCGAAGCTCGCGTGGATATGGTTGAAAACAACCCAAACTTGGTTCAGCGCTTCATCGACGCATCCACCGTTGGTTGGTATAACTATCTATATGGTGACAACGCTGCCGGAAATGCTGCAATCATCTCAGCAAATCCGGACCAAACGCTAGAAAAACTGACCAAGGAAGCTTTGCAGCTTAAGTCCTTGGGTATCATAGATAGCGGTAAGCAACTCGAGGTCGGCATTGGTGCTATTGATATGGCACGTGTACGGGCCTTTTATAATCTCGCTGTCGAAGCTGGCATTTTAGAGGCAGGTAGCGTGGATGTTGCCAAAGTTGCTACAGCTCAGTTTGTAAACAAAAAGGTCGGTATGGATCTTAAATAATAAAGGCTGGGGTTGTGCGTATTTTGGTCATATTCAGTCACCCAAGTAGTGAGAGCTATGGCGCGTCCCTTTTTGATATGGCCTGCCGCACTCTCGAGGCGGCAGGCCACGAACTTCGTATGCATGACCTCTACCGCGAAGAGTTTCAGCCAATCCTTACTAAAGAGGAATGGGATGACTACCTCACCAACACCGACCGGATCGTCGCGAAACATTCTGACCATATTGATGATCTGGAATGGGCTGAGGCTTTAGTGGTGATCTATCCGACTTGGTTTTATGGAGCTCCAGCGATGCTGAAGGGCTGGTTGGAGCGGGTATGGCTTCCTGGCATTGCTTTTGAAGTAGCAGATACCAAGCAACGGCGCCCTAAGCCCAAGATGCGCCACATTCGGTACGTCGTTGGCATTACTTCGTCCGGTTCGCCTTGGTGGTGGATTCAGATAATTGGTGACCCGGGCCGCAAGCTTTGGACACGCGGGCTGCGATTGCTTTTTGCACCCGGTTGTAAAGTCGTTTGGCGCCAAATATACAATATGAATCACAGTACAAAAGCTGATCGGGTAAAGTTCCTGAAACACGTTGAACGAACGCTAAATAGAATTAGATAAAAATATGATTGCAACTCCTTTAGCACGATATTCTGCCTGGCAGCGTCGCGGTGACTTCATTTTTCTGTCTGGGGTGATCGCTGTAGAACCAGCAGAAGGTAAAATCATAAAAGGGTTCAATGACCTTCCAGATGGGATTGGTGCCACAATCGGTCAAACTGGAGAGTTTTCGGTTGACCTGAAGGACGGTCCGATACTGGCACAGAGTTGGTATATATTAAACAGCATACACGAAACGATGATTGATGCTGGTGGCAGTATAGATGACGTTTTCAAGCTGGTTCAGTATTTTCGCAACTTATCAGATTTTCCACGCTACAACAATGTTAGGCGGATGTTTTTCCCCAATATTTCTCCTGTATCGACCGTGGTCGAGGTTTCAGCCATGATGCCATCGGACGAGATCGTCATCGAAGTCGAAGCGACTGCCTATCTTCCGGAAAAAGAATGAGTAGGCGACAGGATCTTGTCGCTAAGCGTGCTGAGTTAAAAGAAGAAATTCACCAAGCAGCCATTCTTGAGTTCTCTGAAAACGGTTTGCGTGGCGCCTCGACTCAGGGCATTGCGGATCGTGCGAGCATTTCCAAAACGAAATTGCACTACTACATATCGAGCAAGGAAGAACTTTATCAGGAAGTTCTGAATAAAATTGTTGTAAGTTGGGAAGCAATCTATGCTGGGGTTTCCCTGGAAAATGGTCCTGAGGCTTTTTTTCGGGACTATATCGTGCGAAAAGTTAGATATTCCTTAGAGCGCCCTGCCGAAGTCAGACTGTTTGTCCATGAGGTGATGAGCGGTGCCATGCAGCTTCGTAACCACTGGATGGGATCGCGCGAAGCCACTCTTCGCGCAGCAGCCCAGATAACCAAATGGATCGACCGGGGTCAAATTCGGGAAGTTCATCCAATTCTGCTTCAGTTTCATATCTGGGCTTTGACTGAGCAGTATGCTGTTTTAGCCGAAGAAGCCAAATTTATGCTGGGTCAAACATCTGAGGAACCCTTAGATGCCGAAATGATAATTAATGAAGTCTCCTCTCTCATCATCAATGGTCTTAGGCCATAGCCCAGATTTGGTAAATGCCGCCAGACTTGATCGGCGTGTAAATCAAGCGACTATTCCATTGGGTTGAACACAGCGTTATTGCAAACGATTAACTGCGTTTTTGACACGCCTAATGGGGATAGCACTCTCTAACGAGGCGATCCCCACAACTTTGTTGAGCCGGCCGGTTAGGAACCGCTCAAACTCGTTCAAATCACGCACGGCCACACGGACCAGATAATCAAACCGACCCGTCATTAGCCAGCAATCAACGATTTCGGGAAACAGGCGGACCTCGGCTTCGAAGTCTCGCAGGCGATCATCAACCTGCTGATCAAGTCGCACAGACACAAAAACCGAAAACCCGAATCCCGCCTTCTCTTCATTTATCTGCGCGGCGTAACCGGTAATCATCCCGTCTTGTTCTAGTTTACGGATGCGCCGTGCGCAGGGCGTGGGTGACAACCCCACGCAGTCGCTGAGGTCTTGATGTGTCAGGCGAGCATCTTGCTGCAGTGCTTTGAGAATTTTGAGATCTATTGCATCCATTCCAAATATTAGTCAAAATCACCAAAATCTGTCAATATTCCGCAGACTTTCAGTGCATATTAGTCACTTTACCGGTAAGTTTAGTCTCATTCCGCGAGCGATATCGCATACTATGATGTTATGAGACAGCACACATCACACCTCAAAACCATGGAACAGCGGCTGCTTTGGCTGTCCCATTGGATGATACACCACGCCAACCACTTGCGCCCTAAAACGGACGGGATCAAGGTCGGCGGGCATCAGGCAAGCTCGGCTTCTATGGTGTCAATTATGACTGCACTGTATTTCAGCGCTTTGCGACCCGAAGATCGCGTAGCAGTAAAACCCCATGCCAGCCCTGTTTTTCATGCGATACAATATATGATGGGTAACGTGGACCGCGCGCGGATGGAGAGTTTTCGTGGACTGGGCGGTGTACAAAGTTATCCGAGCCGTACTAAGGACGTTGATGACGTAGATTTTTCTACGGGTTCGGTTGGCTTGGGTGTTGCCATCACTTCGTTTGCATCACTGGTTCAGGATTATATTACCGCCAAAGAGTGGGGTGCAGATGTTGTGCACGGGCGCATGGTGGCGCTGGTTGGCGATGCCGAACTGGACGAAGGGAACGTCTATGAGGCCCTACAGGAGGGCTGGAAAAACGATCTGCGCAACTGCTGGTGGATCATTGACTATAACCGCCAATCTCTGGACGGGATAGTGCGCGAAGGACTATTCGCACGCGTCGAAAAAATCTTTGATGCTTTTGGTTGGGACGTCGTGCGGGTGAAATACGGAGCGCTACAACGCGCTGCGTTTAAAGAACCCGGAGGTGAAGCGCTGCGCGATTGGATCGACGCCTGCCCCAATCAAGATTACTCTGCGCTGGTATATCAAGGCGGTGTCGTTTGGCGCAAACGCCTGATGGATGATCTAGGCGATCAAGGCACGGTGACAGCCTTTCTGGAGGCTCGCGATGATAATGAGTTGGCCGCATTGATGGAGAACCTAGGTGGCAACTGCGTACAAACAATGGCCGAGACGTTTGCCAGCATCGCTCATAAGAACCCCGTTTGTTTTCTGGCCTACACGGTTAAGGGCTGGGGTACGCCGATTGCGGGACACAAGGACAACCATGGTGGATTGATGACCAAGGCGCAAATGGCAGCCTGGCAGACCCAAATGGGCGTGCCTGAGGGACAGGAGTGGGAACCATTAGCGACAGTCGCAGATAAGCCCACGTTCCAGAATTTTATGGACACCACTTTGTTCTTTGCCAAAGGTATGCGTAGGTATTTTGACGCAGCATTGCCTGTGCCTGAAATCGATACCCCAACCAACTTCCAGATTTCAACCCAAGCCGCGTTTGGAAAGATCCTTGATGACTTGGGGAAGGGCGACAGTGACCTAGCAACACGGATTATGACAACTTCGCCTGATGTGACCGGCACCACCAGCCTTGGGCCGTGGGTCAACCGTCGCAAGTTATTCGCTCGGACAGAAAAAGCAGATGCCTTTATTGAACAGCGCATTCCATCAACGGCAAAATGGAACTTTGCACCCGAAGGCCAGCACCTTGAGCTTGGCATTGCTGAGATGAACCTTTTTCTCTTGTTGGGTGCTGCAGGCCTATCACATAGCTTGTTTGGCAAACGAATTATTCCCATCGGTACAGTCTATGACACATTCGTGCATCGTGGCCTCGATGCGTTGAATTATGCCTGTTATCAGGACGCACGGTTCATGATAGTCGGCACGCCGTCCGGCGTGACGCTCGCGCCCGAAGGCGGCGCGCATCAATCTATCGGGACGCCTTTGACAGGTATGGCGCAAGATGGGCTGGCGAGTTTTGAGCCCGCCTTCGCGGATGAGTTAGCCGTGATTATGGGTTGGGCTTTTGATTACTTGCAGCGCAACGGCGACAGCGACCGTGATTGTCGCACCTGGCTACGTGATAAAACAGGTGGATCGGTTTACCTGCGTTTGACAACGGCCCCGCTGGAACAACCCGGCAAGCGCGTGGATGATGCATTTTACCAAGGCGCAGTTGATGGGGGCTACTGGTTGCGCAAACCAGGGCCAAACTGCGATATTGTGATTGCCTATCAGGGGGCTGTTGCCCAAGAGGCGATCGCCGCCGCCGGAATGCTGGCCGATACACGCCGGGATGTGGGCGTGCTGGCCGTGACATCAGCAGATCGACTGAACGCGGGCTGGACGGCGGCGCAACGGGCGCGCCTACGCGGGAATACGGTGGCGCGCGCACATATCGAAACCCTGCTTGCAGATTTGCCAAGTACCTGCTCCATTGTCACTGTAATCGATGGCCACCCAGCGGCGCTTGGTTGGTTGGGGTCCGTGTCAGGGCATTGTGCGGTGTCACTTGGTGTTGAGCATTTTGGGCAAACAGGGAGCATTCGGGACCTATACCACCACTTTGGGATCGGCCGGGCTGATATTTTGAAGGCCATCAACGGGCTGACGGCGGGGCGGCCTATCGTTTTAAGTACCGTGAGCTGATGCAAATCATCAGCCCCAAGTTCACCAGGCAAACCTAAAAGACCCAGCCAAACGCGAACGTCTTTGCTGTTCCAAGCGACGGACAAAGGAATAACCAGCAGAGCGTCGCCAAGACGACCATCATCACCGGCTCGCTTAACGTCAGCTAGTTGCGCAATACCCACCAGCCAAGAAAGTGTGGATCAGGCGGCTATTTGAAAATTGAGGGGTCAGCAAGTGGAAGATCTGGGTGATAGTTCCACTCTTTGCTTATTGGCTTTGAGTAAGTGTCGTGTGTGAATGCAACCTCAGGACATATCGGATGGCGGGGTCAAAACAGGCAGCGTTTCAAAATTATCGCGCCACGCGACAAGGCAAAGCACTGGATCATCCAAGGTTTCCATCGCATGCGGCTGGTTGCTTTGGTGAAACGATGTGTCATCTTCGGTGAGGGCTTTGTCAGAGTAAACTTGCTTGAAGCGGGCAGGGCTAATTTGTAGCGTCTTCTAATGACAAAACACTCCCCATTTCGCTACTTTAAAACCAGCCCTGAAGTCATCCGACTTGCAGTAATGATGTACGTTCGATTTCCGCTTTCTCTTCGTAATGTGGAGGACCTTCTTCATGAACGGGGTGTAGATGTAAGCCATGAAACGATTCGGTTTTGGTGGAACCGCTTCGGGCCAATGTTTGCATCAGAGATTGCTAGGAAAAGACGTGAGCAGGCACGCAGTCATTCTAATTGGCAGTGGCACTTTGATGAGGTCTTTGTGAAGATCAATGGTGAACGGCACTACCTTTGGCGTGCTGTAGATCACGAAGGTGAAGTTCTGGAAAGTTATGTAAGTAAGCGTAGAGATCGCAAGGCCGCGTTGAAATTCATAAGAAAATCAATGAAGCGCAATGGCCAACCTAAAATTATAGTAACGGACAAACTGCGTTCCTACCGCGCAGCGATGATGATCATAGGAAATGCTTACCGGCAAGAAACAGGTCGCTGGGTAAACAACAGAGCTGAAAATTCTCATTTACCGTTCAGGCGACGAGAGAGGGCGATGTTAAGATTTCGACGAACGGCAACCTTACAGAAATTCGTCTCCATCCACGCTTCAGTCCAGAACCATTTCAACCAGGAACGCCA
>Ga0233432_10004315_pt1 | contig 12653 bp, 7 predicted proteins | sample SI_122_August201_6_FD_179870 | JGI IMG/M metagenome (GOLD analysis project Ga0233432, IMG submission 179870) | Seawater microbial communities from Saanich Inlet, British Columbia, Canada - SI_122_August2016_10_MG | ecosystem: Environmental > Aquatic > Marine > Inlet | place: Canada: British...
TTTCAGATTTTGATACTTGTTGTGATTTTACTGTCGCTTTAGCTTCTAAAATTGGTTTTTGGGTTGTTTGGGTTTTTACTTCTACGGTAACTTTTCTACTTGTTTCAACTTCAAAGTCACTTTGCCAAGGAGTAAAGAATGTGTCTTCGGCAATTACCTCTAAACGAATGTTACCACTAGTGTCTTCATCTATAAGACCTTTAAGTTTTCTAATTGGTATTTCACATTTACCATTAGAATTGATAGAACCGTTAAAAAGTAAAGAATAATCTTGAGTTTCGACTACTAATCTTGCTTTTGATTTTTTTAAACTTGCACCTTGAAGTGAAATATTACACTCAAATAGTTCCGTTTTGTCTGTAAATAATTTATACATTCTTGTATTTTATAATAAATATTAAAAGGATACGTTTTCGGTTGTTAGTTCTACACCACTTACTTCTTTAACTACTAATCTTACGTCTTCTGCTTTTATTTTATATTGTTTGATTGGTTTAGTTTTAGATTCTGTGAGGGTTTCTCCTTTTACTTTAAGAATTAATTTAATTAATTTTTTCTTTTTTTCAGGTTTCATCCAAGGCATATCGTCTTCGATATTACCCCCTCCTCGTTGAATTATTTCTTCAACTAATTGAACTTCATCCCATGTAAATGAGTTTGAATTCCATAAAATATTAGCAGTATTCCAAGTAATATTCATAACTTATTATATAATTAAGGGATTTTGTGTATCTCTTACTTCTTCTTTTATTTTATAACTTATCTGTACCCATTATTAGTTCATTATTAAATACTACAGTAGACCTACTAAAAGATTTTTGTGGTTTTTGTAACAATAATTTATTAATACTTTTAGGGACTAAATACCCTTGCAAAGTAATTGTAAAGTCAGTTTTTACTATTCTATTGTCCCCTACATTTAGTTCTGTTGTGTTTCCAAAATTATCTATTTTAGCATTAAATTTAAATTTTTCAGGATCCCCCCAATAAGTGTCTGACGAATAATTGATAGATTCTATTATACCATTCATTTGAGATATGAAATCACACCATATTGTGGAAGTGTAAGTTAATGTTACAAAATCGGGGATTACTACTTGATGGAATTCTTTTTGGGGTACTCTATTTTGTAGTACAGAAAAATTATCATATTGATTTTTCTTTGTATATTTTTCTTGGAAGGTATAATATAATTGGGGATTATTACCGTCTATCTTGTTTCCTAAATCTCTTCGTTTTTCAACTGAATTTCTTTTAAAATAAATTAAGGGTGTTTGTATTTTACCTTCTTTGTCTCTATAATACCCATCTTGTTGGACAGCTTTAAATCTTTCAGCAGAACCATATAATACGGGTACTTTAGTTAATTCTCCATTTACTAAAACATGAGGTTTAATAATATTTTCAAAATAATAAGCTATAGCTTTATCATGATCTTCTAAACCTATATATACTTCTCCTACTGTGTCGTCTTTTCTTGTAGTAATGTCACCCTTAATAATATTGGCTCTATTACTAGGAGGGGGAAAAGATTCAACTGGGAAATTGTCTGCAAAGCCTGATGATAAATTTTCTCTTAATTTATCATATCTATCTGAGGGGATAGGTCTTCTTGGGTTTATGTTTTTGTTGTCTGCCATTTTAATATTCTAATTTATTGGCTTCTCCACCTTGAGATTTTACAGTTGTTGGGTATTTCCCACCTTTTAATGGAACTAAACTTAACTTTTCTACTCTTGACAAATGGGTACTTAAAGAAATTGAAAAATTACCCCCAAAATCTGATGTTTCTGTAGATAAAGCATAATCTGGATCTTTACCAAATGCTAATTGATTTTCTATTCTACCATCTACTTCATAAAAATTATTTCTAAAAAGTATCAAATCACCTACATCTGAAAATAAATTTAAATTAATAAATTCTTTTCTTAAAAATGTGAATGTAATATTTTGGTTTACATCTGGTCCAAATTCATCTGATGTCCATGTTTGGTCACTTCTATCTATTAAACTTGCAATTTTTATAGGTTCATAGTAATTTTTTTGGGGAGCTTCACCATACACATTTACTTTTGTGTGTTCTAAAGTAAATTTATAGTAAGCTATTTCAGTTTGAATAATGTCATTTATAAGTTCTTTACTTATAGTATTAAATAATGATATGTCACGTGATCCCCCAAATAATGCCATTATTTTCGTTTTAAAGTTTCATATTTAAATTTAAAATTTTTTACACCTGGTATTCTTAAATCAGTTCTGTCTTTACCCTGGGTTAAAATATTACTTTTAATAAATTCTAAGTCTTGTTTGGCCTCTCCTCTTGTTACAAATTTTAAAATTAAAATAGTATGTTCAGAAGAACTTTGGGTCATATATTCAGGAGGGGTTACATTTCTTACTGTAGTTACTTTTTGTAAAGCTCTAATTTGATCTAATATTTCCGTAATAGAAACTTTTTTATCAGAAGTTAATAAAGCGGTCACTTCGAATGTGTTGAGAAGTTCTGATAATATTTTAGTTAATTTAATCATTATCCTATGTAAATTGGGTAAGGAACCTTATAGAAAGTTTCTTGTGTTAATTGTGCTTCTTGATTTTGTCTTTCAAGTTGTTTAACTCGAGTTGTTTCTTCTAAGAATGTTTTTAATTCTTCAATTAATGCTGTTTTTTCGGCTGATGCTTCACTTAATAATCTAGCAAAGTCTAATGTAGTGTCTGCCCCCGGGATGGGAACTGATTGGTATTTACCTCTTACACTTCCTAACATTTCTTTAGCTAATGCTAAAGCATATCTACGAATCCATTGTCTTCCTGGTTCATTAATAAATTTATATGTTGGATTTTTATAAGGAACATTTGATAAATTTGTTATACCCCCTGTTGTGTCTTTTACAGGGTTATTAGCAACTGACTTTAAAACATACTCATAATGTAATTTATACCCTTGTTGGGGTATAGGGAATAGTTTTAAATATCTATTATCCTCAACATCAAAGTGGTATGCTGATTTTCTTATTTGATCATTCATTTCAATTGCTTGGACTTTTAAAACATCAAAATACATAGGCATCAACATAAAGTTAACACCTGGTGACATATTACCAAATCCAAATGATTGCATTAATGATTGAATTCCTGTACCCGTACCTGCGTATGGATCAAAATACCTATTAATGGCAGAAGGGGCATAATGGTAAACTCGTTTTAAATAAACTGAATCTGAACCACTTATTGAGGATGAAACATCTGAAAGTAAATCATAATTTTGTACTCCAGGAGTTACATTTAGAGTACCTTTTTCTAATTTATAATTTCCCCCTGCTCCCTCAGCTTCACTTCCATATTGTTCTGCAATGTTAATTGTGTTACCTAAATTAGGAGCAATTATACTATTATTTAATTTTGATCCTGTTGATGTTCCTTCTAATGTATGGAAGCTATTTACTATTTGAAAATGATAAAGTTGTGAACCATATTCATTAATTGCTTCTTCAAAACAAGTAAACAAATTTACTGCTTGTAGTTCAATGTCTACTAAGGGATAACCCATACGTCTAACACACCAATCCGCTACTTTGTCTGCATCGTTTTGGAAGTCAGTGTCTGTGTCATAAAAACCAAAAGGAGTTTCTCCTGGAAAAAATGATGATGAGCCGGGCCAGATAGATATATTTGCCATAATTTAGTAAAGTTTGTTCGTGTATAAATATATAACTTTTTAAAATACACTAACGAGGTCCACCATCTATTAAAGGTCTAGGATCTATAGTTCTAACTGAAGGGGGGAATTTAAATTCAAAGGGAAAATTAAAGGAGGTACCATCGGGATAAAAACCATTATGTGTTTTTATTTGATAACCTTGACCTGGGGTTAAATTTCCTAATCCATTAAAACCATAATAGGGATAATAAACATCTCCATTATTGTTTTTTGCAATCGTAATTATTCTATCAAGGTCAATATGGATTTGTGATAAGGAGGGAAGGGGATAGTCAGGAAAAAAACTTTGATAAAGGATTTCAGGTATAGATAAACCAGTACCAAATCTATTAAATCCAATTAAGTTCCAACCCTCGACTAATGTTGTAGAGGGTGCATTAAGTAAATTAAGATATTCTTGAAAATTATTAGGGGGAGAATTTAAAAAGTTAAGTACATTAGGGGTTAAATTAAATAAAGATGGGGATTTTTTTAATCTAATTTGATAACCTTGACCAGGTTTTAAATCACCTATACCATTAAGACTATACTGTGGCCAATAAACATTACCACTACTATCCTTAACAACCTCAACATCTTCTTCTACATTATTAGTTATAAGATTAAAATATTCTACAGTATTAATAGGTTCTAAACCTGTAAAAGCGAACATACTCCATCCCTTCTTACTACCAAAATCTATTGACAATAAAGGAAATGTTAATGTTTGAAGATTAGTAGTTTTTTGTTCTAGGGGGTTAAAGTCCGCATTATTAATTGCATTATTGACATTTGAGTAATCAGGTAAAATTGTCACTGAACCTGTAGGAAAGGTTTCAGAAGGTATATTAGTATTAAAATTAAAAATACTCACTATTGCTTTTTATTTTCTAGTTCTGAAATTCTTTTTTCTAAAGATTGAATTTTACCAATTAAAGCTGTTGTGATAGCATTCCAATCTATATTTACAGGGACTTGTTTATCATCATGTGTAAGTTCTATATTATTAGATCTTTTAATTTTACCATGATCATCATAAATAAAGTTTTTACCATAAGTAGCAAATAATGGATTTGTTTGGGAGGCTTCTTCGGCTATTAATCCTAATTCAGTACCTAAAATTTCTGGATCTTTACGGTTGTAAGTACATGGGGTTAATTTAAGTACATCATTAAATGTAGATTCATCTAAAGATTTGATATTTTTCTTAGTTTTAATAGTACTAGTAATATAAGTAATTTTTTTAGTAGTAGTATCATATCTTAAATATTGGTTACCATTACCACTATTTAAAAATCTAGCATATATGTCACCACTATAATGGACTTCAAGAGAACCCGTTCTTGAACCATTTTCTCCAGCATCATAATGACCCATCATAATAGGTCTATATTTACTATTAGTAAAAATTTTAGAACCAGAGTTTTCTACCCTTACATTAAGTCGGTATGTACTATTAAGTTTTTTATCAACTTCTAATTGTATTTCTGATGTGTCTTTGGGATTAGAAGCATTATATTCATCTTTTATTGTAATTCTACCTAAATTAAATGTTGCCCCCCCTGCACTTCCTTGTACACCTGAAACTGTTCTGTCTGGTTTTAATTCTAAAAGAGTTGAGGGGATTGAATCATAATTCCCAAGAGAATTAATACTATTATTTCTATAACTTGAAAATTTTAACCCACTACCTCTTTGTAAACTTTCACTAGAATGAGTTTGGGTACCTATAGCTTGTATAAATGCTACTTTATGAGGTATATTATGATTGCCGTTTCCATTAAAATCTCCAGATGAAAATTCTATACTACCTATGGTGGTTCCATTTGCTATTGAAGATTCAGTATTATATAATTCAATTGTTGGGGTAGAAGTGTTTATTTTTATGTTTTTAGAAGAAGTAATTGTGGATGCTTCTATTTCCCAATCATCATCTGTTCCACCTTCGGTTCCCCCACTATAACTTCCTGTGTGGTAGAATCGTCCTGTATTTTTATCTACTAATAATGTGCTATAAGACGTACCTGCTGCATCTGTTGTATTAGCATATAAAAAACTACTTGCACTAATAGAACCAACTACTTCAAGTTCTTTTCCTGGAGTTGTAGTATTGATTCCTACTAAATTTTTATCTCTCGTTATAGTAATTATAGTATTACCATCAGTACTTGTATCTGACGCATAACGATTTATATGTAAATTATTACTATCTTCTGCATTTCCTTCGATTGAAAAACCATGGGTAATATCATTATTATTAGCTGTTGATTGTTCTACAAATTCAATTTTAGGTTGGTTATTAGCATCTTGTGCTTTGGGACCCCCCACTCGGATAGTATGGGATTTAGAATCTAGTTCAGCAACATGTAATTGAGTTGTATTTGAAGGAATTATCCCCCCAATTCCTGCTTTATCTTCTACATAAAGGGTACCACTTGCACTTATATCACCTTGTATTGTAAGAGTATTTGAGGGGGAAGTTGTTCCTATACCTATATTACCATTAACTCTGTTAATAAACATAGCTGAGTGTCCATTGAGTGAATCATTGTAATATTGGAAATTTAAGCCATAAAAAGAAGGACCATTTTTAGAATGAATATCAAACCCATAGAATGGGGACCCATGTCTAAATTCTATTTTTGAACTACTAACAACTCCTTCTCCTCCTAAAGTAAATAATTTAAGAGCATGATCACCTTCACCTGCTTGGCCCCCTTCATTAATACCCCCTATTTGAATATTTCCTTCGTTAACATGAAGATATTCCCAAGGGAATTCGGTTCCTAAACCTATTTTTCGAGTAGCACGATCAATAAATAAAGAAGAAGTTCCTTCATCATTATCATGAGCTAATATATTTAAACCATAAATAGAAGGACCATTTTTAGAATTAAATGTAAAACCATAATTTTCACTAGCATGGTTAAGTTTAATACCTGAGGACCAATAATTAGAAGCTTCTCCATTTGATCTAACTTTAATAAAATGATCTTGTGGGTTACCAAAATTACCTACTTGTGTATCATTAATAGTTGATAAACTATCCGCGGTTATATTAGAAGCAGTTAGATTAGCATTTATCCATACAGGAGCACTATTACCCGCTATTCTTATATCTGTAATACTACCCCCTGCTGCTATATTTAATATTCCACTATCTTGTAAGTTTATTAAGCTATTTCCAGTATCAAATATATTTGTACCAATATCATGTGAGAAAACAAGTTTATTAGCTATTATAGAATTAGAAGATGATATATTACCTGATGCAGTTATATGACCATCTACAAATATATTTTTTGAAGATGTTAAATGGGAAGTACTATATGCACCGTCTTCTACATGCCAGTTATTAGTGATTTGGCTTACTAATGTACCACCAAAATATAAACCATTATTTTTAACATATAATGTGTTATTACTTTCATGATTATAATCACCTACTGGAATATTCCCAAACTCAATAAAAGGTAAACTATTAAGACCTCCTGAAATTATAAGTGATCCTGTAATACTTGCTGTAATTCCTCCTTGTATAGTTTGATCATGTGGGAAACCTGAACCCCCTCCTGTGGAAATTGCTAAACCATTTTGTAATATATCACCCTGTACTTCTAAAGAACCTGTAATTAAAGTTTTTGATGATGAAATTGTTACTGTTCCTTCGGGATGTAAAGCAATTAACCTAATTTCTCTATCTGAAACCATATAATGTCTAAAAGCATCATAGTATAAATCATTTACAGTTTCTTCAGTTGTATGACCAAATATTCTTGATGTAAATTCATCTATTCCATTTTGGCCTGTAAAATATATGGGGTTTAGTTCTTTTAAAATAATTGAAGAAGAAGGTATCTCATTACCGATGTTTACACCCATGTAAATACTTTTACCTGACTCAACTTTTACATGGTCTTCAAAGGTACTTTGACCCCCTACTGTTAAAGCGTTTCCTATATTTTGATTATTATTTATAGTTGAGGAATCTAGTAGGTTCAATGAATCCCCATAAAATGTATGTGTATTAAAAATAGAATTATTATTCATATTTAAATTGGCTTGGGCTACACCATTTATTACTAGTTGGTTTGAAGGTAAGATGAAGCCCTCAAATCCTGCAAGTGCCGCAGCACTAGATACTGCTAATTGAAAATTTGTAAGGGTTTCTCCATCAGGTATAGTATCATCAAATCCTATATTAATTTGTTTTCTGTTTTCTGTGTTAAAGTTTTTATCTTCCCATAAATCAACATGATGTATGTAATGGTAACGATCATCTGTGTCCTGCCCCCCAATTTGGGCTCCTCCACTTATGGCTAATTTATAGTATTTATATTTAGATGAATCAAAGTATGAAGAAGTAAAATTTAATAAATAAAAATCTTGGTTATTTAAATTGGGGTCTAAATTATTCCATCTAAAGTCTTTAGAGGGAGCAGATGTATTTAATTTACTTGAAGTTATAATAGAAAAAGCTGAGTGTACTTCAATATCATTAATAGTGAATAAACTACTAGTTCTTTGGTTGTCTAAATTATGTATTTGATATAAACCCACCCAAGTATTACCATCAGGGGATCCTGAAAGATGGATTCCTTCTATATATCTTTGAGAATTATTAATTGTTTTTGTAGATGTATCATAGTCTGTTCGTGGATCTGTGTTTGAGGCCCTACTATACCATAACCCTAATTTAGTAATTTTTTTAGGAGAATTAAAACTAAAACTATGTGTACTGTAATGGTAATTATTAATATTATATTTAAAAGCTCCATAACTAGCAAAATTAGGGTAATCTCTACTATTACTTGAGGTAGCATATTGAAATATATCACCCCCATTCCAACCTAAAGAAGGCATGTCATTGGGGTTATTACCTCCCTCCGAACCTACTTCTGCTATAGGAGTACTATCAATGTCACCACCACTTCTGTCTGGTCTTGTTATTTTAGTTGATGATTTTGAACCTATAAGATTTATAAATGATGAAGTACCTATAGAAGAAGAAAGAACTAATCCAATACTTGTAGCTTTATATTCTATAATGTCATTACCATCTGTAGGGGTAAGAGTAGATATATCGTAATAACCATTAAGATCATCATGTAGTGAATTTGAAATTATAGTAGTAGTAATACCCGATTGTCCTGCATTAGTTGCAAAACTTGCAGTTAGTGCATGACTTGCAGTTAGTGCATGACTTGCTGTTGCATTTAAACTTCCAGTTATTGAAACTGAACCTGTAAATTGATGATTATCCCCTTGTGTATCACCAAATGTTGAACTCCCCGAAGTAGTAAATGCATTTACACTAGCAAAACTAAGTCCTTGTATTGTAATAGCTCCATCTACGTTAAGATTTTCATCAATTTGTACATTAGAAGCTGATATAATTGAGGATGATATAGCAGAAGCAGATATAATATGATTTGGACCTGATACACCTATTGGACCATAATATCTGTAGGCTTCTGTCCATAAGGGATGAGACCCTACTAAATCAGGATCTAAATTATGTACAACTGAACTATCTGGTTGGGCTGTAACAAATAATCCTCCTTCTTTGTAATCAAATATTACTCCTGAAGTTTGGTCTTCTTTTTGCCCTTCTATAAATAATTCATTTCCAGGTGTTTCATAAGGATCACTACCAAATGTGGCAGCTTCAAAATATCTAGCTAGATATCCTTTACCAAATTTAAAAGGATTTATAAAGTTTTTTAAAATATATGATCCTGAGTCTAATAAATAGGTGTCCCTAATTTCTTTTGTATCATAATTATCTGTTTCAGAAGTATCATATTGATTATATTCGTCTGCAGATTGGCTTTCTTTACCATAAACAAAATAGAATTGATCTTGTGTACCTTGAACTTTAGCTAAAGGAAGAATTAATTTTTCAACATAAGGATTAGATGTTGTGTCATCAGATATAGATGTAGAAAAATGACCTCTAATAAGTTTTTCTACAGGATCTAAACTGTTATATGTTGATACATTTATACCTAAACTGGTTGCAGAAGCTGTTATCCAGGTTCTTGTTCTGGAAGGAATTATATTTTCAGCAGATGAAGCTTGTTTAATAGTGTCAGCTTTAAATATAATTTCTTCTGGATATGTGGGAAAACCTTTACCAAATGGTTCATTAACAAGATCTTTAAAAGTAGTTGTATGAAGTACACCAAATAGAGCCTTAAAAGCTGCTAGTCTTGGTTCTTTTTCATTAAATTGTTCACTTCTATTATTTAAATTTTGATTTGCCATTTAACTAATTTTATTATAAATATTTATCTATTTTTAGGATCTAGATTTAATTGTAATTTGTTCAATGTATTTGGATGGGTCTATACTTCCTGATATTATGACTTTAACTAAAAATATATTATCACTTCTATTTATAGAACAATTAATTAAAGTAAAATCAAATGCTATTATACTTCCATCAGTAGTTTCATTACTATTGAAATCACTCCTAAAAGTAGTATTATCTAATTTTATATTACTTTGTAAACTTTGTTGACCTGTTATTGAACCAAAACCTGTTCCTGGGAAGTCATTATTATTACCTTGACTATTTACGTTTATAGGACCTGGAATTTTTGCAAAAATATTAATATGCCCATCTGTAGCAGCTTGTCCTGAAACACCTGCAGGAAAATCTGTTTTATTTATATTACCTTTTACAATCATTGTAAAGTTTTGAATACTCAAAAGAGTAGAAGCTTCAATGGCTGTATAATATTCTCTTTGTTCGTTTTTTGTAACTGTTGAGTAATCTACTGTATTTGGAAGATTTCCGTCATAGCTTTCAGAAGGAAAAATTAATCTACCAGTATATAATTGTTGTAAATCATTAGTTGATAATATATTTTGAACTGAATTATAATTTGCTCTTGAAGATGATACCCAGAATGTATAATCATGATTATTCCCCCCCATAGTATTAGGGTTATTTGATTGGGAAGTAATTAAACTAGTACGTGACCATCTTCTGTCTTCATCAAAGAATGAAGCTGTCATAAAAGGTGCATTAGGAAAAACATAATTCATTGTTGTTAAACTATCTAATCCTATACTTCCCGATTTCATAAATCTACCTAAATTTAGATTATTTGCTCCACCCAAAGTATAATTATGTTCTGAGGTTTTTACTCTATTAACAAATTTTAAATCAAAATTATAAAATTTACCCTGTATAGGGTCTACATCATTAGGTAAAGTAGCCTTTAATTCATATTTTATACTTGCTGTACTTTGTGCTGTTGGTATAAAATTGTCATCTCCTTCATGGAATCTTAAACCTTTTCTATTATCTAAAAGATCGGGGTTTACTTTGTGTTCTATTATACTATGATTATCTACAAATGACATAACAGCACTGTCTGTTGTAACTGCTAATTGTCCATCATGAGTAATAAAAGATTTTATTAAACTTTGAAATGTATTATTTGGATCATGGTTATATACTTTATTAGCTAAATTATATATTTGATTTATACTTGAGGTAAATGATGTTTGGTCTTTAAAGTAACTAACACCAGATAAACTGTGGGTTGCTGGGGTGTTAGATATCTCAGTATAAGACATATTTTCATTAGGTTTAATTGAAGCGATTTCAATTCCATCATTATAATACCAATCAAACACATTCATACTTTGTGTAAATCCGTCTGCTATATTATGGATTAATTCTAAATAATTATAACCATCTCTAATTTTATCATCTAATTCAATTTTAACACCAAAACCTTGGTAACCATTATTTAATGAGTATCCTCCTTTAGATATACTTTGTGATACAGTATTAAATGGTGCTACTTTAGTTATAAATAATTTACCTTCTGTAAAACTTGCTGTACCATTGTTTAAATAGAAAACATTATCATTTCCAGGGATAATATAATTTATATCATATTCTGATAATGTTTGGGTTGTATTTTTATTATCAGTGTCAAAATTAGATTGTAAATTTACTTGGGTTTTTGTTATACCATTAATTTTTAATTCTAATGAACCTGAATCACCAAAATTAAATGCCTCATTAGTAGTATTAGTTGAATATAAAGGAATATTATCAGTATGAGTAAATAAAGTCATTGAATAATCATATCCTGCTGAAGTACTTGCAAATAAAATTCTTGAAGAAGATACTATTGATGTTGGATTTTTAGGTTTGTCTGCATCTGAACCTGAATAATAAACAAGTGATTCTGAAGTTAATAAACCAAAATAAAACTTATCTTCCATTTCTGTAGGATGAGCACCTATAATTACATCAAAATCACCCGACATTGTTTGTGGGGCTTTTGGTATTACAAATATAGATTGGGAAACTTGGAAAAATCCTGAACCTGTTTCTTGGTCTTTCACCATTAAGGTTATGTTAGAAGAAGTTATTGCATTTGAATAATTAGATGGATTATAAATAAAAATACTTGCTGTTCCACTTGTAGGGTCATTAATTAAAGGATTAGATCCATCATTAGCGAAGCTAAAGTTTACATTATTTGAAGATGCAGTTATATTTAAGTTATTGGGGAATGTTAAATTACTTTCTGATGTAAATGTTGGTGGTATTGTTGTTATATTTTCGGGAAAAACTTGAATTTCTTGATAATTACCCCCATTTTCTGGGTATATAAAATACAATGATTCTTCAGAATCACTTGAATTAAAGAAACTTGCAGAAATTAAACTTCCAGTTCCAAAATTAAATGTTACTGAACTACTAAGGGCACCTGAAACAAATATATCTATGTCATTTAATGTTTGGGTAACTGAACTTGGAGTAAATATTACTTCTTCAGTAGCTGTATCCGATATTATATTATCTAGGGAAGCTGACATTGTATATTTAGATTTTTCGTGATTTGAAAAATTAGCTAAAGAAGATATTGTAGTTAAATCTATATCATATATACGTGTTTCATCTGTTCCTAAAGGGATTATT
>Ga0233432_10004316_pt1 | contig 12653 bp, 10 predicted proteins | sample SI_122_August201_6_FD_179870 | JGI IMG/M metagenome (GOLD analysis project Ga0233432, IMG submission 179870) | Seawater microbial communities from Saanich Inlet, British Columbia, Canada - SI_122_August2016_10_MG | ecosystem: Environmental > Aquatic > Marine > Inlet | place: Canada: British...
AATACGCACAAATTTATTCAACTCCGTTCACAGAAACATTTTCTGATTAATCAAATTTAATGGCAACGTTCTTCAGTCGCTTTCTGCCTTTCCAGTTACTCATGCTTTTTATTTCTTTAAACTCCCAATCACGATAAGATGCCGTATCACCTTCATCAGGCGCGGCAATTTTATCTCCATACTTCTTAGCCCGTCTCTTTGCGACTACATCGGACGCTACACTGAGTAAGTTGGTATATTCTAATTGGTATTCTCCCAATATCCCAAGATTATCGAAGAGTTCTGTGAAGTTATTTTCATAAAGACAGAGTTTAATCGATTCAGGATCCAATGCCTCAATGGGTTTACTTCCTTTGATTTTATAGTGTTTCTTGTGTGCGACCTCTTTGCTTTTATAAAATTTCTTGGATTGTTTGTTGAATTCCTTTGTGACTTCTTGGTTGAATTTATCAATTTCCTTCTCATATCTGGTTGCTGTCTCGACTTTCATATATGTGATTTCAGATGCAAGCTCGTTGAGTTTCTCAATCACTTTTTGAATATCGTCAGACGAAACTGCCTGAGCTTTAATGGCGTTCCAATCAAATTGGACATTGAATAAATTTTGATAGGTAGATTTGGACGATTTGGTTTTCTTGTCCTGTACATTTCTAATGTCACTTACTTTTAATAAACCCTCTGCACTCACAATATTAACTAACTCATCAAAATCGTCATGATTGAGAAGGGTTGCTTGATAAAGAGTTGTCCACGCACCTACCGTTTCAAATACCTTGGAATTCTGTTTGATCCGGTCATCCTGAGCGATACTGATTAGCTTGCTTGCTTTGCTGGGAGATATATCAGTCTGATCGAGAATTTGTTTCATTTCATCAGCGCCAAATCCAAACTCAACGTCTGCTTGGTTCAATAGCTCTGAAACCTTACGCCAGCTTCCAGTTTGATCATTTAGTTCCGATTGAATCTCTTCGATTAAAGTGGCTACTGAAACTGTATTGCTTGGATTCATCTGATTGCTTTCGGTTGTTCCCTCTGGATTTTAGTCGAAAATTGCAAAAAAAGAAGTCTGTTTCCAATGGAAATGAAATAAAAAAAATGCATGCCGCTGAAAAAGGATGGCTAAGCACCCACCCGCGATCAATCCATTTGGGATTACTGTGTTGAGTCAAATCTGTTCAGATTTTCTCTTTGTTTCTTGCTCACCTTCATTCGTTTCAAGTAAAATCTTTCAAGTTGATTGACTGATGTACCTGCATTCCTTGCCAAGTCATAAATGTTCACTTTTCCACCACTTTTATTAAGACGTGTCTGCAATGCGTAATGACGAAGTGAATAGGTTGTTCTTGGTTGTCCATCTTGATCTAATTTCAGTCCGTGGGTGTCCAAAACATAGTTGAACATTCTCTGGAATGTTCTGTTTGCATGATTTCGGTTTTCCATTTTTGGTAAGAAAAGGAAATTATTGGGCCGTGCGTAATCACTGTTGATTTTCCTGAGGTGATTGTAGTCACAATTGGGGATGAACACAGACTGAAATTTGTTTTTAACTAGCTTGAATTAAATCAAAAAACCACTCTCGAAACAAACGAATCTTCGTCAGTTTCGCCTTTGATTCAGAAATGACAAGGCTTCTTAATGAATGTGATACAGATAAAATGTTTAATGTTGAGGGTGTAACTAATTTTCCAGACTTAATGTCTTCTTTGGCCAATAAATCACCTTCTAAAGCTATTCCAATTTCGTTTTTTGCCGCCTCAAGAGCTAACAATGTATTACCTAATTTAATATGTGAGCAATTGGGTAGGATTAGTTTTTTTTCAGAAAAAATATTCACCCAGTTTGCTGTTTTAATATCAGAGTCTATAAGTCTAAAATGAACTAAATCTTCAATTTTATTCAATGGGTATTTACCTTTAAGAAAATTTGGACTGCATAGTGGCGAGATGATTTCAGGAGGTAGTGGTTCTACTGTCATACCCGGCAAATCGGCAGCTCCAAAACGTACTTCCACATCAATTGGCACTTTACGTGCCCCCCAAGAAGCTGTTGGGGTAAGAACTCTCAAATCAATATTTGGATGTTTTTCCATAAACAATGGAATGCGTGGCATTAACCACCTTAATCCAAAACTAATACCACAGTAGATTGTAAGCATTTCTTTATTAGGCTTGCCAAGTATGTTTGACGTGGCCTGTTCAAGGGAAGTATACGCCTCGTTCACCAACTTGAAGTAAGCTGCTCCTTCCATAGTTAACCTCACACCACGATTGAATCGATCAAACATTGGGCGACCCAGGAATATTTCCAGTTGCTTTATCTGATGGCTAACAGCGGAAGGCGTTATGTTCAGTTCTCGGCCAGCCTCTTTAAATGAGCCACACCGCCCTACAGCTAAGAATACTGAAAGTGCTCGTAGTGGCGGTAACTTACCCATTTTTAAAACCAGTCACTTAATTAATGAATTTAAGACGCTCGTTCACAAAAATATTTTACAATCAGGTTAGATTATCTCAACTCTGTGTTCAACTATTTAAGTTATAAAAATACTAAAATTGATATTAAAGTTTTAACTGTAATCTCAAAAGGAAAGGAACTAGGTTATGAGAGAAAATATTTTTCTTACATTAGGTGCTTCACTGCTAGCCTTCGGAGTTAGCTTCAATACTGCTCCAGCCTTTGCAGAAAGTATTCTGGATAAAGTACTAAAAAATAAAGAGATTTTTATTGGCACCCGAGAGTCCACAGCTCCATATGCTTACATTGAATCAGACGGGAGTTGGACAGGGTGGTCTGTTGAAATGAGCCGAGCCATGGTAGGCGTAATATCTAAAAAGACAGGCGTAGAGTTGAAAGCCACACTAAAAGCCGTGACACCGCAAACTCGTATCCCATTAATTTTAAATGGTACAAATTATTGGAACTGGGGCGCTACAGGTATTAGTCTAAAGCGCCAAGAAGCCGTAGATTTCTCACATGTTGTGAATTCTGTTTGCGTCAAAAAATTAACTCCGGTGGGTAGTGGAATACAAACAATTGATGATCTTGCGGGAAAGCGTGTTGGTGTTACAAAAGCTAGTATTGAAGAAAGACTGATTAACACCATGAACGGCGAAGGTAAGTTCAACCCCCCTGTTAAATTAGTTTCATTTGATAAACATCCTAATGGCTTTTTAGGCCTGCAGCAGGGAAAAACTGATGCACACGTAACTTTAGACGATGCACTCCATAGATTGAAAATGAAAGCTCCTGATCCAAGCAAATGGGAAGTCACAGGGCCAGACCTTTTCTGCATCAACCAAGGGATGATCCTTCCCAATGATGACAGTAAATGGTCCGATATGGTTAATGGGGCCTTTTGCTACATGGTGAAAACTGGGATGTATAGAGAAATTTATAATGAGTGGTTTCAAGGTTCAAATCCAAAAGCTGGATATGTGCGCGATCAATCTAAAGGAGTTCAACGCCTTTTAAGTGATCAGTGCCCCTATAAAAGTGAAACGTTCCTGAAATAGCGGTAATTACTAATGAGGCGAGGCTGCTGCAGTAATTTGCTCACCTCGTCTTATCTACCTGGGTGAATCACCCTCTCAATGAGTTGCAATTGAAGATTGATACATCCGTTTACTTTATACTTTGGGTGGAAGATGAGTCATGACAAATCAGAAATTCGCCGATCGGATGAAATTTATTAAGCCGGCAACGTCTCAGGAACTAATCGCAAAAGTTAAGGCAATGCGAACTGACGGTATTGAAGTATTCGATTTTTCAGACCAGGGAGCGTCTCCCGAAGTTGCTCGACGTGCAGCGGTGAAAAAAATTAATGAACCATCTGGTTCGACTTATTCAGACACGCGTGGTTTACATGAATTGCGGCAAGAGATAGCAAAAAAAAATTTCTCCGACCAAGGGATAGAGCTTGATCCAGATATGGAGATTCAAGTAACCGTTGGTGCAAAAGAAGCAATTCTTTCGTCCTTACTTGCCCTTGTTGGCAATGAAGATGAGGTGCTGGTGGAGGACCCTGGTTATCTTGGATTTGAACCAATTATACGCCTAACGGGAGCTAAACCTGTAAGTCTACCTTTAATAAAAAATGAAGATTTCCGTTTTCCGTTAGAATATTTGCGTGATTATATCACCCCGAGAACTCGTGTCTTACTACTCTGTAATCCTCACAACCCAACAGGGAGGTGTCTGACCCAAACTGAATTAACTGAAATTGGAAAAATTGCCCGGGAAAAGGGCCTAATTGTTTTAATTGATGAGGCCTATGAGCACTTTGTATATGATGGGCTGAAACACCTAAGTTTAGCCGCGCTCCCAGAAATGAAATCTGTTACTGTCACAGTACAAACTATGAGTAAAATTTTTAATATGGGTGGATGGAGGATTGGGTGGGCTACTGGACCAGCGCACATAATGGAAAAGATCCATTTAGTACATACCCATGCAGTGACAGCACCAACAACATTTGCCCAATCTGGTGCTGCAGCTGCCTTAGCGTCGGGAGTTGCGGAAGGAAATCAGAATATTAAAAGTATTATTAACCGGTACCAGTCTCAAAGGGACGTTATGATAAGAGAGTTATGTTCTATTCCCGGCATCTCATGTCACGTTCCACAAGGAACCTTTTTTATATTTCCTAATGTAAGTCGTTACAAAATTTCAACTGATAGTATAAGTAACTATCTTCTTGAAAGTTGTAATGTTGCGACAGTGCCTGGGTCGGCCTTTGGATCAAACGGTTCTGGATATATTAGAATGGTGTTCAAATGCGACCCATCAATGATTTCACTTGGTCTTTCGCGGATGGCTGCTGCTCTTAAAAGACTTGACTATGCATAAGACTAATATTGGAGATGCAGCAGCACAAAGGTTGACTTTTAAATGAATTATGAATTCGATTGGTCTTTACTGCTTCAAGAACCTAACTGGAGCTGGGTAGTAGAAGGTGTTTCTAACACGGTCCAGCTATCATTATTAGCTTGGATAATGGCCCTAACTCTTGGAATTGTGATTGGTGCAATTCGGATGTCCAAGTTCCCACTATTACGACTGATAGGGACTACTTACGTAGAAATTTTTCGTAATATTCCACTTTTAATTCAACTTTTTCTGTGGTTTTTCGTTTTTCCACTACTCCTTCCAGAGGATATGATGAGAGCATGGAATAGGCTTGATGGAGTACCTTTTTTAACTGCCCTAATTGGTTTATCTTTGTTTACAGCAGCACGCATTGCAGAACAAATTCGATCCGGCATATCATCAATCCCCAAGGGACAGTTTCTTGCGGCATATTCAACTGGATTAACAGAAGTTCAAACCTTCCGTCACGTGATCATTCCCTATGCTTTTAGGGTGATGATCCCGGCAATAGCATCAGAGTTTTTAACCATTTTTAAAAACTCTGCTTTAACGCTTACCATCGGTGTTGCTGAAATTACTGGAGCAGCAAAAACTATTGAAGCCTACACATTCAGGGGTATTGAGGCTTATTCCGCTGCTTCGTTGACATACATGATTACCACAGCGTCAGTAGTCATTTTTATGAGTTGGTTGGAGCATACGCTGCGAATACCCGGCCTTATTGGAAAAAGATAGGGACGGCATCATGGATTTCTCAGTAATACCTAACAATATTCAGTTTTTAATGCTTGGCTTGATGCGCAGCTTTCAACTTGCGGGCTTTACAATAATTTTAAGCCTATCAGTAGCATGTTTTATTGCTATTGGGCGCGTCAGCAGTCGTCGCACTATTAGGTATCCTTCTGCGATATTTGTTAATCTATTACGGAGTAATCCTCTGATATTGATAGTCTTTTGGTTTTTCTTTCTTGTCCCTCTGATTACTGGCAAAACACTGCCTGAGTTCCACACTGTTCTTATTGCATTTGTTGTATTTTTTGCAGCTTACTTTGCGGAAATTGTACGCTCAGGAATTCAGTCTGTTGGGGCTATACAGGTAAAAGCCGCATTATCGACAGGCCTGACCTACTCACAGACTATGCGTTTAATTATTCTGCCCCAGGCCTTTCGAAATATGCTACCGGCTCTTGTAACAGAATGTGTGATTGTGTTTCAGGGCACGACTATCGCTTATGTAATTGGAATGCGCGAATTTTTGCATAGCACGTCTCTTGTTGCTGAACGAACAGTTCGTCCAGTAGAACTCTACCTTTTCGCAGCACTAGTCTACCTTGTAATTTGTTTTGCAGGCACTCGTTTAGCTCTGTTTCTTGAAAAAAATAAGGATAAATCAAGATGACGTTACCCTTGATTCAAATAAAAAATTTGTCATTGCGATATGGAGATTTTCTTGCACTAAATGATATTTCGATAGATTTTATGCAGAAAACTTGCGTTGTCATATGCGGTCCCAGTGGTTCAGGGAAAAGTTCGCTGCTGCGTTGTGTCAATAGATTAGAGGAATTTGACTCAGGAGAAGTTATTTTTGATGGCGAAAATTTGAACACTACAAAAAACATTTCACAGATTCGTTCAAATATTGGAATGGTCTTTCAACATTTTGAACTTTATCCCCACTTATCGATACTTAATAATATTACACTTGCCCCCCAAAAGGTTAAAGGTATTCAGCGTAATGAAGCTGAGGACAAGGCGTATGATCTTCTTGACCGTGTGGGTATCATAGATCAGGCAAAAAAATATCCTGATGAACTTTCTGGAGGACAGCAGCAAAGAGCTGCTATTGCCCGTGCTTTAGCCTTAGAACCTAAATTGATGATGTTTGACGAACCAACGTCAGCTCTTGACCCAGAAATGATTTCTGAGGTTTTAAGGGTTATGCGTGACCTTGCCCAAAATGGAATGACTATGCTTGTCGTTACTCATGAGATGGGTTTTGCAAGGGATGTTGCTGATGAAGTTGTCTTTATGGATAAAGGCAAAATCATAGAAAGAAACGACAGTGAAAGTTTTTTTGACAATCCGCGATCAGACAGAGCGCAAGAATTTATTGATAAGGTACTTCAAAAGATCTGATCATCTAAGCACGTAAGTGTTTTACCGTTCAACACAAACAAAAAATAAGCTGAATTTTTATTCTGGAAGAAAAAAATGGATAAACCGAACAAATCAAAACATTCGAAAAAAAGCCGCATTGGTGTTGATATTGGAGGAACATTTACTGACATAGTTGTAACACGTAATGACAGACCGCCGTTAGTAAAAAAAATTTCTTCTACTCCTGACAATTATGCATCAGCAGTGGCCGAGGGAATTGAAATATTATTAGTCGAAGAGGGAATTTCAGCTGAGGAAATCAGTGACTTGGTCCATGCCACAACCGTCGCCACTAACGCAATTTTAGAAGGAAAAGGAGCTTACACTGGCCTTATAACCACTCAAGGATTTCGTGATGTTTTAGAATTTCGACGAGTTCGATTTCCTGAACTTTATAACTTAGGTTACATCAAGCCTAAACCTCTTGTACAGCGAAGAGACCGCTTAGAAGTAATAGAAAGAATTTCTGCTGATGGGTCTATCAGATTCCCTCTAGATGAAACTTCTGTTGTATATGCAGCTAAAAAACTCAGAAAGCGAGGGGTAGCAGCAGTGGCGATCTGTTTGTTACATTCATATACAAACCCTGTGCATGAAAAACGAACGGAGGAGATTGTTCGCAACATTATGCCGCCTGGAACCTTTATTTGCAGCTCGTATGAGGTACTGCCAGAAATTAGAGAGTATGAACGTACGAGTACAACCGTTGTAAATGCTTATTTGGGACCAGTTCTTAGCCACTATCTCTTTCAGCTAAGAAAAAAACTTGATGAGATAAAATTAAAAAGTCCTTTGTACGTGATGCAATCTGGTGGAGGGCAGATGAGCGATAAAGCAGCGATGAACCTTCCTGCTTATTTTGTTGAATCAGGTCCTGCGGCTGGCGTAGTAGCAGCTGCGGAGATTGCTAAGCAAGTAGGACTTGATCAAATTATAACTTTGGATATCGGCGGCACCACTGCCAAAACGGGCATCATAGAAAATGGTGAGCCATCGCGCACAACTGAATATGAAGTGGGAGCTGGAATCAATCTTTCAAGTAAACTTGTAAAGGGTGCAGGTTATGCGATTAAACTTCCTTTTATAGACGTGTCAGAGATTGGCGCTGGCGGTGGCAGTTTAGTTTGGTTCGATGAAGGAGGCTTAATGAAAGTGGGCCCCCAGAGTGCTGGCTCCACACCGGGACCAGTCTGTTATGATCTTGGGGGCAAAAACGTAACATTAACAGACGCAAATTTGCTTCTAGGCTTTCTGAATCCAGCGGGGCTTCTTGCAGGTAGCATGAAAATCAATCGGGAACTTGCTTTTTCTGCGATGAAAGAACAAGTGGGTGAGCGTCTTAAACTTTCTGTCATAGATTCAGCGATGGGTATTTATACTGTAGCTGTCAATAATATGGTTAGAGCCGTGAAGTCAGTCTCAACCTATCGAGGCCGTGATCCCCGAGATTTTACACTTGTCGTATTTGGCGGGAATGGACCTGTTTTGGCGGCAGCAATAGCTGAGGAACTCGATATTAATGCATTTATTGTTCCTGCGAATTCAGGTGTTCTCAGTGCTTCTGGACTTCTTGCTGCAGACACAACTATCGAAACTGTGAAATATCTTCACGGAATAATTGGTGAGTTAGATGACGAGGAGATCGCATCAGCTTATGAGAATTTGAAAGTAGAGGCTTCAGAACAACTTCTTGAGCAAGGGTTTCCCAAGTCTAAAATCTTAAATTTTATGTATGCAGACCTTCGTTACAAGGGGCAGGCTTTCGAATTAACGGTCCAAATTGACGATTGCGAGCTCAAAGACACCTCAGTTTTTGCCAAACGGTTTCATGAAGAACACTATAAGACTTACAACCATAAATCAGTCAATGAACAAGTCGAGCTTGTAAGTATTCGAGTTTCCGCACGCGTTCCAAATACCAAAACAATTACTTCAAAAGAACGCGTAGACTTGATGAGCAAGAGCACAAAACGATTAGTCAAATTTTCGGTCGCCGCTGATAAAGTTAAAGCAACAATCTTTAAAGGGCGTGAGGAGCTTTTAAGACAAACCATGAAAGGTCCGGCTATCATTGAAGAGTATGACTCAACCATCGTAGTTCCACCAGGATGGACAGCTAAAGTAGATAGTTTCGGAAATTTATTTATAAATCGAATAGGAGCTGTTGTATGACTTCAAAAGTTGATCCTATCACGCTCGAGGTTTTTCAAAATGCTCTGGCATCCATAGCTGACGAATTAGCATTGGTAATTATGAGATCCGCTTATTCAAATATTGTTCGCGATTCTATGGACTATTCAACTGCAGTTTGTGATCATCAAGGACTCACGATTGCACAAGGTTTGACAACTCCTGTTCACCTTGGGTCTTTTCCTCATGCTATGCGGAGCTTAATTGATAAGTTTGAAGGTAAAATGTTTCCAGGAGACGTTTTTATTTTTAACGATCCTTATGAAGCTGGTGGCATGCACTTGCCCGATTTCTATATAATCAAACCAATTTTCGCGCGAGGACGATTGGAAGGTTACGTAGCTACCCTTGCACATCAGATAGACGTCGGTGGAATTGCCCCAGGCGGTATGGGCGTTTTTTCGCATGAAATCTATCAGGAAGGTCTCAGAATTCCAATTCTAAAACTTGTTGATCAAGGTCAGCCTAACGAAGCAATTTTCAGTTTGATCAGGATAAATACTCGTATGCCTGAAAGTTTGATGGGTGATGTTCGAGCCCAAATTTCTGCTTGTAATACAGGAGAAAAAGGGTTCAGCGCATTATTAGAAAAGTATGGGAGTGAGTCTTTCCGTGAACATTGTAAGGCCCTGCACGATTATGCCGAGAGACTTATTCGCAAACAAATTCATAATCTCCCAAATGGCACTTACAGATATGAAGATTATTTAGATGGCATGGGCGAAAACCCTGAGCCTATAAAGTTTTGTGTCGCTCTAAAGATTGAAGAAGATCATGTTTATATTGATTGGACTGGGACATCTAAGCAAGTAAAGGCTGCAATTAATGGTCCATTGCCCACCACACACGCAATGTCATATTTAGGCGTTCGCTGTGCTGTAGCCACTCAAATGCCTAACTGTGAAGGCTACATGCGCGCCATCTCTGTGACTGCTCCGAAGGGATCAATAGTTAACCCCTTTGAACCTGCTGCTTGTGGTGCAAGAGGAATAATATGTTTTCGAATGTTTGATACCCTTCTGGGAGCTTTTTCAAAGATTTTACCTGATAAAATTCCAGCGGCAAATGAGGGTGGTTCTACTGCACCTCACATTGCTGGAAGGGACAAAAATAATAAACCATTTATGATATCAGGAGGCCTGATGGGTTGCTGGGGCGGCAATTCGTCAACTGATGGCATAGAGGGTATATCTAATCCCGCTGCTAATCTTGGAAATACCCCCATCGAGCTATTAGAAAGTCGGCAGCCAGTCGAAATTACAAAATATGCTTTTGTTCCCAATTCGGGTGGCCCTGGACGTCAGAGAGGCGGCGTAGCTCTAGTGCGTGGCTATCGGTTATTGGAAGAAAACGCGGAGCTTGTGGTTAGGTCAGATCGCCGTTCTGTAACACCTTATGGCCTTTCTGATGGGCTTGCAGGAACGCCCTCTTGGAATATTTTATATTCGGGTGGTCAAAAAATGCTTTTACCAGCCTGCCCAATGGAAGCCATAGCTATGAAAAAGGGAGATGAATTTGTTCATTTTCAAGCCGGTGCTGGCGGATTTGGAGACCCATTGGAACGAGAACCAAGGAAAGTCCTAGATGATATGCTTAACGACTTAATTAGTCCAGAATACGCTGAAGAAGTCTACGGTGTTATTTTTCAGGGTGAATTAGTTTGTGAAGAAGAAACAAAAACAAAACGTAAATACCTTAAGGCTATGGGAAGCCATAAAAATGCATATCTTGAGCATTTTCATAAGACCATTGGTGTAAAGTTTTCCTCCTGGAAATCCCATTCGGCAAACGTCAAAATTAAATAATGAAGTGTGCTGCACGGCTGCCAAGCCATAGAATTAAGGCTCGCAACCATAACAGCACGGTTTCTGGAATAGCCCACTGAAGGTAGTCATTGAAACTGTGTTGCTTGCTTTCATCTGACCACTACCAGGTTTCAACTTTGAATTCTATTCGAAAATTGCAAAAAAAGAAGTCTGTTTCCAATGGAAATGAATCAAAAAACTTTTCATAAGCAGAGAACCGATGGCTCACTGGCCAACCGTAATCAATCCATTTGAGACTATTCTGTTGAGTCAAATCTATTGAGATTTTCTCTTTGTTTCTTACTCACCTTCATTCTTTTCAGATAAAATCTTTCAAGTTGATTGACTGATGTCCCTGCATTTCGGGCCAAGTCATAAATGTTCACTTTTCCACCACTTTTATTAAGACGTGTCTGCAATGCGTAATGACGAAGTGAATAGGTTGTTCTTGGTTGTCCATCTTGATCTAATTTGAGGCCGTGGGTGTCCAGGACATAGTTGAACATTCTCTGGAATGTTCTGTTTGCATGATTACGATTTTCCATTTTTGGTAAGAAAAGGAAATTATTGGGCCGTGCATAATCACTGTTGATTTTCCTGAGGTGATTATAAAAATCAGAACCAGATTCTGTGGAGAATGACTGTCTGAAACCAGTCTTACCCTTTGTCACACGCAGATTGATTGTCCCATCATCATTGGGTGTAATGTCTTTATGTCTGAGTGCGAATGCCTCTCTATCCGTGGGACGCAGATAAGAATGCACGATGATACAGACAAAATAATAGAATTCATCGGTAATCTTATGGCCTCGGACAACATCGCCCTTCTTGATACATTTTTTAATAGAGCTGAGAAATTCTTTGTATTCACTTTCTTCAAATGTGACCCTCGGATTGTCAGTGACAGAGAAGTTCGGAATAAGTGGAATTTCTTTGATTGCGTCAAATTCTGCAGCCATCTTGAATGTCTTACTTAATATCACTCCATGTTTATTCTTGGTGGACGATGCGAGAGGTTTGTCACGATTGTCATCGAGTAAATCGAAGTATTGCCGCATAGCTGATGTTGTAATTTCGTCAATGGGATAATCGCGAAAATAGATCAGTAACCCATCATCTTCTCTATTAATAATCTTTAGATCATCCGAAAGAAATCTCGCACTCTTCGCACCTGTTTTAACTTCCCTACGCTGTTTCTCAATCAACTTCTCAGCATAGAATTTAAAGAAATTAGGTGCGTCAATTTTAGTGTATTTTGTTGGCTGCGTCATGAAATCTTGAAATAATTCGTAAGCAACTTTTGTCGCATCAATCCTATTTGTCTGCGCTGTTGATTTTCGCAAAAACTTCTTTGTCCGAGGTATCAGTATTCGGACATACTAGTATTTTGATTGCCCTGATTTATACAGGTGAAGTCCTGTTTGGAGTTTCAAATTCTTTTTGATTTGATTCCTAGATCCCATACCTCATAATAACACAGATGTGTGACACTGTGTGACACTTTTTTCTGAGGGTGGGATGAACGCACAGGTATATGTTTACCTATTGTTTTTATTATATATTTAGGGTAGTTTTGGTAGCGGAGGAGGGACTTGAACCCCCGACACGCGGATTATGATTCCGTTGTTCACAAGT
>Ga0233432_10004317_pt1 | contig 12648 bp, 18 predicted proteins | sample SI_122_August201_6_FD_179870 | JGI IMG/M metagenome (GOLD analysis project Ga0233432, IMG submission 179870) | Seawater microbial communities from Saanich Inlet, British Columbia, Canada - SI_122_August2016_10_MG | ecosystem: Environmental > Aquatic > Marine > Inlet | place: Canada: British...
AGGTGCTGAAAAGATATTAATACTATCTGGTGACAAAGACTTCATTCAATTACAAACTTATGGTAACGTGGACCAATATAATCCCGTTATGAAGAAGTGGGTAAGGCATGACAACCCAGATAAATACCTTGAGGAACACGTGTTAAGAGGTGATGTCGGTGACGGTATTCCAAATATACTTAGTGCTGATAACTGCCTAGCCGTTGGTGAAAGACAAAGACCAATGACTAAGAAAAGAATTACACAATTTCTTTCTGAGCCCGATGCAATGGACGACGAAACAAAGCTTAGATTTAATCGAAACAAACAGATGATTGACTTGAGTCAAATACCATCTGAGTACGGAGATCAAATCTTAGATCAATATAACAATGCAAAAGAAGTAGGTAGACAACATCTATTCAATTTCTTTGTAAAGAAAAAGTTGAAAAACTTGATAACAGATATACAGGATTTTTAAAATGATTAGATTATCAATGACAGAGGTTCTTGATGAACTTCCTAAAAAGAAAACAAAAGCAGACAAGGTAGCGTGGCTTCAAGCCAATTCAAACGTACCTTTTAAAAACGTTCTGCGCCTTATATACGATGAGCGTATTGAGTTCTTATTACCAGACAGCCCACCCCCGTGGAAAGAAAACAATTTTGAAGATGAAGCTAAAACTATGCTATATAGAGAAGCTAGACGTCTCAAGATCTTTTTCAAAGGTGGTGGTTATGATGATATGGCAGCAATCAAACGTGAAGCTTTATTCATTAAACTTCTAGAAGATATTGATAATGACGACGCAAAGCTGATCGCTCATAATATGATATCTCATACAAAAGTGAAAGGTTTAACTAAAGCAACTCTTGATGAAGCTTTCCCTGATTTATTTGAAACCCCCATGGATATGCGATAAGGAAGTGACCTATGGCCAAGCGATACAAGGATTTTCGCGAATCCAATCGCGATGGTTCCGAGTTTGGAACTAACTATAAAACAGAAGTTCGTTTAAACGAGAAGAAGAAAAATAAACGAAAACAAATGAAGAGAAGGCAAAGGCTCAAAGATAAGTATGATGTCTAACGTAGTTGTTTTAACTAATTTTAGAACAGCGTCTACAACATTCACATTAATAAAATCTGAAGAATACAACTTACCTTACAAGGGCGAGTTGTTTTCTCATGAGAAGCCACACCAGATTGGAAGTATTCCTGGTGTTGGTGAATTAGTTAAACAGGGTGTTTGTAATCACAATCAAAATCTCATTTATAGCAGATGGAACATTCATACTGAACTAGCCAAAGGGCATCCAGCTTGTTATAAAATTATGCCAAGCCATTTCAAAGGCAATTCATTTCAGCTTGAGACCGTATTAAAGAATGCAGATAAAGTATACTATCTTTATCGTAGAGACTTTATGGCGCAGATTAAGAGTTGGATGGAAGTGAGATTGAGTGGCTCTTTCGATAAAACTGGTTTTGCAACCAATGTTGCTGTAGATCAAAGAGATGGATTAGGCGATCCATATGTAAGACGAATGCACCAAGTACATCGTGGTACATATATGAATGCACCGACGTACCGAAATACAGTTGATCCAAACTGCCGTGATTTCACAAACAGCAAGACTGATGTCGAAACAAAAGCCTTAGTAAAACAACTTGTAGGAAATTATGAGACCATGAGCGACATGTATAAAAGGGTACCAGGTGTCCTTGTGTGTTACGAGGATTACTTTTCTGGTGCCTCATATAAACCCTATAACAGGGAAATTACGTGGACGAGTGAGCCCCAGGTTGACCAGTACGTACCAAATTGGGACATCGAAAGCTATTTTAAATAAAGGTTGACAAACCACTTAAAGTGTGTTATAATATACTATTAAATAGGAAAAAATTATATTATGGATCATAGAACAGATAAATTAATACTAGTAGATTGCGATGGCGTACTACTAGATTGGAAATACTCATTCGTCAAATGGATGTCTGAGAATAACTACGAAGTGGTTACAGAAGGCGTATATGACATCGCAGAGATGTTTGACCTTACTAAAGCCGAAAGTAGAGTACTGGTAAGGCAGTTTAACGAATCAGCAAGGATTGGATTCCTACCTGGTTTAAGAGATGCTATTAAGTACGTTAAAAGGTTACACGAAGAAGGCTATATTTTCCACTGTATTACAAGTTTGAGTACAGACTTTTATGCAGGAAAGCTCAGACAGCAGAACTTAGAGAAACTCTTTGGGCCGTCTGTGTTTGAAAAAATAGTTTGTTTAGATTGTGGTGCTGATAAAGATGATGGCTTACTACCTTATAAGGATAGTGGTTGTTTATGGGTTGAAGATAAACCGCTGAATGCAGAATGTGGTTTAAATCTCGGCTTACGATCAGTGCTTATAGAACACTTATTCAATGTTGGTTATGAAAATGATTCGATTCCAAAAGTAAAAAATTGGAAAGAAATCTATGAGATGCTAACTTAGAATTAATAAATAATTACATGATAGATTGGATGATGCATTAATGCCTACATACGAATTTTACAATACCGAAACCGGCGAAAACTTCGAGAAGTTTATGAAGATCGCTGCAAAGGCAGATTACCTCAAAGAAAACCCCCACCTAGAGCAAAGAATTTCAGCGCCACGCCCTGTGATTGAGAGCGCGCGCCTTGGTCGAATGAAACCAGATCAAGGTTTTCGTGATATACTTTCGTCAATGAAATCTAATAAAAGCTATACTGGAAATAAGATCAATGACTGGAAATAGTCTACGATCTGCATTCAAAGGAGGTTCTATATGTCCAAACCACGTCGTGAATCACAAAAGGAGAGGAAAAGACTCGCTCGAAAAATAAAGAATGGTACAATGGATTCTAAGTTTTCCATGAGACCCATTCACCCAATAACAGATACACAAGCTGATTTGTTTGATGATTATAAACAAGGCTATAATATCTGTGCAGTTGGTACGGCAGGCACCGGTAAAACAATGTGTGCTATGTATTTAGCACTTAATGATGTTTTATCAAAGGATGAGTACGATCAAGTTGTTATCGTACGTTCAGCAGTTCAGACAAGAGAGCAAGGTTTTATGCCTGGCACTCAAGCTCAAAAAGAAGCAGTCTACGCTACACCCTATGCCGATATTGCCAATGATTTATTTGGTAGAGGAGATGCTTGGGATATCTTAAAGCAAAAAAACCAAGTAAGATTTATGACTTCATCTTTTGTGAGAGGATTGACATTTGATAATTCGATTATTATAGTCGATGAATGTCAGTCAATGACGTATCACGAACTTGACAGTATCATTACAAGAGTCGGTGAGACAAGCAAAATCTTTTTCTGTGGAGACACAGCTCAAGACGACTTGGCTACCAATAGACACAAGAATGATATATCAGGCTTAGCCCAATTCGTGAAAGTCTTAGATCGAATAAATTTATTCAGCATCGTTAAATTTGGTGTTGATGATATTGTAAGATCAGGGCTCGTTAAAGATTACATTATTGCAAAGGAAAATCATATGACTAAGGAAGTACGAACTCCTGTATCATATGGAAGAGTTGCGGTAGCTTAATAAATAAAGGGAGAGAACATAAAACGGGGTTCCTTATGGACCCCGTATACTCCAACGGTAAAATATTATGACACAAGAAATAACAGAATACAGACTAACTTGGTTGACTAAGCAGGTTTTTAGAGTGAAGGTTGCGGCCACACTTGAAGAAGAATGCTTTGCTTACCTTGAAACTGAAGTGGAAGAAAAAAGTTACACCCATTCATTTGATATGGAATCTAACATTTATACTTTCATGTTTGAGACATCAGCTGATGCTGAGGCGTTTAAAGAACAGTTTTTAGGTGAGTCAAGAACAACTGAAGTTAGTTAGTTAAAACAAAAAGAGAACTTATATTATGGCATTTGAGCATTTTAATCATGGTATTGAATTACCAAAACTGACACGTAAAACAACAGAAGAAGGAAGGCGATACTTCACACCCACTGGTGAAGCTTATCCTTCAGTCACCACAGTACTTGGAGTTTTATCAAAAGATTCTATTCATGCTTGGCGCAAACGAGTTGGAGAAGCAGAAGCTAATCGTATATCAACTCAAGCATCAAGACGTGGAACAGCAGTACATAAGATCTGTGAAAACTATATTGATAACAAAGAAGATTGGAAAGAAGGTGTACAGCCTGCAAACATGTTCTTGTTTAATACAATGAAAAAAGTATTAGATGAAAAAGTAAACAATGTTTGGTTCCAAGAATGTTTCCTTTATAGTGACGAACTACAGACCGCTGGTCAAGTTGACTGTATTGGTGAATGGGAAGGTGAACTTGCTGTGATTGATTTTAAAACATCAAGACGTGTTAAAAAAGAAGAACACATTCTCGGATACTTTATGCAAGTAGCATTCTACGGAAAAGCCTTTACTGAAATGACAGGTCAAGAAGTCAAAAAAGGTGTAGTGTTTATTGGTGTAGACGATAACGAGCCACAAACTTTTGTATTTGATATTGCTGATTATCTAGATCATTTTAAAGCCGTAAGGGAGAAATATTCTGAAATCAATGAAAAAAACAAGGTACATTTTAGCTGATAAAGATATGGGTGTGTTCTTAGGAACATACGACGGTGAAGAGCTTGGCTACGAAGGCGATAGCAGAATCTTTGCATGCTTCTCTGCTAACAATCCTTTTAAGTTAACAACGTGTTGTTCGTTCAGAACAAAAAATGCAGCAGACGTTTTTAAGAAAGATATGTTCGGCCCTGTCAAACAAAAGAAAATCTATACTCTACCAGTAGAATCAGAAGACGAGTTTCCAAGTGTAGTTGATATTGTCAAAGCAGGACACATCAACGAGTGCACTGAACTACTTGAAATCTTATTTGAAAACGGTAATCAAACTATACATTAACTGTTGACAAGCACATTAAGTTGTGTTATAATATACCTTATGATTAACAAAAAACTAATAAACGACGCTTTGATGCTTTCAATAGAAGCTCATGGCGATCAGCGAAGAAAATACACCGGTGAGTTATATGTTACTCATCCAATTCATGTTGCTCAAATTTTAGAAGACAACATTGAACATACTACTGAGATGATTGCAGCTGCTTTGTTGCATGACGTAGTTGAAGATACTCCAGTAACATTTTCTGATCTCACAGCTAAGTTCGGCGATCATATAGCTGAGCTTGTCCACTACTGTTCTAATGTTTCCGAAAAGGAAGATGGGAACCGTGAGTTTCGTAAGAAGATGGATGCTGATCATTTCGCATTAGGACCACCTGAGTCCCAGAGCATTAAAATTGCAGATCTAATATCTAATGCTGAATCCATTATAGAACACGATCAAAAGTTCTTCCACAAGGCTTTCAAGCATGAGAAGCAATACATGCTCAACATCTTGACTAAAGCTGATCCTATTCTGCTTATCAAAGCACAATCTATGCTGTCTGATAACTGGGATACGAAATGATTAAGAAAATCATTGAAGAGCTAAAATCTGCCCACTGGTTATGGTGGGTAGGTCTATTTTGCCTCATTTTCCTCATATAATTCAAAGTTATAAGCTTATAACCATTTGATATAAAAATAATTGACTTATTTTCAGTTTAGGGGTTGACAAACACCATTTGATTTGATATAATATACTCATAAATTAATTAAATGAGAATATCAAATATGAACAGATACATAGTCAAACAAATCACCTTCAACAAAGAAGAGCAAGAGTACCCAAACCTGTATGGTTGGGATGGTGCTACAAGCCGCTCAAAGAAATGGTTCGCTAAAATGGAACTAATGCACGGCAATGTCGGCGAATCTTTTAAAGCAAATCCTGCTTTCATTGCATTATTCAATGACAAGTATGAAGTTGAAGCTCGTGATTTAAATCATGTATTTGAGATAACCAACCTCTGGGAAACACCCGACGCAGTTCACACATTCGAGCCTGGTCACAGCACATCTGTTGGTGATCTAATCGAAGACACTCAAACGGGTCAAATCTTTATAGTAGCTAACTTCGGATTTACCGAAGTAGTCCCAGCTCGAACTCCTTGTAACTTTGAGGTGGCTTAATGATTACTTGGGATCAATACACAAAAGGCTACGACATTCCTAACGAATGGACTGACACATCTTGGGGTAACGACGAGTTACCTTCCTACGAAACAAACGGATACAAAATCTGGGTTAACTCACCAGACCTCGCAGAAAGAAAAGAATCACAAGAGCATCTTGGAATCAAATTTGTAGACTGGATCTTTGCAGTTACAGAAGCCGAAGATGGTGGCTCAGATCTACTTACAACTATGAGTCTTAAAGAAGTCGTAAAGTTTGTATCAAAAAATAAATGAAAATATGTTAACAAAACAGTTGACAAATACGTTTTGTTATGATATAATATACATATTAAATAATTAAACAAAAGCGAAAAACTACATTTAAACGGAGAATATATTATGGCACACGCACTTGAAATGATCGGCAACGAAGCCCAAATGGCTTACAGACTTAGCAAAGGAGTTCCATGGCATGGGCTCGGCACACCTGTAAGTGACGACATGACACCAACTGAAATGATGAAAGCAGCCAACTTAGATTGGACTGTGAAGAAGGTACCATCCTTCGTAGATCACAATGGTGAGCAAATTCCAACAGGTCAGCAGTCTCTCATACGAGAATCTGATGGCAAAATCTTAACCAACGTTGGTGGTAACTGGAATCCTTGTCAAAACCAACAAGCATTTGAATTCTTTAACGAGTTCGTTGCTGAAGGTGATATGATAATGGACACCGCTGGTTCAATCCACGATGGTAAAATGGTGTTTGCAGCTGCAGACGTCAGAGACGGGTTTACAGTATTCGGTGGCGACGAAGTCAAAGGCTACTTACTCTTCTCAAATCCTCACCAGTACGGTAAGTGTATTGATGTTAAGTTTGTTATGACTCGTGTAGTATGTAACAACACTTTGTCAATGGCACTAACTGAAAAGAATCAACCAGCTGTAAGACTATCTCACAGAAACGAGTTTGACGCTTCAGTGGTTAAAGAACTACTTGGTATCTCACATACTCGTATAGCACAATTCAAAGAAGCTGCAGAGTTTCTTGGATCCAAAAGGTACACCGATGAAGCTTATATTAGATTCCTTGGTAAAGTCTTTGGTACATCTTCTCAAGATGATAAAGTTCTCAGCAGAACTGGTGAACGTGCACTCGAGATTGTGGAAACACAACCTGGAGCAGACTTTGCAAAAGGTTCTTGGTGGAATGCTCTTAACGCTGTTACTTATATGACAGACCACGAACTTGGGCGATCAGCCGATGCAAGAGCAACATCTTCTTTATTCGGTGCAAATGCAAGGAAAAAGCTAGACGCTCTTGATCTTGCTGTCGAAATGGCGGGAGCAGCTTAAAAATAAGTCAATTATTTTCAGCAAAGGGGTTGACAAACCCCTTTTAATTTGATATAATATACTTATAATTTAAATAATGGAGAAAACCAATGAAATTTGATACTAACGGAAAACAAAGAACTGAAGCTTACCAAGGTACATTTGATATCTTTTGTGCTGAAGATATGTTGAGTGTTGAGAATATCAAGACTTACGTGAAAAGCATGAACAAAGAACTTAAATATTCCGGAGCTGTTGATCGCAGAGGAAATCCTCTTAGATACAGAGTTACTGTCAAGGCAAGAAAGCCAATCCACAAAGTTCTTAACAAAAGAACTGGAAACATGATTGGTCATACTTACCATGGAGATGTAATTGGTGGAATGGCAAATGCTGCCGCAGTTGATGTTTACATTCAAAGAAGACACGTTGAGTGGAACTAAGGAAAACGTATGAAAATTAGATTTGATGTCGAAATAGACACAGAAACAGATAAAGATATTGGCTACGAATTGGTTCAACTTCTCAAAGAGCTAGTTGTTCGTGTTGAGCAAGTAAATCAGGAGTTCGACGACGAATAGCGGCTATGACGAAAAGTAATGACAATATATTACTTTTTTATAATGCTTTATACATTTATGGTATAAATAGTTGGGTAATTATAAATCAGCGTAATGGCCTAGCCACTGTTGGTTTATTTTTACTTACTAGTATGACACTAGTATGACACTTTATGGAAATATATGTCTAAAGCAGTAACCGCATTAGTTGCATGCGTAATAGCAACTCCAGCATTCGCTGACTGGAGAATGGAACGATTTGATATAAACCGTGACAGTCTAATCAGTGTTAATGAGCTGAAAGCATCTGGCTGTGTTGTTAAGAAACACCTTTTTGACCACGCCGATAAAAACAGAGACTCTTTTCTAGATCGAAAGGAAGCTAAAAAAGCTTCCGAGTATGTTATGAAAAGCAAGTGTCCTAAAGTAAAATGAATACAATTAAGATTAAAGACAGAATAGAACTAGTGACTCTAATTTGCGTCTTTTGTATTTCTTTACTGGGAGTGAGTCCAAATGTCTAGAAAATGGTTTAGATCATTCTATAAACATTGGATTCAACCATGGAGTCCGCAGGGAGCTATAAAGCATCTCTAAAGATTAAAGGCAACGGATATGGTGAGAGTCCATACGCCTCTGGCAGACAAGCTCGAAACAATAACCATAATTAACTTAATTAAGGAATTACCATGCAGAAAGCAAAAAATATTTTGCTGAAGCTAAATGGTGAGATTTGTGTCGAGTGCCTAATAGTTACTCTGTTTTTAGGAGTAATGATTCTAGAAGTTGCATCGTTGGCGTAAGCTGACGTGATGAGATCGCATCGTTGAGTTGAGCAATAAAACCCTGAAGGTCTAGTGTAAAAACTGGACCTTTTTTATTGTCTATCGTTTGTTACAGTAACCTGAGTCTGCAGCTTCTTTAGTTATTTTGTAATTTCTGTATGCTGCATATCCAGTAATAAGAGCGTTAATACTATCATACCAGATTAGCTCTTCTTCTGTATAAAGAAATTCTCTTGATGGCATAATGACTGCAGTTTTCAATAACACCATTTCGTGTATTAGTGGTCTAGATGGTAACAAAGGATTAAACTCTGTAATACAATCATACTTAACACCTTCGTATGTTGAATGTACATCTGCGATTTGTGCAATAATCATTGCCCAGAAAGCAATTTCTTCTTTTACCAAATCAAATTCAGAATAGAACTTTATATCTTTGATTATTTGATAGCGATTATTGTTGAATCCATAACTGATGTCTTGTACGTATTGCTTAGCGTAATCTGGATTATAAGGAGCTACCCAACCGTGTTTGAATTTTTGTTGTTGTGCTTTAGATGGTTCAGGTACGAACGAAGCTTGAACAGAAAATGATAAAGTTAATAGTAATAAACTACTTAGTAGTCGCAATGAAAACGCCATTCCAATCCTTTGGTAGATCTTGCGTCTTCATGTATTCACAACGCTCAATCCACATGTTATAGTATCCCTTCATTTGACCTTCGAAACATTCCATTAAATCATTACATATTTTAATTGCTTTATCAAAATCTTGTTTCTGATAATTCATATGCATATCATTGTGCATCTGAGCCGGTTTAATATATTTATCTTTATTCAAGTCAAGCACAGTATGTATTCCAACACCAACAGTTTTTCCTTTCACTGCTAAGTCATCTACTTTTAAGAAAAAGAAATCATTTTTATTACAGCGATCAACCGTTTCTTCTCCAACTAATAATAAGCATCCATACTCTTTACACTTTGATTCTATTCGTGCAGCTGTTGAAACACTGTCACCAAGTACATCATAACTATGTCTTGCTGTGGATCCCATTTCACCGAGATATCCAAGACCTGTGTTAATACCTGCACCCATACCAATTGGTGGTCTTCCTTCTGCTGTAATCTTATCGTTAAATTTCTCTACTGCTCGAAGCATATTGATACCGGTTTGAACTGCACTTTTTGGATGGTCAGGATCTTCTATAGGAGCATTGTGAATGTGCATACTAGCATCTCCTATATACTTTATAATCATACCATTTGCATGGAGTACTGGCTCGGTGATCGCATCCATATATTCGTTCATTAAATCTGTTAAACCTTTTACATCATCGCCAAAGCTTTCTCCAAGTGGAGTGAAACCTCTCAAATCAGAAAAACAAATACTAATCTCACGCTTCATTCCATCTTTAATAAGACTGGGATTCTCTTGTAGTAGTCTTACGACTGTGGGCGATGCATAGCCTGCAAATTGCTTTTCTATTTGACGTTTCTGTTGGAATGTGATATAATACTTATTAAAATTTGACTGAGCAAACACTACGAGGAATGCTAATGAAGACAAGGTTGCATCGACAAAGACTAATGATGAAGTCCAAAAATAATAGCTCGCTCCGTATGCAGAGCCAACGAGAAGAAGAGACGTTATCACCCCAGGAACTATGGGTAAGGCATAGACCGCTGCAAGGATTCCTAGACTCACTAAGACCAGACACAAGAGCTCGAATATTGCAGACCAGTCGGGAATCTTTATTTCGTATCCTGAAATTAAGGTCTGAATTAACTGAGCTTGAACTTCGTGGGGATACATTGCACCCACTGGGGTTGCGACTGGATTAGAGTAACCTTCTGCAGTTATTCCAAACAACAATACCTTTCCTGCTGGTAATGGATCAGTAATACTAATTTGTTTAAATTGATTCCAAAACGCAATTGGTATTTCTGCTTGTGCGTTTGTTGTAATAGGATCTTGACGTCCCATACGAATCCATTCGACTCCATTAGAGCCTACTTTCATTTGATAGGAAGACTCTCCAGAGAAGACCCGCAAAGCCTCAAGAGCGAGACTGGGATATTGATTTCCTCCTGCATTAACGACAAGTGGGCTTCTTCGCACAACCCCAGTTGGTTCGTCAGGTACTGCAAGTACACCGCCAATGCCAAAGGCAAAACTAGAAAGGTCATCAATGGGATAAAGTAACCCCGGAATATTGTAGAGCCAGTTTGCATCTTGGTCACCAAATGTAGCAACACCGACAAAGTTGCCTACACCTCCTGTGGTTTGTTGAGTTGGAGCAGAAGCTAATACAACAGCTTTGGTTGCCATTGCTTCCTGTAATAAATGATCTTCTTTGAATCTATCTGCTTCTGAATAAATTACATTGAGTATATAAAGAGAATCGTCAGGGCCGTCGCGTAGATACTTAGCAACAGAACCGCGAGGCCAAGGATATTGACCTTCGGCAGCGATTGCGGTTTCGTCGATATTGACAAGGACCACTTCTTCAATAATCTCTTTTTCTTTAGCTTGCTGTAACGAGTCATAATAATTATATTCTAATGATTGTATGAATGATGGGTTTGAAATACTTAGCGCACAAAACCCCGCGACTGTTATAAGTACTGTCCACCACTTAGTGAGGTACTTAAACATTCTCTCGATATTCTTTTGCTTTGTTAACAAGATTTCTTACATTTTCTACTGGTGTAATTTTATCGATACCATGAGCTAAATTAACTACGTACGGTTTACCTTTCATCTTATCTAAAACAGGAGTAATATCTTCTCCTTTGATTAGTCTTTTAACTGCAATACCACCTTGTAATACTTCGCCTTCGATTTCATCAACTGGCTTATCGTCACTGATATTTGTACAATCTGGATTTACAATCTCAATATATTTGTTTATTTTATTACCAACTAATCTTGGAAAAGCAATAATACAAACTTCTGGATGTCGACTACGTATAGCATCAACAATGAGCTTTGTTGGTTCGATAATGATCTCGTCAAAGTCATGTTCTGATATATCACCAGCCCAAGAGTCGAAGATCTGTATCGTATCACAACCGTAGTCAATCTGTGAGGATAGATGTTCTACTATATATGGTATTAATCGGTTAACTATATCGGGTTCTACAGAGCCGCACATGTACTTACATAGGGTATATGGTGCAGCTGCAAATCCAATAAGTGATTTACTATCATCAAGCTCTTCTCTTACCAGCTTGATCGCATCATAAACAGGTTGGCATCTTGTGAGGAATGTATCAAAATCTGTATTCCAAAATGATTCGTTGTAAGGTCCTAAAACGGGACTCGGAGTGTAATCTAATTCTTGACCAAGAGCATGATTAACAATAAGAATATCAGAAAAGATAATAGCAGCATCCATATCAAACTCTTTGATTGGTTGCATTGTAATCTCTGCTGCTTTCCAAGGAGTAAGTGCCATATCTAAAAAGCCATTTGATTTTGCTTTCATGGCCATGTACTCTGGCATGTATCTTCCAGCTTGTCTCATTAACCAGACTGGATATAAGTTCACTTCTTTATCTTTTATTGTTCTTTGTAATAATGTTTTCATAATTTAACTCAATTTCTTTTGAATGAATTTCACCGCCGCATAGATTGTTAAACCGTATATTGCGAATATTGTTAAGGGAATTGCCATATTAAATATTACACTAATATCTAAAAATAACAAATCTTTTGTAAAGTCTATGATGGCTTCGGCATCACCTACGGGTTGTATCTCTCTTGATGTTTCGTCGTATTCCATACCTGCTTGTTCGAGCTGCATATGAAATTCGTTTTCAGGAATACACATCATACCTTCAGGGCAGTTTCCTTCTCCTGGATATTTAGTTCCTACTGGATTGCCGTATA
>Ga0233432_10004323_pt1 | contig 12641 bp, 5 predicted proteins | sample SI_122_August201_6_FD_179870 | JGI IMG/M metagenome (GOLD analysis project Ga0233432, IMG submission 179870) | Seawater microbial communities from Saanich Inlet, British Columbia, Canada - SI_122_August2016_10_MG | ecosystem: Environmental > Aquatic > Marine > Inlet | place: Canada: British...
GGATCTGCTCCTAAGACATCAAATTCAAGTGAAATGACATTTCCTGTGTATCCCATTGAAGTGGTGTCTAGAACGAAGGCGAAAACACCTTCTTCAACCAGATTTGTCCCGATGGAACCGGGGTTTGAGAAACCGAGGTCGACTAATAGATCAGGTCCGGGTCCGACGTTTCCACTACCGATCAGGGGAATTGGTCCAAAATCGATCTCGTTTCCACTGACGGTGTTACCTCCAGCGAGCAAGACATCCCATGTATTCAGGACGATGTCAACGTTGTCTGTTGCAGTGGAAGAGGCGACGTCGACCTTCAGTTCATAGTGAAAAGTGTTTCCAGGCATGACCACGATAGGATTACCAGAGAACTCGATGTTACCGGACACAATGTTGCCCGTCCCTGGGTTGCCCCAGTAGACCAGACTTCCGTTCCCGCTGACATCGATCAGTTCGAATTGGGTGAGGTCGTTGACATCGCTGAGGGTTTCGAAGGAGAATCCGTCGATGATTTCAACATTGGCGCCGCCGAAGATTTCGAACTCCATAACGATATGGTCGATGGTTCCACGTTGAATATTTCCCGGAGGTGTGAAGGGGCCATAGGGCTGGATACTGAGTTCTGGAGATGCGTTTCCGCTAGTTAGGGCGATGGGGCCGTATGAGACATAGTTTCCCTGTGCCATGACATTATCTGAAAACCCAAGGCCCATGGGATAGAGCTTGAATTCGATGTTGTCGGAGCTGAAACTAGAAGTCGTGTCGACTTTGAGAGCCAAGATGGTGTTAGATCCACCGCTAAGGGCGACATTAATGGGGCTGAAAACGATGTTGCCGCCGATGAGATTGGCGCCCAGCGCGACGTTGGAGCCCATGGTGATATCAAACAGAGTGAATCCTGTGAATTCAACACTCGGGTCGGCATTGAAGGTTTCAATTTCAAGGTGATTCAGAAAGCCGCTGTAGCCAGGTCCAACGCTATCGAGTTCGAATGCGAAAACATCCTCTTCAAAGAGATTGGTTCCGATAGCTCCCGGTGGACTGAAACCGAGGTCTTGCTTCAGAACGGGAGACGGAGCTGGGCCGTTGTCCAGATTGATCATGCCTGAAGAAATCGGAGTTCCCGTTACGCTGGCGTTGTCAGCTAAAGTGATGCTGGAGGGTTGTAGGTCGAACATGATGTTGGTTGCAGAGAAACTTCCTACAGTACTGACCTTTAGCTCTAGTTTGCTGTTGCCTGCTGAACTAAGTGGCCAGCTTAGGCCAGTGAAGGTGATGTGGTTAGCACTGAAGGCGGGGCTGTTATCGACGAGGTTTGCCGAAGTTAGATCGTAGACCAAAGCTCCGACCAGTTCTACGCCAGGATCGGCTCCGAAGACGTCAAACTGGATGGCGGTGATAGTTCCGTTGTATCCGGTGTTCTCGGTGTCCATATCCCAGATAAGAACAGCGTCGGGTCCGGAGGAGGTTATCAGGTTGGCCGGAGCAGTGAATCCCAAGTCGTCGACCAGCTCTGGAGGAGTGATATTTCCGCCACCGGTGAAGCTGATGACTCCTGACGTAAACCAGTTCCCGCTGAGTGTATTAGCCGATACGATACTTTCTGGGGCCATGACAAATTCGACGTTGTCCATGGAGGTGGAATCGTTGATGTCGACATAAAGTTCAAAGTGCTCGGTGTTTCCAGCAACGATGGCAAAGGGGTTGTTGATGAAGTCAATATTGCCACTCATCTGGTTGCCACTGGAGACATTGCCTCCATAGACGTTGTAGGGACTGTTGGTGACGTTCATGATCTCGTAGTAATAGAGATCATTGATATCTCCTAGGACATCGATTTTGAAACCGTCAATGATTTCGGCATTGGCTCCCGCGGTGATTTCAAAGGCGAGGACGACGTTGCCACCCATGGGGTCTCTCTCAAGTGTCGCTGGGGGAGTGAAGCCGAGATCCTCTTTGATTTCAAAGATGTTTCCGCCTCCATTTCCAGCTAATGTGGCGACGCCACCAAAGATTGGAGATCCGGTGGGTCCGGCGAATTCAGTGATGATATTTTCGGGTTTGACGACAAACTCGACATTGTCAGAAACAAATGATCCGGGTGTGTTCACGAATAGGCCGATGATGGCGTTCTGACTGCTGGTCATGGGGAGCCAGATGTTGTCGAATACAACGTTGCCCCCGATGACATTGCCTGTGGCGGCGGTTCCATTGACGAAGATATTGCTTCCCGCAAACCCGTTGAAGAGTGTGTAATTGATGAAGTCGGCGTTGGGGTTAGCTCCTTGAAGCTCGTACTCAACCCGAATCAGGTTACCGTTGTAGCCGGTGTTCTGAGTGTCTAGAATAAAGGCAATGGCTGGGCCGTAGGTGTTGGTGGTAAGAGGGGGGGGGACAGGGAAAGTGGAGTCGATGACCAAATCAGGTCCTCCTCCACCGCCGGCACCGTACTCATAGGCGCCGGCATCGGGGTTGGCATCACGGGAGGAGTAAAGAATGTCAAAATCCGTCAGAGGGGCGAAAGGGCTTCCAATGTCAATGGCTGAGGCATTTCCTGAAAGTTTAAACCCATCGTCTTGGGTCATCCAGATTCCATCGGGGCCAGCAGGTTGACCAAGATTGACGAAGAGATTGCCACCACCAAAGCTGACATTTGATCCAAAGCTCACCTTGGTGTTGTCGGAACTGTTGGCGGTTCCAATGGTTGGGTTGCCGATGATTGAGTCGTATATATTTAGGACAGTTGCGGCACCTGTTCTGTCGGAAGAGATATCGAAGGTATTGGTGGCGCTGACGACAATGAGGTTCTTGATGAGGGGTGTGGCATTGTCTTCGCTAAAAGATAGCTGCCCAGCTTCATTTGTGCCTGCTCCGCCATCCATATCTTCGTTTCCTATGAAGGTGCAACCAATGAGATACCCACTTGAGGAGAACCGCATTCCAGCCCCGGACCAGTTCGCACGGTTGTTGATAAAAACGCAATTGATGATTTCGTCTTGGGATCCTGGGTTGTTGTAGAAATAGGCTCCACCTCCGTTGAAAGGTGTTTCGTTGTTCTCGAAAACACAGTTGATGATGAGACTAGGGGGGGTCAAAGGAGCGATGGTGTTTTCAAAATAAAGGCCCGCACCACCTCCATTGGTACTGACGTTGTTTCGAATGATACATCTTTCCATAACAAAACCGAAGACATCTTTTGCCCTGACTCCCGAGCCATAACTAGCAGTGTCATGGCCTTCTTCGATGATCAGATTGACGAGTTCGACAAGGTTACCTGCTATTGTGACAACATGGTCTGAATTGTCTGTGTCCAGTCCTGGAGTCCCGATGTCTCCACTGAGAATAGTGGGGTAAGTGACAGGGTCTGCTTGACTGTCCATGGTTTCAAAACCTCCAAAGCCTCCAATAAGAACGATGTTCTCCCCCACTGAAAAAGTGTCCGTCTCAAAAGGGCCTGGAAAATAGTTACCGGAGGCGATCCAGATGTTGTCCCCGTCAATGGCCGTTGATAAGGCGTCCTGAAGATTGGATGAGTGAGTCCAATTGATCCCCGACATATTTCCCGACCCAATGGGATTGACGTAGATCGTCTCGGCCAGAAGTTGGCCATAAAAGAGTGTGAAAAAAACCAGAACCGGAAGGAGGCGAAGAGATCGGGGCATGGATCGATGCATGGAAACGAAATTTGGGTGCAGCATACTAGAGTTTTTTTCTTTAAATCTATACAAATTTGGATGTTGTGAACTTTCTCACATCGCCTTGAAACAAAAGGTTATTGGGAAGATTTTTGTTCTGAAGAATGGGCGCGGACGCCTCTTTAGCGTGAATTGTGAATTCTGAGCTTATTTAGAATGACACTTCAGCTAAAAACAGATATAAGTAACTTATAAATAGATACTTAATAATTTTCTTGGGCTTGAGCCTCAGTGAGCGAGTTAGAAGAAAGGCTGATTTTCACAGAAGAGTTTGTCTTGAAAATAGACTTATAACTGGTCCTCTTCGGTGATTTGAATGGCAAACCCCCGGATGGCGAGTTCCTCAGAGGACTCTGGGCCTAGGGGAATCAGTTGATCCCCGCTGTTCTGAAAGGTCACGGGCGAGCTGACGGAAGAAGAGTGGACGCTTAGGCGACCATTCAAATTGAGTGCTCCAATGGCCCCGGCCTTTTCAGTGATGACTAGAGTAGATGAGGAAGAGATTTCAAGGCTGCCGAGCTTAGTTGCTAGTTCATCGAAGGTGAGGGCATAACCCGGAGCGATGACGATTTTGGGCCCTGGGGTAACTTTGACCCCAGCAATCTCAACAGGGTTGGCTTTTTCAATCTTTGCGCCAATCACTTCAAGCTTCTGACGATTCACGGCATAGATGTCCATTTCTCCGCTGGCACCGCTTTCCGGGGGCAATCCGGCTTCAGATTTTTTGGCTGCGTCGCTGATGTTGTTTTTGACGGCGGAGAAGCACCACTCTCTAGGGTAAGTGGTGAATCCGACCTTGGCATCTGGCCCAAGAAGGCGGGGGTAGTCTTGCATCATGCATTCCAGACGAGTGGGCTTTTTGAAGCTTTCTTTGGATTCATCAGCGTACTTGGGGTTCACGAACTCGGGAATCATGCCCCCACTGGCTTCGAGATTTTCGATGTAGGGAGCTAGAGCAAAGAGGAGGACGTTGATGTTTCCTGGGAAAGGCGAAAAACCGGTTTCATCGGCAACGTCACCCTCTGGATTCACGGTGTCTTTGAGGAGAGGGTCGAGCTGATTGTACTCAACGTTGATGGTGAGGTTTCTTTCCTCGTTTTTTTCAAGGCGGACGATGCCCCCGGCTGCTTCTCCGGCTCTACGGGGAACGGTGATGGAATTCATCTCGAAACCCTCTTTGACGCTCACCCCGAGAGCGGGAAGAATGGCATTAAAAACAAGGCCGTTGGTGTCTTGAAAGAAAACAATGTGTTCGATGCCGAGATCTTCTTTCCACCTGCGAGCCGTGCCCGTGCCGTGAAGTAGCACGTGGACATCTCCGTGCCCGTGAGGTTTGGTTTCGACGGAGTAGGGCTGGCCTTCTGGTTGGGCGAAGTGGGCTTGGTTGTTGATAAGGCTCGGAACCTTTTCCTGTTTCATGATGGTGATTTGGCCATCTGCCATGCCGAAGTTGCTGTTCTTCGCCAAAAGTTCGACGGTGAGCTCGTGGGTGTCGCCGGAGGTCATGATGGCAAGGGGCAAGGTGACGCTTGTGTTTCCAGTGATTTTTCTGGCTCGGTCTTGATACGCGAGGATGGTTGCGATGTAGTGCTGAATAAACGACTGTCCTGTCGTCGTTTCGAGGGGCAGGGCAATTTTAATCCCGCTGTATCCAAGCCTTTCGCCGAGTCCTCCGGCGACGAGCACAAAGCCCAGTTTGGAGACATTTTCTAAGCCTAGATTCTCCATGGCCCGGAAAGTTTCGTCTCCGGGGGTGAGAGTTTGGCCGAGAGGCACTTTTGGAGTGAAGCCTTCGTAGGGGTTTGCTCCTTCTTTTGAGTCGGCGAGGAGCTTTTTTGCATTGGAGCAATATTGGCTGAGGCCACCTGGGTACTGGGCATTCAGGGCGCTGACTTGCTCAAAAAAGGCACTTTTTTCCAATTGATCCTTGCCAGCCTCGGACCAGGAAGAGAAAAGGTGGGCTTGCCCGCAGTCGAGAAGAACCTCTAGGGCATGCTTCTGCTCTGGGCTAGGGTCTGAAATGAGAGAGTCTATGGATGGGAGGTCGTTCATGACAAATGGTTGGGTTGGGGTGCAATACGGGTTTAAATCTCTATCCCGGTCTTCAATCGGTTGGTCGAAGATCATATGCCTTTTATTGAATTTGCGTTAGGAGTTCAGCTTATTCAGCTTTTAGGGGTGAGTTTTACTAGGCATTTTTAGATTTTTGTTAACCTCTTCTCCACATTTTCGATCTATCGTATTTTTTTGCGACCTAGCCTACTCTCAAAATCTCATATCTACTCAGCCCCGACGGGGATGGGATTGATCTCGCTCAGAGCAGAATTCATTTAAGATAAGATTGATCCAGGCCTTTTGAAACACGCTTCAGAGTCAACATGAAAATTGCTATTGTCGGTACGGGCTATGTGGGCCTGGTTGCCGGTGTCTGCTTTGCTGAAACAGGTCACCATGTTTATTGCGTGGACATCGATGAGGCCAAGGTCGATAAGATGAAAAAGGGCATTGTTCCCATCTACGAACCTGGCCTCAACGACATGATGACCCACAATATGAAGGTTGGCCGCTTGGAGTTTACCACTTCTCTCTCCTCGATCATCGAAGAGGTGGAGATTGTCTTTATTGCCGTTGGGACTCCAATGGGAGAGGATGGGAGCGCTGATGTAAAATACGTTCTCAAGGTTGCTGAAGAAATTGGAACCTCCATGTCTTCTTACAAGGTTGTGGTGGATAAAAGTACGGTTCCCGTTGGAACGGCTGATAAGGTTGCTGCTGAAATTAGAAAGCACACCGATCTGGATTTTGATGTGGTTTCTAATCCTGAGTTTCTGAAAGAGGGGGCTGCCATTGATGATTTTATGAAACCAGACCGCATCGTCGTTGGGGCAGACTCTGAAAAGGCAAAGGACAGAATGCTGAAGCTCTACGACCCGTTCGTCAGAACGGGGGCTCCGATCTACTGTATGGATGTGAAATCTGCTGAGCTCACTAAATACGTCTCCAATGCCATGTTAGCGACCAAGATCACCTTTATGAATGAGATGGCCCGAGTGGCTGACGCTGTTGGAGCTGATATCAACCGTGTCCGCAAGGCGGTCGGAGCCGACAAGAGAATCGGATCTTCGTTCCTTTTTCCGGGAGTTGGTTATGGGGGTTCCTGTTTCCCCAAAGACGTGAATGCCATCGAGATGACGGGAAAGAATCTTGGCCTCCCGATGTCCATCATGCAAGCGGTGACCGAAGTGAACGAGGACCAAAAACGTTATATGTGTCGCAAGATCACCGAGGACTTTGGAGAGGACCTCAAGGGCAAGTCTTTTGGTATTTGGGGGCTGAGTTTCAAACCTAAGACCGATGATATGAGAGAAGCCCCTAGTCTTGTTGTCATTGAAGACCTCCTCTCCCGTGGTGCTGAAGTGAAAGCCTACGACCCCCAGGCGATGGATGTCACCCGCAAACACTGCCTTGGGGACAAGATCACCTATGGTGAAGACCCCTATCAGATGTTGGAGGGATGTGACGCCCTTATTCTCATGACCGAGTGGACTGAATTCCGTTCACTGGATTTCGTTACACTTAAATCCAAGTTAAAAGGTAATCGAATTTATGACGGGCGGAACATTTACGACCGTGATGAATGCGAGAGCCAAGGGTTTAGCTACACCGGAGTAGGCTGTTAGTGGACGACGACGAACCTCCGCCGTCGCTTCTGCGACTGGAACTGACAGAAAATAGTTGCTGGAAACCCGAGGGGGACCAGTGGAACGACCTAGAAAAAGCAGGCCTTGAACTGGCTCGTCTGGCACAAGTGTCAGAAGGGGAACTTGAGGCCGGAGTCCACCTCTGTGATGCCGATGAGATGAAAGAGCTTCACGAAAAATTTATGAATGACCCTACGGTGACGGATGTCATGTCATTTGATGGAGATGGAGGTTACCTTGGTGATGTCGTCGCTTGTGTTGACGTTGCCAGAGAAGAGGGAGAGGCCCTTGGGCACGGGCTTTGGCCGGAACTGATGTTTTACGTTCTCCATGGCCTGCTTCACAACATGGGGCACGACGATGCGAGTCCACAGGAGCGGGAAGCCATGCACGACTTGCAGAGGAAAGCTCTCAGGTCCATAGGTGTGGAGGTGGCTTCATGATCTCTCCGAGTCTTGCCTTGGGGGTAGCTCTCGGCTTCTGGTTTCTTTATCTTCTGATGTCCATGCTGGTGGACGCCCTTCGCTTTGCGAGTTACGGATTCTTGAAGGCCAAGCTCCAGAGAGAGAGAGTGGAGTCTGAAAAAGTCGATGAGATTCTCGGCAAAATGGATGAGTATTTTGAGGACAGTGGCCGAAACCTCCGCGAATTGGAGTGGGGTGTTCATCTCAGTTTTTATGGAGGCCTTTTCTTTTATCTACTCTTCTGTCACAAGGCAGGGGATGATTTTATGTCTTGCCTCTATCAGGGTTCCTACGCTTTTCTCTGGATCACGATTCTTGGAGGTTTGGCCACAAGGGGCATCTCTGAGCCCTTTGCCGAATCTATTCTCGTCCGTTTTTATTTCTTCTGGAAGATCTGGCATGGCTTAATGACCCCACTGACATGGTTGGTGCATGCTTTGCAGGTTCTGGCCCAGAGGGTGACGGGAACGGAAGCGGAACAGGAAGATGAGGAAGTTGAGCAGAAGATGCTCGATACCATGCAAGACAGTAGTAAGGCGGGGGTTATCGACGAATCCGAAAGGGAGATGATCGAGAACCTCATTGAACTGAAGGATCTAGATGTCGCTGAGGTGATGACGCCTCGGACGGAGATGGTAGCGGTTAAAAAGGAAACTCCCCTGGATCAAGTTGTCGAAGAGATGGTGGATGGGAGTTTTTCTCGAATCATGGTCTACAATGAAAACCGTGACAATGTGGTTGGGTTTATTCATGTGCGCGACCTTCTTCCCTACTGGAAGAAGAACCTCTCAGAGTGTCCGCCTCTCGAAATGCTCATGCATGAAGTTTATTATGTTCCTGAGACGAAATCCATCCGTTCTCTTTTTCAGGAATTCAAGAAGGAGCACCTCCATATTGCGGTGGTTCTAGATGAATACGGAGGCACTGCAGGGCTCATCAGCTTAGAAGATATTTTGGAAGAGATTGTTGGTGAGATCGTTGATGAGCATCAGCACGATGAGGAGCAACTTTTTACTCGAATATCTGATGAACAAGTAAGAGTGCAGGGAAGGATGCGCGTTAGTGAACTTGAGGAGCTCTTGGAGTTTGAGTTTGAGGACGACGACAGTTACGATTCGATTGGCGGCATGTTGATTGCCCAGCTTGGACGTATTCCTGTCAGTGGTGAAACCGGAGAAATATCTGGGTTTCCCATTCAGTTCAGAGTTCTGGACGCCAATGAAAGGAGGGTCGAGGAGGTTCTCTTTACGGTGGTCATGGAACGTGAGGAGAGCTGAGGCCCCAGGCCTTATTTTCTTTCTGATCTTCATCTGGGGATGCGGACCCGCTTCCTATGGAAAAGAAGAGGCGAAAGATGGTTTTTTGCGGCCAGGTCAGGCTGGGTCCGAATTTTCTTACATCGCTGACATCAGGCTTGAGGAAACAGTTCGCGACGAGAAAGGTACTTTGTTGTGGACGAGCCATTCAAATCTATCTGCAAGTTTCAACTTCGAATGGAAAGGTTTTTCTCAGGTTGAAGGGTATGGGGAGATGGGTCGATTCCTCTATGACTTTAAGATTCATCACTTGAATCAAGCCTCGAAAATCCCCTCATTGGATTTTGACTGGGAAGAGGGTTATGGTGGGCGACCGCCGGTAGAAATGAAACGTAGGGGCCTTTCAGTTCGTGAGCCTATGGAAGGAATATCGGGTGATCCCAGGGACACCTTCCTAGAGTCGGGGAGCGAAGCTTGGGTTTCTCCTTGGGGAGCAACCCTTCGCCACGAGGGCAGGATTCCCCAAGCAAGATACCACACTCGCTCTGCTCCGATTGGTCAGTATTTTTTTAAGGGACTGAAGGTGGAGCAGTGGGCCCATTCCTGTTTTGTGCCCATCCCAGAAGAGGCTTGGGACCTTAAGGACTCAGGAGAAGGAATCAGAAAGGTGAACCCTCTCGTTCGTGGTGGTGGTGCGGAAAGTCCGGTTCATGAAAAGTGGAAGTTACGGCGGGGGCAGGGGTCCATTGATTGGCAAGTGAAGCGCAAGCATGTTCTTCCCGTGGCTTTGGCACGTGGCCTGAACAGGGCTGTCAAAAGCTGGCATCATGAGAGGTCTCTCGATGCTCAGGTGGATTCTGTGACAGGTTTGCCCAGCAGGCTGGAAATTCTTGAAGAGGGAGGCTGGATGGAAAGAGTCACCTTGGGAGAAAGGGCGAATCGAGAGGGGAATCATCCTTGGCTTCAGTCTAGTTTTCGCTACTCGTTTAGAGCCCACCGCCCTTGACCAAAACACCGATTTGGCATAGTCGTCAGAGTCATGATTGAGAAGCTGGAACACCTCCAAAAGATCCCTGAGGCCATTGATTGGGCTCTAAAGGGACTCTTTAAATCGCGCAACGAAAGGGTTGTAAAAAAACTCCATTCGGCGGTCAGAAGCATCAATGCTTTAGAAGAAGGGATTCAGAAACTTAGCGATGACGAGCTGAAGGCGAAGACTCTGGAGTTCAAGGAACAGTTGTCCTCTGGAAAGAGTCTTGAAGACATTCTTTATGAAGCCTTTGCTGTTGTTCGAGAGGCGAGTGTGAGAGTGCTCGGGATGCGGCATTATGACGTCCAGCTCATCGGTGGCATGATTCTCCATGAGGGGTCCATCTGCGAGATGATGACGGGGGAAGGAAAAACTCTTGTCGCGACCTGTCCTGCTTATCTGAACGCGCTGACGGGAAAAGGTGTTCACGTGATTACGGTGAATGACTATCTGGCCTCTCGCGACAGCGATTGGATGGGTCAGGTTTATCGCTTTCTTGGTCTTAGTGTCGGCTGTATTCAGAGCTCGATGGAGGACCCTGAAGAAAAGAGGGAAATGTACGGCTGCGACATCACCTATGGAACCAACAATGAGTTCGGTTTTGATTACCTTCGTGATAACATGAAGGTCAGTAAAGAAGAGCTGGTGCAAGGAGACCTTAACTTCTGCATCATCGATGAAGTCGACAGTATTCTGATCGATGAGGCGCGGACTCCTCTGATCATTTCTGGGCCCACCGATGAGAGCAGTGAAAAATATGGTGTAGCCAATGATGTCGCAAAACAGCTTGAGAAAGACAAACACTTCACCATCGATGATAAAGAGACGAGCATCACGCTGACTGACGAGGGGACGAATCACTGCGAAAAAATAATGGGGATCGACAATCTCTACGCAGGGAAGCACATGGAGTTGCCACACTTCATCAACAATGCTCTTCGAGCCCACTTTCTCTTCGCTAAAAACAAGGATTACGTCACCCAAGGTGGAGAAGTCGTTATTGTCGACGAGAATACTGGTCGCTTGATGAAAGGTCGGCGCTGGTCTGACGGTCTCCATCAGGCTGTCGAAGTTAAAGAAGGGCTGCCTATCAAGAAAGAGAGTCAGACCTTGGCCTCGATTACCTTTCAGAACCTTTTTCGTCTATACGGCAAGATCAGTGGTATGACCGGCACCGCTCTGACTGAATCCACGGAGTTTCTCAAAGTCTATAAACTCGATGTGGTTGCCGTGCCTTCCAATCGCCCCTGTATGCGTATGGATAAGCCGGATTTGGTATTCGGTTCTATTAGAGAGAAATTCGAAGGCATTGCTGAGGAGGTGGCCGATCGACATCACAAAGGTCAGCCCGTCCTGATTGGAACGGCTTCAATTGAGACCTCAGAGCTGATTTCCCGACTGTTGGAAGTGAGGAAAATTCCTCACTCAGTTCTCAATGCCAAGCAGCACGAAAGGGAAGCTTACGTCGTTGCCCAAGCCGGAGCAGAAGGCTCCGTAACGGTGGCCACCAATATGGCTGGGCGTGGAACTGACATCGTTTTGGGGGGAAACCCAGAAGTTCTCGTACGTACCCAAATGGAAGGGGAATCGGAGGACAAAATTCTGTCTGCTCTCGAAGACAGAAAGGGAGAGTTTGAAACTGCTCATCAGAAAATACTAGAACTGGGAGGCCTCTACGTACTCGGTACGGAGCGTCATGATTCCAGACGTGTCGACAATCAGCTTCGTGGACGTTCCGGTCGTCAGGGCGACCCCGGTGAATCTAGATTCTACCTCAGCCTTGAAGACGACCTCATGCGACGTTTTGCCCCAGCATGGGCTAGGAATTTCATGCAGAGAAATGGACTGTCAGATGGTGAGCCGCTGGAGCACAGTTTGATCACCAAGTCCATTGGTAATGCCCAGAAGAAGGTGGAAGAATTCAATTTTGAAATTCGTAAGAACCTTCTCGAGTACGATGAGGTGATGAATGAACAGCGTAAATTTATCTATGCTATCAGAAACAGAATCCTCAAAGAAGAGGATGTTAAGAATCTCTTGGATAAGTGGGTAAAAGATGCGGTTCAAGCTCGTGTTGAGCAGTTTCTCAACAATGCCCGAATCAGTGATGACCCCAAAACCGTCGAGGATACTTTTCGGGACTGGGTGAAGACGTCATTCATGAGGCCTCTGGAAGAGAATGAGGCGTTGTCTGAGCTTCCAGCTCAAGAGCTTTTCGAGCGTATTCACACCATCTTTCTGGAGATCTATATCGAGAAAGAGGGCGTTTTGGGAGAGAAGGTCTGTAGAATGATGGAACGATATCTTCTGCTTCAGACCATCGACCAGCACTGGAAAGACCACCTTTATGCCATGGACCATGTTAAAGATTCTATTGGCTGGCGGGGTTACGCTCAAGTTGACCCTAAGGTTGAGTATAAACGAGAGGGATTTTCTATGTTTGGTGACATGCTCTACTCGATGAAATTACACGTCACAGACCTAGCTGTGCGCATGACGGTGAC
>Ga0233432_10004324_pt1 | contig 12638 bp, 11 predicted proteins | sample SI_122_August201_6_FD_179870 | JGI IMG/M metagenome (GOLD analysis project Ga0233432, IMG submission 179870) | Seawater microbial communities from Saanich Inlet, British Columbia, Canada - SI_122_August2016_10_MG | ecosystem: Environmental > Aquatic > Marine > Inlet | place: Canada: British...
ATGCACACGACTACGAAGGCGCTTGGTTAGTAAAGCCTAACAACAGCGAATATACTAAGTTTGAATTTGACGAATGGCAAGGCAACATTATTACCACAGACGCAGGACATAGTGTGAGTGCTACAATAGACAATATGGAATATATCATTCCCGTAGAACAAGTAGAAGTATCAGACGTTACTGGTGCTGGAGATTGTTTTTTAGCTGCATTTGTGTATTCACTTACCAAAGGTTACAGTCATAAAAAATGTTTAGAAATTGCCGTTAGTGCAAGCACACAGAGTGTTAAGCACACTGGTACATATATATTAACTAAACAAGATGTAGAACGTACTAAAGTGTTTACCAATGGCTGTTTTGATATTGTGCATCGTGGACATATTGAAATGCTCAAGGCTAGTAAACAATTGGGAGACTGGCTAGTAGTAGGTGTTAATACAGATCGAAGTGTTAAACGATTAAAAGGCGAATCTAGACCTGTTAACAAAGAAAGTGACAGAAAAGTTATGCTGGAAAGTTTAGACTTTGTTGATGAAGTAATACTGTTTGACGAAGACACTCCGTTGGAATTAATACAACGTGTACAGCCAAACATAATTACCAAAGGTGGAGACTATACAGTAGACACAGTTGTGGGTAACCAACTTGCAAAAGTTGTGATACTACCAACTGTAGATGATTACAGTACAACTAAAACAATACAAAGGATCAATGATGACACAACTTAAAGGTATACAGGAAAAAGGATGGGGCCGAGAATTGATCTGGGCTACCAATGAAAAGTATTGCGGTAAACTTATGTTCTTTGATAAAAAAGGGGCTAAGTTTAGTATGCACTTTCACAAAGACAAAGATGAAAGTTGGTATGTTCTCAATGGTAGTTTTACACTGCACACTATGAATACTGATACAGCAGAACTTGAAACACAAATATTAACAAAAGGTGAGACTTGGCGTAACGAACCTATGCTACCTCATCAATTAATCTCAATGGAAGATAATAGTATTATTATCGAAGTTAGTACACCCGACAGTGTAGAAGACAATTACAGAATTGGAAAAGGAGATAGTCAACAATGAGTAAGTTATGGGTGTTTTCCGACAGTTATGGATTTCTGCCAGCTGACAGATACCATGAGTGGAAAGATAAACATTGGTATAGGTTGTTGTCAGACAAGTTAGGATGTACCGAAGATTTTAAAAGTATTGCACATAACGGTTGCGCCAATGAATGGGTATCTTTTCAAATTGAAAAGAATTTTGATGACATTGACGAAAATGACTATGTAGTAGTTGTAGCTACAGATAAAAATAGAGAATGGTTTTTTACAAATGATGTAGGTGTATCTAATATATACATGCATAACGTTGAAGACTATATTAGTAAAAATCATGCCGTTGCTATTGATTATTACAAACATTTTTTAAAAAATAATTATCAATCAGACATAAGATTTAACTGGTACATTAACTATATCAAATATAAATTCAGTAATCATAAACTTATAATACTGCCTGGATTTGAAAATAATTTAATAGTATTCAATGATAAATTCTCTACTAAAGGAACATTATTCGAAATATGTCAATCAGAAATTAATCAACTAAAGCACCACTCTTGGGAAAATTGGTTACGAAAAAATCGACACATTGACCCGAGAGTTGGGCATTTATCATATTGTAATCATCAAGTACTTAGTGATAAATTATATAATTCTTTCAAACGAGCAGAGAATTTAGATTTGACAAACGGATTTTACAAGGATTTTTTATGACAAATTTATGGCTATTTGGAGACAGTTTTGCAACTGTTAGGAACCTTAATTATCATGATTTAACTGATGATAAAATGCCCCAATGGGTATGGATGCAGCAGGTAGCACGAAACTTGCCTATAGACACTGCACACTGGTGTGGTCTTCCGGGCGTAAGTAACGAATGGATTATGAATGAGATTAAAAAATATACTAAAGATTTTAATAAAGGCGATTATCTAATTGTAACTTCAACTCATATTAACAGAAGATGGTTTATAAAAGACAAACCTGATTTGGGCAATATTTACTTAGACAATCTAAACAAGTTGGTAACCAAAAAGCAAGCAAGAGCTCTTAAAGAATACAAAGAAACTTTTCTTGATCAACATTTAGTATTATCTAAATTATATCAGGAACAGTTTTTAGCTTGGTGTTATTCATTTGCACATACGTTAGGATTAAAATTATGCTTACTTCCTGCTTTTGATGAAAATCCATTTTTTATGCATATTAAACAGTATCCTGGAAATATTGCAAATTCTTTAGTAGGTGTCGACGAAGCTGAATTTGTCGGAAGGGCAGACAAAAAATACGATTTATTTCATGCATGCGAAGTGGCAGTGGATCGTAGGCTTTGTCATTTGAGCGAACCCAATCATACCGTATTAGCACAAAAGATTTTTAAGTTTTTTAAGTACGGGGAAATAATAGATTTACAAAATGGGTTCGAACGAAACTTATTTAAAAACGAACAAGATGTAATTAGCTATCGACCACGTGACGTTTAGAAAATTTAATTTAATTACACGATAGAATCATAAGGAAACTTTCCTTCATATTTGCTACATCTAGGTTGTGCAGTACATTCTCTGCAATGCGGCAATTTAATGTTTACACCATCTTTTGTAGTATTGTTTCCGTCATATGCATATCCATTTGCATCCCATTGCATGTTATTTACTTTGTGCATATGACCAACAGTCTTTACACTGTCCACAACTTTTTGATCAACTTCAGGATGGCAATTTTTATGCCAGTAATTTATTACACTTGGTATCTTATTACTGTCATATTTGCCTTCTGGAGTGGTACCAAAGAAAATAAAATTCTCACAGGCTCCTCCATCAAGCCATGCTTTGTCGTTTTTTTCATTATAGTGTATAGCACTAGCTGGACACGCATTAATACAATCATAACAATCTGTACATTTCTTCCACATTTTATGTTGAATTTTTTTACCCTTATCAGGTATATTTGTAATTTTTGTTTTGAACCCTATCATTGCAAAATGACAATCAAATCCAAACTTATAGCTGTATATTAGTGTGTTCCTAGCTCTTACTCCTAGTCCACTTAATATAGCCGCTTCTTTATAGTTGGTGTACATTGGATACCAGCCTACAATTTTGCTTTTTTTAAGTGTGTTTATAATTTCGTCGTAAAAACTATAGTCCCAACTTTCACCAAACTTACACATTACTATTCCATGTGTTATGTCAGGAAAATGAATACCGTTTGTGAAGTCTCTGCCAAATATATGGTACTTACTTTTTACTGGTGAACTGCTAGCTTGAAACGTATCTTCACGTGAAAGATATGCCATATCCCACGTATCGTCAAACAAACTTTTAAATTCTTCAAAGTCAACTAACATATTTAGATATCTCAATATAGTATACAATATTGTTGTGTTCTGTACTGTTACTAAAATTAGTTATATGTAGATTATTATTTGCTAACATGTTACTAAATGTGTCTGGATTGCTTCCTGTCGCATTTTCCATAAGCATTATTTTACCATCATCTATTAGATAATCATTGACGGTATCAAAAAAGTCTTGATGTATTTTCCAATCTAAATCTTGCATTTTTCTCGATTCATGTTCAGATACTGTTAAGTCATCTCGCCAGGCTGGCACAGTAAAATTAAAATGAGGCGGATTTGCTATTATAAGATCAAATTTTTGTTTAGGGATACTTTTAAAGTTGTCGCTCAAATAAAACTTGCAAGGAAGATTATTGTAGTTAATTGTACGAGTGGCTACATCTTTTGCATATGTTGATATATCGCTAAATGACACTCTACTAGCAAGTCCTGTTTGTAGTGTTGCTAGTCCAAAATAACCAGGGCCGCAGCACCACTCTAGTGCATTTTCAAATTGACGGCCTTGTGCAAAGTGATGAAAGCAGCTAATTGCGTCTTTAACAGTTAGGTATCCGTAACCGTCTGTTTCGTCGCTAGTAAAAACTCGATAGTTTCCTAAATTAATATAGCTATTACTCATACGGATATTTTACATTGTTTATTTTTCATTTTTAACTATTTTCATATACCAAAGTTCATTAGAGAACTTGCTGCTCCGTAAACTGTGCTGAATTGTTAGGCCATTTTCTTCGATCATCGATTTGAACACACTTGGACTTGATCCCCATACATTTTCTTGTAGTATTATACAACCAGTATCGCTTAAAAAGTTACTAGCATTTTCAAAAAAATTACGGTGTATACTCCAATTCTCATCTTTGTATTTTCTAGGATCATCATAATATGAACTGAACGGATCGATGCAAAAGTGTGGAGGATTACCTATTATTAAATCAAACTGTTGTTCAGGAACACTATTAAAATTGTCGCTTAAACAAAAACTTGCGTTACTTAACTTGTTATAACTAATAGTTTCGTTGACATACTGTTCAGCACCGTCGTATATATCAACAAACACTGCATTGTCTATATTAAATATATCAAGTCCAAGTAACCCAAAACCCCAGTACCCCGGGCCGCAACACCACTCCATAACACGTTTACAACTAGTTTTGTCTTCTAACAACAAGTGAACAGCGTCTAGAGAATCTTTAATTGATTCTCTACCGCCGCCATTTGTTTGTTCGTCATAAAAGATTTTTAGTTTATTAACTGTTACATGGTGCAGCATCAAGCATATACCCAATTTCCTTTATATAGTAGTTTTCCGTATTCAGGCAAATACAAATATTCAATGTCGCTTTCTTGCAGTGTCCATAACGCATCTTCTAGTGTTTCTACTAGAGGCTCACCGCCTAAGTTAAACGATGTATTAAACACAATAGGAACACCTGTGCGTTCTTTAAATGCACTAATGATTGCATGATAAACAGGATTATCTTCTTTACTCACTGTTTGAATACGGCAACTTCCGTCGACATGAATAATACTTGGAATTTTTTCTGCTACTCCCTCTTGACAATGTACTGCGTACATCATATGAGGACTGTCTTCCATTCCTCGCAAATCAAACCATTCGTGTACATCTTCTTCTAGTATACTACCTGCAAATGGACGGAAGTATTCCCTATTCTTTACACCATTAACAAAATCTTTGCCGTCTTCGAATGTTGGATCAAACAACAAACTTCTATTACCCAATGCACGTGGACCATTTTCACTGCGTCCTTGAAACAGTGCAACAATGTTTTTGTTGGTCATCAGTTCAATAATATCTTCATGTGTTGCATCTTGTACTGTTGCTTCGCATTTTTCAGCTAGTGTTTCAATATCATTATTGCTATATGTATACTGTGGCCCTAAATAGATTTCACGATCGTGTTTTTGTTCACTTCGTGTTGTTTCGTGATAACCCCAAAGTGCAGCGCCAATAGCGGTACCACCGTCGTTACTAATAGGCTCAACATACAGTTCAATACCTTCTTCTTTAAGTTTATCTAAGTAAAAATAATTTGCTACACAATTTAACCCATAACCGCCGCTAAGAACAACTTTATTTTTATTACTAAACTTAACTGCACTGAGAATTAAATCTAATGCTTGCTGTTGAGTTTCTGTTTGTATAGCATACGCCATATCTCTACGATTTTGTTCATATGTTAATTTTTCTTGTTCACTTGGAAAAGTTGCTAGTTCAGGATAAACTTGTGCATTAACGCTTGCACCATTTGGATATGTTGGAATAATTAGATTTCTATCTACTAGCGGAAACATTGCTTGCTTATTAAAGATTGGAGGAATCTTATCATTGGGTTTTCCATATGGAAATAATCCCATTGTTTTTCCTGCTTCGATTGCTTGAAATCCGCAATAGTGTGTTACAGCTTCATATGCTTTAACAATACCAGCTTTTCCAGAAATTAAAGTAACATGCGTTCCGTCTTCTTTAAAACGACTAGAATCATCGTTATAATTTACAACATCGATAGCAGGTTCTTTACAACCATAGTGTTTATACAATGTTTTAAACTCAGCAGGATACGAACAATCAAAAATAGATTCAACTTCCCACACTGCTCGAGTTTCTTTCTCCATAAAAGGATCATTTGAAAAAGTTGCACCAGTAACACTACCTGCGCCGTCGATGACCACCGCAACTGCTTCATCAAAGCCGCTTCTAAAAAAAGCACACGCTGCGTGGATTTTATGATGCTGATCTGCCAAATCAATTACTTGAGGATGGTTCCATATATCACATTTGCGTTCAATTAGTCCCATTTTTCGAGCTATGCCAACATACATGTCATCACCTGTAAAATCAACTACTTGCCCTGTTGATTCCAGTGTCTGTGTATGTGCTACAAAAATATAATCTAACTTGTCAGTATATTCTTTAACTTTCATCATGGCAGCATACGGGCCGCCATCATATTTTTGTCTACTTAAACGTTCTTCTTCAATGGCAAAAACAATCTCGCCATCTTTAAGCAAACATGCTCCAGCATTGTGCCCTCTTGCAATGCCCAGAATATATCCAGTTTCTGTTGCCATTTATGTTATCTCCAATTTCTATCTATCTAGTTTTTTTTGATTTACTTTTTCCGGTATCTAGGAAAGTATTTGACTGTTTGTTTTGTTGTAATAAAGGAATCTGAGGTATAGATTTGTTTTCTGTTTTCTTTTCTACACCCAACTTGTCTGTTACACTTTTAATTATCTGTTTGAAAACGTTGTCTTCAAAAATCATTAAATCTTCACTATCACGTTCTACAGCAAAGTCTGTTGTAACTCTAAACGGCATATATTGTCGTTTTTCTTTTCCTACATCAATAATAGTAAAGTCTGCATTTTTTGGATAGCTAATATTCTCAGGATATGTTGCGCCAATCACAACTGTAGCAGGTTTTCCTAATGCATGTGCATAATGCTGACCCATACTATCACACCCTAAGAAATAATCTGCTGCATTAATAATCCCCATCCATTGTAGTAAGTTAGTACCATTTGGAATAATTGCACCCATTTGTTTGTCAGTAGGTATTTCGATATTTGTCATTAGAATAACAGCATAATTTTTTGAAAGTTCTTCTACTATTTTAAACACATCTCTAACTTCAAAACTTCTGCCACTACTATCAAAAATAAAGTCTCCGTCTTTCTTAGCTCCTGAACCCAATGGTTGAAAAACTACTACTTTTTTCTTACCAGTTTGTTTTTTGACTTGCGTTACTAGATTGTGACCATATATTTGATCTGCTTTGTTGATCTCTAAACTAATTGATTTTGTTTCAGGTACTTCTTCTGGTGGAACATCATAATTAATTAACATATCAAACGCTTGGATCAAGTTTGCTTTTTGATTAAAATAAGCATTTAGTCTATACGGCTCAGTACTAACAATTTCTGTATCTTTTAATTTTTCCCATAGCCCCTTGCTATTGATTGGCCATACATTATGTCTTAGTTTGGGGCTAGTCAAGTATAGTTCGTTCCATGCTTCCCCTACAATAACTACATCAGGATCTATATTTTCTTTATAATATTCTAGTGCAGGTATACTACACAACACACGACCTGCGCCGCCGTTGATAAAAAATGATTTTTTCATTGTGATTTCTTTCTGACAATAAGGTGCAAGTGCTATTTAGAATAGCACTTTACACTTATTATATATGATTGTTAATTGTTTGTCAACAGTTTTTATGTACAGTTGTAGCTGACACAAATCATTCCCATACGACCCGAATCGCCGCCACAGGCATTACAGCCGCCGAAAACACTGCCAGCAGAGCCGCCGCCAGCGGGGCCGACCCGATTACTTTGGCAAGCTCTATAGTTACAACCAAAACATGAACTGCCATTCCACGTAAAAGTACAAGACATTTCAGGAAAACCGTAAACTGGTGCAGATGTTGAAGTAGCAGTGGCCATACCACTAGCTGGGATAAACATTTCGGGGTACATACTTGGGATACCAAAACTTACACCATTTCTTGAAGTTAGATCTGGAATTTCCCAAGTTCTATACGGATCAAAAGCAAACGGAGTATTTACGTCATCCACGGCGTCAGACCAACAAAAATTCCAACCACTACACTGGTTCGGCCCACAGCCGTCACATGTTGGAATCTGATTATTACAGCCAGTGTTAACATATGACGTGTCTCCGCCTGCAGCCATCACACAATTCCATTTGCAGAAAGTGCCAGTGATATCGGCACTACATGTTGTCCAACAAAGTCCTGCATTACTACAAATACAAGTGTTACTGCCGCATGAACCGGGGGTGGTTTGATAAGCATAACAACAATAAGCACAGCCTGAACACAAACAGAAAATTTCACCAGGAGTTACGTCAATTTCGACTACTGTATACGCACCATTGGCACCGAATGGAGAACCACCGCAGCAACAGTTACTACCACTGCCTGACCCAGGTCCCCAACTTTGAAATGTTGCTCGTGTAACACCAGTAGGCACAGTCCAGTTGCATTGACTTTGACAACGCTTATAGCTAGTACCATCACAAACTTCGAGACCAAACGCCTTTGGCGCTGTTGTTGTGCCTAATACCTCATTCCATCCAGCCTGCAATAATGCTGTTGCGTCTACACCAGCGGGAGAGTCACCGCCGCACCACAGGCCACCAGAAGGATTTATAGTGTCTAAGTTAACTGTAAAGCCTGCTTTTTGGTTTCGAAGATACGTATTATATTGATCTTCTAACTTTTGATTCTCTGTTATCGCATTATAAAGTAGTACGTCCATTTGTAATCCTTAATCTATACTAGGTAAGTTGTTAAATACAGTAGTTAAACTTGCTGGGATCTTAGGCATAGATCCTTCTGGCATATTAACATATTTCCAAGGATACATCGTCTCGTATGTTGTCAAGTATGTGTCAATATCTGTTAAAAATTGATCTATCGTTGCTTGAGTATCTGCATCAAAATCGTATGCATCGTCATATTTTACTACATAGTCTTTGCGGGCTTTTGCTTTTTCTTCAAAAAGTGTAATAGAGTCTTTAATTAATGCTGTTAGTTGAACTTTAAACCCATCTTCGTTAGGAAGAGCAGGTGTAAGCTCAAACCAATCTCTAATACCTGGATTTGTAATCCTTTCCCAAGTACTGCCGTCTGAATTTGTTTCTGTTGTGTGTGTATGCGAAAAATCTTCAGGAGTTGGATGAATCCAATCTGCTACATCCGGCTGCGCAGTTGCATCGATTTCAACAATTGTTTGTCCAGGATATTCTTCTGCATCTAACGGGTCAACCGACACAGTAGAAATAGCGTTACCACGAAGTACTGCATACACTGTGTCAGGTCCTTCATATGTATATGTAACAGTATTGCTATTGTCCCACGAATCGACCCATAATTCATCTGGTACATTAACTGTATATTCTTGTGTTATAGTTGCCATTTTATATTAATCCTTAATCATATACACTTATTTATCATCACCACCAGCTGACTTTCACTAAGCCGCCGCGCCCCATGTCGCCACAGTTACTATTTCCGCCGCCCATTACGTGGGTCATAGTTGCACCTGCGCCAAATACTTGCGTTATGTTGTTGGAGTATTTACATTCACATCCACCACAACATGTACCACTAGTATATGTCGCACAACACTGACATGTGTTGGCTGCTGCTGCTGTATGAGTTTCATTAATCACAGGTGGTCTAATTTTATATCCATAATTATTTGTATCAAAACATGCAATGGCGTACATAACAGGCAACCCGCCAGACTTTCCATTTGGTACTGTAGCACTATAAGATAAGTTAGGGTCTGCAACATATTCAATTTCTCCGCAAGATGCACATGAGCTAGCAAAACAATAATCAGAGCCAGTGTTGCATATACAAGCGCCACTGGCGGTGTTGTTTTTTGCTTGAAAACGGCAGCAGTTGGCGCCATGTAACAACTCCATTTGTCGAAACACTCCGGAACATCCGCCAGACGCACACAAGGAAACATTATTTGTTCCTGATGCCAGAGAAACAGTAGACCCGCAGTGTCTTACTGTCCCAGCGCCGCGTGTTGCCCAACAACACGAAGTACATCCTGCACATAAAGTGTATGTATCACCTGCTGCGACAGTACTAATTGCAACAGCATAAGCACCATTACTACCGTAAGAATCTCCTCCACAACAACATCCTGTATGTGTCATTGATCCTGGTCCCCATACTTGGAACATAGCTTGTGTTGCGCCAGCAGGCACAGTCCACGTACAAGATGCGCCACAGTTACCATTTGCGGCTGTTGTACAAGTATAAACATGATCTGCAGGGTCTGCTGCATCACAATATGGAAGTAATACCCAATTATCAACTACCCACGGGGTCTTTTGCAATGCCGCTAATCCGTTAGCCCTGACTTCTTCGTTAAGAATCTCTACTATTTCTGAATTTCTTTTTACAATTGCGTTATATAATAATGCGTTTGCCATGTTATGTCCTTAATCTATATTGTTATTTATTGCGGCGTTACAGTAATTGTATCAACACTTCCGTCTGTATTATATACTAAAACTACATCGTTAGCTGTTCCACTATTGGAATTTGTTTCTGTATAACTTACAATACGTTTTGTCTTTACAAACTCAAGTTCTCCAATTACGTCCTCGCCATCATCTTCATATACAATACTACTGTATGTAATCGTTCCTACCGTAGCTTGTGTAATATATCCGTTAGCATCAACAGTTGTGTTTGCGTCATTGAAGTTTACACTTAGAGATGCGTCTGATAGGTCAGGAGTTGGTATTAATCCAATTTGTGTAGTAACGTATGTTTCTGAAGCAAGACCTGTGACAGCTCCTGTGACAGTAGTATCAACATATGTTTTAACGGCTTGTTCTGTTGGAACAGCGGTGTTACTGTTGCCACTAAGTGTACCATCAGCACTGAATTCGTTGATACTTTCACCTAGTTGCGCACCAATACTACCTAGTCTCAAACTTGTAAGACCACTTAGATCAAACGCACTAGCATCCAATGTTGCACGACCAGTTGCCTGATCAATTCTAAAATAGTTACCAACTCTAAAGTTACCATCTTGGTCAGTACTTGCAAAGTAAACACGACCTGGGTATGTCTCTGTCACTTCATTACCTTGAGCCGCTGGTTGTATAGGTTCTCCTGGATAGTTAGTAGATGTTCTACCACCTGTGCCAATACTCAAGAAGTCATGACCTGTCAATCGTACCTGGCTATAATTATATCTTAAATTAAAATGCTGTCCATAATAGCTGGGAGCTGTATTTTGTTTTTCATTTGCTAATGTAATTGTAGCTACACCGCCTACTCTAGGATCAACACTTGCAGAATATCCACTAACACTAGTAACAATAAAACTATTTGTATCGGCACCGTAGTTGATATCGTCTGTATAATCCGAATTGTCATCTGGATTATATGTTGGGCCAGTTGTAAATTGTATACTACTACCCGCTCTTGGCTCTTCGTCTAATCCGCCTAACACTAGTGAGAACCCAAACTGTCCTGTATTATTATTTCCAGCAACATCAGCTGATTGTGCATCTTGTGCTGTGATTTGAGATAACGTTGGCCAAGGATAAAATCTCGGATGTCCTCCGATAAATCTTTCTTTTGTTGTTGCACTGGCTGCATTTAGATATATGCTACCCTTGCCCATTGCTGGGTGAACATAACAACACATATACAATCTTGTATTAGTACCGGATTGTCCAGCTGGTATTTTAAATCTCACTTCTCTAGATGTAGCAGCGTCAAACCCAGCAACATATGCTGCTAAATCTACTTGCAATACTTCATCTAAGTAATAACTTACACCTGTTGAAACTGCATTTGCGCCGCCAGAATCGCCTTCAATTGTTGATATATACAACGGATGTCCAACATTACTCGTATCGTTTTGTTCAAAGATATATTGTCTTTCGTCATAACCGTTAAATGAAAGGTTAATCCAGTTGTTAAAGTAGTATCTGTTTCCAACACCGCCAAAATCGGGGGGACCAACGTTTACTTTAAGTGTTTGACCGTTAACACCCATTCTTTGATCTGTGATAACAAGTCTGTGATTTACCACCAAGTTAGTTTGAATGTTTGCAACGTCCGCTTCTGGTATATCAGCTACTACAAAATCACATGCTGTTAGTGTAGTACCATTTAGAATCCTAGTAGCACTACCGCCACTGGTATAAGCAGTAAATCCAGTACCATCCACGCTAGTTGTAAGCCCGGCATCAGTGAATATCTCAACTGTGTTTGCTGTTACATTGCCTGCATAGTAATCATTACCATTTAGTTCTGTCATGCCAACTACGCCTGTTACTGCTTGAATAAGTTGACCGTTAGAATATCCATGTCCTGTTATTGTTAAAATTACAGGATTACTACGTGTAGCATCAGTGATCGTTTCTGTTACAAATCCCCAACCGGCTTCAGCTCTAGTATCAAAATAATTGGTTAAGTCATAGTTAGTACATAGTTTGAAACTAGTTGCATCAATTACATCTGCATACCATGTACGTCTATCGTTGTTAGCATTATCACCTAGTAGTGCAGCCCATGCAGGTTCATTGACTGAACCGAAACTGACTTGGTCGCCGTCGGATAAATTATGAGCCGCGCCTGTTGTAATAGCTGATTGTTCTGCAATACTAATACTACTTGCTA
>Ga0233432_10004328_pt1 | contig 12632 bp, 15 predicted proteins | sample SI_122_August201_6_FD_179870 | JGI IMG/M metagenome (GOLD analysis project Ga0233432, IMG submission 179870) | Seawater microbial communities from Saanich Inlet, British Columbia, Canada - SI_122_August2016_10_MG | ecosystem: Environmental > Aquatic > Marine > Inlet | place: Canada: British...
AAATACAAGCGTCATACCATTTATGTTAAGAGGAATTAAACTTTGGGGAATGGACTCTGCAAATTGCAGTATTAAAAGAAGAGAATTTATATGGTCAGAAGCTTCTAAATTAATTGATTTTAGTTTACTTGAAAAATCAATTTTAACAGTAAGTTTAGAAGAATTGATTGAAACTTATCCAAAAATTTTAAAAGGTGAAATTTCTGGAAGAGTTATAGTTGATTTAAACAAATAATGGATTGGGATAAATTAAAAATTTTTCATGCAGTAGCTGAGGCTGGTAGCTTCACTAACGCAACAGTTAATTTAAATCTAAGTCAATCTGCTATTAGCCGACAAATTCAAGCACTAGAACATGATTTAAAAGTTCAACTTTTTGAAAGACATGCAAGAGGATTAACTCTTACTGAAAATGGCGAATATGTTTTCAAAACTGCCCATGAAGTAATTAGTAAACTAAAAGAAGTTGAAACATCTTTAGGTGATCAAAAAAATAAACCAACAGGAAAATTAACAATTACAACTGTTAGAAGTTTTGGGACACATTGGTTAACACCAAGAATCCAGGAATTTATGAGATTAAATCCAGAAATTGAAATTGAATTAGTGTTTGATGATAAAGAGTTAGATCTAAGTACTCGTCAAGCAGACATTGGTATTTTTATGAGAAGACCAAAACAATTAAATTATATACAAAAAAAGTTAGTAGATATTAAGTATTATATCTATGGATCTAATAAATATTTAGAAAAATTTGGAATGCCAAAAACTATTGCTGATTTAAATAAACATAATTTTATTTCTTTTGGAAAAGGGGCACCTTCACCAGTTTATAATCCAGACTGGGCATTAAAACTTGGTATGCACGATGGTAAAAAAAGAAAAACTGTTATGAAAGTAAATAGTGTTATGGGTTTACTTTTAGCAGTAGAGTCTGGGGTAGGGTTAGCTGCTTTACCAGAGTACTTAGTATCTAATTCATCTAACGTTATTAAAGTTTTACCTAAATCAGAAGGTCCAATTACTGAGGCTCACTTTGTTTATCCTCAATCACTTAAAAATACAGCTAGAGTTCAAGCTTTTAGAAATTTCTTATTCAGTAAAATTGGTGACTGGAAATAAAAAGTATCCAAACTAATTTTTATCTTTCGTATTAAAAAAACCCTTTACAACTGCGTCAATATATGCGATTGATAATCATTCGCAATGATAATAATTCTCATTCGCAAATCAATAAGGGTAAAGAAAAGGATATAATGAAAAAAATAGCAATATTGGGAATAATCTTAACATTCTTTACCAATTTAAGTTTTGCAGCTGAAGTAAATGTTTTTAGTGCAAGACATTACGATTCTGACATTCAACTTTATAAAAAATTTACTGAAAAAACTGGCATTAAAGTAAATGTGGTATCAGGAAAAGATAAAGCTCTTCAAAAAAGAATAAGTGAGGAGGGTGCTGACTCAAAAGCAGATATTTATATTACAGCGGATGCAGGAAGATTGGGTGCATTTGATGCTAAAGGAATGTTTCAAAATTCAATGACTTCCGCAATCAAAGCTGCTGTTCCAAAAAACTTCAGATCTACTAACTGGACTGGAATAGCGAAGAGAGCAAGAATTATGTATTATTCTCCAGAAAGAGTTAATGCCAATGAATTAAATGGAATGAGCTATGAAGGCCTTGCTGATCCTAAATGGAAAGGTAGAGTTGTTATAAGAAAGTCGAATAATATTTATAATCAATCACTTGTTGCATCATTGGTAAAAAATAATGGAAAAAAAGCTACTTGTGAATGGTCAAAAGGGATTGTTGCTAATATGGCTAGAGACTCAAAAGGGAATGATAGAGCTCAAATATTAGCAGTTGCTGCTGGAGAGGCTGACTTAGCTGTAGCTAATACTTATTACTTAGCTTTAATGCTGTCTGGAAAAAAAGGAGCTGAACAACAAGCAGCAGCTAAAAAAGTATTACCATTTTTTCCAAATCAAGGTGATAGAGGAACACACATGAATATTAGTGGTGGTGGAGTATTAAAAAATGCACCAAATCCGGAAAATGCAAAAAAACTTCTTGAGTTTTTATTAACTAAAGAAGCGCAAGAACACATTGTTAATAATACATTTGAATATCCAATGATTGATGGTGTTGAACCACATGATTTAGTAAAACAAATGGGTCTTGGATTTAAACAAGATTTAAATACTAAAGTTGTTAATTATGGAAAAAATCAAGCAATAGCATTGGAATGTATGCTAGCTGCTAAGTGGAAGTAATTAATAATGAAAAAAAATTTATTTAATTTTAATAAAAATAATTCTTCTAATGCAAGTGGTTCACAAGTAGGTCAGATAACATGTGAACCATGTGCAAATGAGTGTAAAAAAATTGAAATTAAAATAAATAATAGAAAATTGTCTGATATAAAAAGTGAAGAGATTGATCATCTCATAAACGTTTTTAGCAAAGAAGATTAATTTTCAATAAAGTGAACATAATTTAATAGTTCTTACCCTTCTATTAATTATGTTCACTAAATAAAAAAGGGTAAGTATGTATTTAAGAAAAATAAATATTTGGTATTTAACTTCGTTCTTTATTTCAATTGCTGTAGCAATACCGATTGTTACTGTATTTTCTAGCTTTTTTGATAGTACAAGCAATTATTCTGACATTATTAAGAATACATTTCTTTACGATTATATATTCAATTCTTTATCTCTTTTATTGGGAGTATTATTCTTAACTTTTGTAATTGGGGTATCATGTGCTTACCTAGTTTCATTTTATAAATTTACGGGATCAAATTTTTTTAAATGGGCATTAATTTTATCTTTTGCAGTGCCAGCTTATATTTATGCTTATTCTTTAACAGCTTTTTTTGAAAATTATGGAACAGCGTTTACAATTTTAAAAAGTTTGTTTGGAGAAGGCAATTATAATTCTCAAATACCAAAGTTTGATGGTATGGCAGGAGCAATAGTTGCAATTTCATTTTCTCTATTTGGATATGTTTATGTATTAACAAGAGCTTCTTTTCATTATCAGTCGCAAAATTTAATAGAGCTTGGAAAAAATCTTGGTTTTAGCAAGAAAAAATCTTTTTTTAAAATAATCTTACCTTCTGCAAGACCTGCAATAGTTGCTGGATTGTCTCTTGTTGCAATGGAAACATTATCTGATTTTGGATCAGTATCATTCTTTGGAATATCCACTCTTACAACTGGAATTTATAATGCATGGATTTCATTTGATGACCTTGCACTAGCAAATCAGTTATCTTTTTATCTTTTAATTTTCATACTTGGATTATTTGTATTAGAAAATTTATCTAGAAAAAAAGCACAATATCACTCTCCTACAAAAGGAGGATTTAAGAAAAAATCGTTAACAACTTTACATGGTTACAAAGCTTTATTGGCTTTTTCTTTTTGCTTTTTAATTTTTTTTATAAGCTTTTTATTTCCTGTTCTTCAAATGCTTTATTGGACAATTATTTTTCCAAAACATTTAATTGATTTAGATTTAATTAGTTTATTTTCAAATACAATAATCTTAGTTTTATTATCTAGTTTTGTTTTAATTAGTTTTGCTTTTATTTCAAATTACGGAAATAGATTATCTAAAAGCAAGTTCTTAGAAATTTTAACTACTTTCTCGATCTCTGGTTATGCGATACCGGGAATAATCTTGGCTGTTGCATTTATCACTTTTATTTCATGGTTTGATAATAATGTTATTAGTTTTTTTGATCTCAAAACTATTAAATCTATATTTATTGGATCAATTTTAGGCTTGGTTATAGTATATTTCATAAGATTTTATTCACTAGCAAGTAACGGGATTAAGTCTGGTTATTTAAAGATAAGTTATTCTATTGATGAAAGTGCTTATTTATTAGGATACTCAAAGTTTAAAACTTTTAAAAATATCCATATACCTTACTTAAAAAATTCAATTCTATTGATCGGTATTTTGATTTCTATAGAGATTATAAAAGAGTTACCAATTACATTAATAATGAGGCCTTTTAATTTTGAAACTTTTGCAACACAAGCATATATCTACGCCTCACAAGATTTATTAGAGGCGGCTGCTGCACCTTCATTATTCCTTATTCTTATTGCAAGTTTCTTTATTTTAATTACATCTAGATATATTCTTAAGGATTAACTGCTTTATGCCACAAAACTTTTTAGAAATTGAAAATGTTACTTTTGCTGCAAGTGATAAAAATAAAGTTAATAATGTTACATTAAGTATAGAGAATGAAGGAGATATTGTTTGCCTACTAGGCCCATCAGGAATTGGTAAAACTACAATTTTAAGAACAATAGCAGGACTTGAAAAAATTCAATCTGGAAAAATTTCTTTAAAAAATAAAACTATATCCTCTAAAGATGTTCATGTTGAACCAGAAAACAGAAATATTTCTTTAGCATTTCAAGATAATTCACTTTTTCCACACTACAATGTTCTTCAAAATATTCAATTTGGTGCTGACAGAAATAAAAAAAAGAAAAAAAATTTAACTATTAATGAAGTTATTAAATTTCTTCATTTAGACCATGTAAAGGATAAATTTCCTCATCAAATTAGTTCTGGAGAAGCTCAAAGAGCTGCACTAGCAAGAGCGCTACTTTCAAAGCCAGATTTACTTTTGTTAGATGAGCCATTATCAAACGTAGATCAAAGTTTTAAAGAAGAAATTCAAGTTAAACTGAAACAAGTTTTAACCGATCTTAAAATTACAACCATAATAGTAACTCATGACTCTTACGAAGCGTTTTATCTTGGAAGCAAGTGTGGGATAATTTTAGACAGCCAATTAAAACAGTATGATGATCCTTATAATGTTTATCACTTTCCAAACTCAGTAGAAGTTGTCAATTTTTTGAATAGAGGGATTTTAATTCCAGCAAAAGTCACAGGTGAAAATAGTTTAGAAAATAAAGATCTTGGAACTATAAACGGAAATTTTACCAAACATTACCCTAAAGGTTCTGATGTTCAATTATTATTGCAACCGGAAGACCTTGAGCATGATGATCAGAGTAATTTGAAGTTAGAAGTTGTTGATAGAAAATTTAGAGGTACTAATTTTATCTATACTTTAAAAACAAGTAGTGATTTGTTAATACCAGTTTTTGTGCACTCCCATCACATGCATCAACATGAAGTTGATGAAAAATTTGGTATTAAAAGACCGATAAATATTGATCACATAGTTTGTTTTTAATAAAACAATTAGATGCTTTCAAAAAAACAATTATTTACCAAGGGAATGATGGATATTTCTCCACATATGTTATCTGTAATTCCTTTTGGAATTATTTGTGGAGCAATTGGTGTAGAGTTGGGTTTTGATCCTTATTTAGTATATGCAATGTCGTTCATTATTTTTGGTGGTGCTTCACAAATTGTATTTCTACAGATAATTTCAGGTGGTGCTTCTAGTTTAGTTGCCGTTACATCTGTCGGAATTATAAATTCAAGGCATTTGTTATATGGAGCTGTCTTGTCTGAATATTTAGAAAAATTGTCATTAATTAAAAGATTATTAATTTCTTACTTTGTTGTAGATCAAGGATTTGCAGAATCTAATAAATTTTTTAAAAAGAATAAAAATGAGCAGTACTTACATTATCATCTGATTGGAACAGGTTGTACGATGTGGGTTTGTTGGCAAATTTCAACATTATCAGGAATTATTTTAGGATCATTTGTTCCAGCGGAACTTGGATTAAAATTTACAATACCACTTACTTTTATAGCTATTGTTGTTCAAGATTTAAAAAAAATTGATCATTTAATTGTTATGATCACTTGTGGTTTAAGTTCGTTATTATTTTTTGATGCACCATTTAAGTCTTATATAATAATTGCACCTGTTATTGCTTTATTTGTAGCTTCATTATTGCTGAGGTTAAAAAAATGACTTGGTTCACAATTATTATTGCAGGAATATTAACTTATTTTACCAGAATGACTATGATTGCATTAGTTGATAGAGATATGCTTGGAAAAAGAATTAAAGACGTATTAGAGTATGTTCCTTCAGCAGTATTTCCCGCAATAATATTTCCAGCAATTTTTATCAATGATTATGGATCTTTTGTTGAAATGAATGATCCTAAAATTTTTGGAGCTATCGTTGCAGTTATTGTTGGATATTTTTCAAAAAATATTATTGCAACCATTATATCTGGATTGATTTCTTATTGGTTTTTAATTTTTATTGTTTTTAGTTAGCGCCTAATTGAATATTTTTACTAACATTACTATCCATCATCTCTGGTTTAGATAGATTGAGGTTAGACATTATTTCAATATATTCATCAACACTATTTACTTGGAGTCTAGGATTAAATTTTTTTTCTTTTCCAATAGTGCTTACTTTTTCACCATTATAATCATGGCCTGGATAAAGAAGTGTTTCCTCTGGTAACTTTAAAAGTTTATCAAAAATTGAATAAAAGGATTCTTTTGAACTTCCATTTTGAAAATCAGTTCTACCAGTTCCATTAATCAAAAGCGCATCACCTGAAAAAAGATAATTGTCTAATAAAAAACTATAGCTTTCTGATGTATGTCCAGGTGTATAAATAGATCTAATATTTAAACCATCAATATCAATTAATTCATCATCTTTTACTTTAATTTCAACTGCATCAGCTGGTGTGTGCTCTCCCATTAGAGTTGAGCAATTTGTGACTTCTTTTAATTTTGAAGCACCTGTTACATGATCAGCGTGAATGTGGGTATCAATTACTTTTACAAGTTTTAGATCAAGATCTTTTAAAAGCTGAATATACTCATTAACATTTTCAATTACTGGATCAATTATTACAGCTTCGCGACCTTTTGCCGAAGCAATTAGATAAGTATAAGTAGATGTTTTAGTGTCAAATACTTGTTTAAAAATCATTTAACATTATTAGTATCAAATAATTATGAATACCTCCACATTTGATTGGTCTTGTAAACACACATGGAAAACGAGTGCTAAAAATACTTTATGGTGTGTTGTAGGTTGCTCCGTAGGAGACTTTGGAACTATTTTATTTTTTCAACTATCCAAAATTCCTTTTCCCATTCTAGGCATCATGACTTTAGCAATTATTAATGGTTTAATTACTAGTATAATTTTAGAGACAATTATTTTAATGAAACAAAATTTTAAATTTCAAAATGCACTAAAAACAGCAATGGGCATGAGTTTTATTTCAATGGTTAGTATGGAAGTTGCAATGAATCTAACAGACTATCTATTAACAGGTGGAGCAATGCTTACTTGGTGGGTTGTACCAATAATGTTAATAGTAGGTTTTTTAACACCTTGGCCTTATAATTATTGGCGTTTAAAAAAATTTGGAATTGCTTGTCATTAACAATTCAAAATAACTATTAAAAAACAAAGTGCTCAATAAAAATTTAATTATTCTAACTATTTGCCAAGTATTTTCTTTTACGGCACCACCAATTACAGTTTTTATAAGTGGAATTGTAGGATTAAAAATTTCACCAATAGCATCGCTAGCAACACTTCCAACGTCATTATCAATTGTTGGCACTGCAGTATTTTCTTTTTTTGCAGCAAAGATAATGAGTAAAATTGGAAGAAAAAAAGGATTTATATTATCATCAACTTATTCGAGTTTAGCATCTTTGTTAGGAGCTTATTCAATTTACACTGAAAACTTTATTTTATTTTGCTTTTCATGTTTTGTAATTGGCACAGGAATTGCATTTACACATCAATATAGATTTGCTGCAGCAGAAACAGTTGAAAAAAATGATAGCTCAAGAGCAATTTCTATATTGCTACTTGCAACAATTCTTTCAGCTTTAATTGGACCTAATGTTGCAAATTTTTCTAAAAATATAATTTCAGATCATCTTTATACTGGATCCTATATTTCATTAGCAATTTTAACATTTTTACCAGTGTTTTTATTAATTTTTTATAGAACAGATAATAATCCAAAGTCTATTGAGAATATTGATAGTAATCAAAGATCATATTTCGACTTATTGAAAAACCCAATTATTCTTCAAGCAATTGTTTCAGCAGCTTTTGCATATTCTGTAATGTCATTCATTATGACAGCTACACCAATAAGTATGTATAAGATGCATGGATTCACATTGGGTTCTACAAGCATTGTTATACAGTCTCATATAATAGGGATGTTTTTACCATCATTAATTACAGGTATTTTAATAAAGAAATTTGGACATTCAGTAATTATTTATACTGGAGCCTTAATTTATCTTGTTTGTATTTATTTAAGTTTTTACGATCAAACTTTTGTAAATTATTTAATTGCATTGGTATTATTAGGAATAGGGTGGAACTTTCTTTTTATTGGTGGAACCAGTTTGTTAGTTCTTTGTTATAAAGAAAGTGAAAAATTTAAAGTTCAAGGTTTTAATGACGTGCTAGTTTTTTCAATACAATCTATCGCAAGCTTAATTGCAGGTTATTCTATTTTAAAATTTAGTTGGAATGAAATTAATTTAGCATGCATTCCTTTAGTATTGTTGATTATACTAGTTTCAATTAGAGCAGATATTTATAAAAAAAAATTAATTTTTTCTAAATCTTAAATAAATTTTATCCAAATAGTAAAAAAGAGAGATGGCTCTTAAAATCATAAAGATACAAAGAGAAATCCAAATTCCAGTATTAAATAGAAATTTAATTAATAATATTGAAATTAATAAATAACTAAAAACTGAAAATATCATTGCATTTCTTAATTCTTTTGTTTGTGAGGCTCCTATAAAGATGCCATCAAATTGATAACAAAAAGATGAAATTACCGGTAAAATTATCAACCAAACCACATAAGATGAACTTAACTTTCTGATCTCGTCTATATCCGACATAAGATTAATCACCAAATTATTAGTAAAAAAGAAAATTATAGAAATTATCAATCCAGAAATTGAGCTTAATATAAATGAATTTTTAACAATGTTTTTAAAAAGATTTAAATCTTTTTTCCCTAATGAATATCCAACTATTCCCTCTGTAGAAAAAGCATAAGCATCCAATATAAAAGCAGAAAGAAAAACAAGATTAATTAATATAGCATTTGCAGCAACATAATCTTCACCAATTTGTGTTCCAAGATAAGTGAACCATAAAAATGAAAAAGTTAATAAAATTGTTCTAATAAAAATATTCAGATTAATGTTAAATATATTCTTAATTTTTTTTAAATTAAATATTTGGGCAAAGTTAATTGTAATTTTGGTATATTTTGACAAATACCAAAACATATAAATCAAAAAAATTATCGAAGTAATTAATGCTGAGAATAAAGTTCCATAAGCAACACCCTTAATATTTAGGTCAAATTTTGTAACAAGAACAATGCTTAATAAGATATTTAAAATAGAAAAAAAGCCAACAGCAAGGCTAGAAGTCTTAGTTTTTTGTAATCCAACAAACAATCCAGTTATGATATATAATGTTAATTCTCCTGGTGCTGAATAAACTCTAATTTTAAAATATTGCTCATAAAGATTTCTAGTAGCCTCAGATAAATCAAAAATTTTTAAGCTTAAACTTAATATAAGATTTTGTAGTAAAATGATTGTTATTGAGATTGCTAAAACGAATAAAAGATTTCTAACTACAATATTTAAGATTTCAGTGTAGTCATTTCTGCCATTTGCCTGAGATACCATTCCAACAGTACCCATTCTTAAAAAACCAAAACTCCAAAAAATCATTGAAAATAAATTGGCTGCAACTGATGTTGCTGAAAGATAAGACAAACTTCCTAAGTTTCCCATTAATGCAGTATCAATTATTCCAACCATGGGAATTGCTAAGTTGGCAAAAAATATGGGGATTGATAACTTTAAGATGTACTGTATTGAGGATTTTTGCATTAGTTTAACTTTAATACTTTATTTTAATAAATTTAGTAATGATTTAAATATTTAATATGGCACCATTAAAAAATTGGGATAACAAGACTTGGTTATCTTCACAAAAATACATTAACTCTTTTAATGAATTTATATTAAAGCAAGTAAAACTGGATAAGGATTCTAGAATTTTAGATATTGGTTGTGGTAGGGGAAAAATTTTAGGAAATCTCTCAAATAAATTAAAACTATCAAATAAACCGATAGGTTTAGATATAGAAAATCACAAAGATAAAAATAAAAAAATAATTTTTAAGAAGATTGATGCATTGACTTTTGTATCAAAAACTAAAATTACTTTTGATTTAATCTTAATAAAGCAAACAATTCATTTATTAAAAAAAAAACAAGCAATGAAATTATTGTCAATTTGTAAAAATAAACTAAATCCAAATGGAAAAATTATTATTTTAAGTTTAGACCCTAAGAAAAATGAAATACCAACATTTTCATTAATGAAAAAAAAATTGAGAATTTCATTGAATAAAGATGAAAAACTATTCAATTTAATCTTAAAAAATAGAACTAAAATGATAGTTAAAAAATTTACTTATGAAGTTCAGATTTTAAAAACAAAATATCTTCAAATGATTAGAAATAGATACATTTCTACTTTACTGAATTTTACCGATAAACAAATAAAAGCTGGTATAATTGAAATTAAGAATGATTATGGAAATATATTAAAATTTAAAGATAGATTAATTTGTTTTATTTTAAAAAAATAATTAAAGCATTCTTTTTAATAAATTATCACTAAAAAATAATTTATGAATAATTACTGCAAGTATATGAACTATAATTAGTGCTATTAATATATAGTTTGAAATAACATGAATATCATAAAACATTTCACCTAATTCAAAATTATCTTGAATTTTAATTTTTTTAAAAACGATCGTCAGTGTTTCACCGTTAAATAATTTTTTTAAAATTCCAGATACAGTGATTGATAGAATTGTCACATACAGCAGTACATGATTTAACTTTGCTAAAAATTTTTGACCTTTAAAAACACTTGGTTCTAACTTGGGAGTTGGATTAAAAACATTACTAAGTAATCTCAAAATTACTAAGTAAAATATAGACAAACCTACTGCTACATGAATATCTTCTACAGTTAGTCTTTCAGGTCCAAAATCTAAATCTACCAAATAAAATCCAAGTGGAATTTGTACAAAAAGCAATATTGCACTTAACCAATGCAATAATTTGGAAATTAAACCATACTCTGTTAAAGTATTTTTAATATGCATTCTTTAATTAAACATATTGCAAAGAATATTGGTATTAGTTTGTATTTAATAATTTCAATACTTATTGCCACACATGCTCATTCTGAGCAGTCAGCTGAGGACATAATTAAAAATAGAAAAGCTTTATTTAGCAAAAATTATAATACTGCCAAAAAAGTTCAATCTTTGTCATCAAGCGGTGATTTTGATGGAGCAAAAAAATTGATGCTAGAAATGAGTGAAAATTATAAAACTTTAAAAGAAATGTTTCCTGATAACACTAAAGAAGGATTTAAGACGGAAGCTACCCCTTTAGTATGGGAAGAAAAAGACAAATTTAATTCCTTAATGGAAAAATCTTCTAACGACATGATTGAATTGGCTTCAATTATTGAAAACTCTGAAAATATTAGAGGAACATTAGGAAAACTAATGTGGGGCAATTGTAAAGCCTGCCATTCAAAATATAGAGTAGAACATTAATCTTTAATTAGTTCATTTTTTTGTAATTTGATGATCCCTATAAAAATTAAAGAACACTTAGATAATTATATTCATCAGGAAGTCTATGTTCAAATAGCAGTAATTAAAGGTAAAGAAAAAGTATCCACTAAAGCAGCAATTAATAGTTATTTAAATTCAAATCATTTTAAAGATTTGTCTGAAGGCAGACCTTATGATCATTTTATTGATGGATTAAACGATAAGTGTTTAATTAAATTAATAAATTCACCAATGAAAGATAAAGAGACTAATGATGAGGTAATTAAAGAACTTCAAAAAAAACTTAAAGAGTTGAGTAATGAAGAGTTGGAAAATACTTATTGGGAAATAGAAACTGGAGAATTTGTAAATAAGGATCAGATTAAAGAGCTTGAGCAACAAAGAGATCAAATGATTGAAAATTTGGATCTTAAAAATAAAGATAGCGTGCACAAAATTTTAATGGATTTTTGTAAAAAATATGAAGAATTATGCATTGTTAAATATCCTGATGCACCACTTCCTTTAGAAATACTAAAATCTACTGGTTCCTAATTAATGGATAAACTTTAGGATTTAGGTATTTTAAGTTTGTTATCATTATTAGAGCTAAGGTAACCAAACCAATACTTAATCCAAGGTTAAATAATACTTTGAAATCAAAAGCCCAAACTAATTCAAAAATATTTTCCATTATAAATTTAGATGCAATTACCGCAAAAAATATGGCAATTAATATTACTGATTTAAAAATAATTACAAATTCAATTAGGGAGGATAAAATAACTTCTTTTTTTGAAAATCCTAAAATTTTAAAAACTAAGTTTTGATATTCTTTAACTTTTCCTTGAACCATGATAGCGCTAGAAATAACAATTAATCCTATAATAATAGTAACTGCTGAAATAAGAGTTACAGCTATAAAAACTTTATTTAAAACATCGGTTACTTTATTCAAATAATCTGCAA
>Ga0233432_10004329_pt1 | contig 12629 bp, 10 predicted proteins | sample SI_122_August201_6_FD_179870 | JGI IMG/M metagenome (GOLD analysis project Ga0233432, IMG submission 179870) | Seawater microbial communities from Saanich Inlet, British Columbia, Canada - SI_122_August2016_10_MG | ecosystem: Environmental > Aquatic > Marine > Inlet | place: Canada: British...
AAAAATGAATAAAATTTTTGAAGATACTAAAAGACGAATGGGCAAAAGCGTGGAATCATTCAAATCAGATATTTCACGAGTGAGGACGGGTAGAGCGCATCCCAGTTTATTAGAACATTTAATGGTGGATTATTATGGAACTAGTACGCCAATTACGCAGACAGCGAGCGTAAGTTTGGAGGACTCTAGAACCCTGCTAATCACGGTCTGGGATGCTGGTGCAGTAAAGCTAATTGAGAAATCTATACTGAATTCGGATTTAGGGCTTAATCCTAACACCGCCGGTACAGTTATTCGTGTCCCGGTCCCTCCGTTGACAGAAGAGCGACGACAGGCATTGGTTAAAATTTTAAAAAATGAAGCGGAGCAAGCAAAAGTAGCCGTGAGAAATATCCGACGTGACAACTTAAGCAAGCTCAAAGACCTTAAGAAGAATAAAGAAATTTCTGAGGATGATGAGCGGTCGGGAGACGTTGAGACACAAAAAATTACCGATGAACATGTGAAGTTGATTGATGGGATTGTAGTCCAGAAAGAGAAAGAAATCGTCGAGATCTAGGAATTTATTAGATTTAAGGAGTCTCAGTGGGCCTAATGAGTTTTCATACCAACTTTTATTCCATTCCGGAGAAGTCATGATGACGATTCTCGACACGCCTAAACATATAGCAATCGTTATGGATGGAAACGGGCGATGGGCCGAGAAGCGCGGGCTAAATCGAGTAAATGGCCACAAAGAAGGCGTTCATGCGACGAGACGGGTGGTTGAGGCCTGCATAAAAAACGGAATTGAAACGCTATCCCTCTTTGCATTTAGTAGTGAAAATTGGCGGAGGCCTCCATCTGAAGTACAATTTCTGATGACGCTTTTGGTAACTTCGATCAATTCTGAAAGAGCATCTTTGTTTGAAAACGGTGTGAGAGTAAGCGTGATAGGTGACCGAGAACCATTCTCTCTCGACCTTAAAAAAGCAATTAGAAATATAGAAAACACGACTCTAGAATGCGATCGCATGCATTTGGTGATAGCTGTTAATTACGGCGGTAAATGGGAAATATCTCGGGCTGCGAAATTAATCGCGGAACAAGTGGTTGATGGTTCCCTACTCCCAGAGGAAATCAATGAGGGACTTTTTGACGAGTTTATGAAGCTACCTGGGGATTCGTTACCGGATTTGTTTATCCGAGCCGGGGGCGAGCATCGCTTGAGTAATTACTATTTGTGGCAAATGGCTTATACAGAGTTGTATTTTGTAGATTGCTTGTGGCCAGATTTTCATGAAAATCACCTAACTGATGCCATCATTAGTTACAGTAACCGGCAGCGACGTTTTGGCGGCTTGTTGGGTGATGATGGTGATCCTGATTGAGAAGAGTTATAAAGAGATACTTCTTGATCAAATGGTGCGACCGACGCGGGTAATAGATGAGATTGTTAAGTAGTCGTTTATTAACTGGGGTTTGTGCTTTCGGAGCATTCGTTTTTTTTGGCCTAATGGCACAAGATCTAGTTGCTTTGATATTTTTTTTAATAGTGTTGTTTCTCGCAGGAATTGAGTGGGGCGGACTTTCCGGTCTGCAATCAATCTACGGGAAGACTCTTTATTCGTCGGCGATCTGTATTCTTTCAGTTGTAATTTTAGACTTGAGTGCGGTTGCTGAGGAAAATCGGCAGCTAGGTGCATACTTGATATTAGTTTTTTGGCTTGCGGCTCTTTTCTGGCTTGCCTTGTACCAGAAAACTGGTAAGGGAGTAATCATCAATAAGATGATATTGGGGGCCGTTGGCGCATTAATCCTTGTGTCTATGTTCGTCTCAGTCATGACGATTAAAAATTCTAATTTATATTTTCTTTTGTCATTAATTCTTGTGGTAAGCTGCGCCGATATATTCGCTTTCGTTGGTGGAAAATTATTCGGCCGTTACAAATTAATAGCTAACGTTAGCCCTGGAAAGACGTGGGAGGGACTAATATTTGGTATTTTTGGGGCTATGTTTATAGGGAATCTACTTTATCTGGTCAACCCAGTTCTTAATTTATATATATGGAATGCTGTTGTCGCCATTACCACTTTGGCGGCAGTGGTAGGAGATTTGTTTGAAAGTATGATAAAGCGTTTTCGTAAGGTTAAAAATAGCGGGACTGTATTACCCGGTCATGGTGGAGTCCTCGATCGGTTGGATAGCGCCTGTGCAGCTGCTCCGGTCTACCTTTGCGCATTACTCCACTTGGAGTACATTGCATGATTAACTTAACAATCCTAGGGTCAACGGGGACAATCGGTGCTAATACGCTGGATGTCGTTACTCGAATGGCAGACAAATTTCACATCTTTGCGCTAACGGCTAACTTCAATGTTGACCTGATGTACTCTCAATGTCTCACTTGGCAGCCAGACTACGCTGTTATGGCCGATGAAGAAGCTGCTGACTCACTGCGCAAACGTCTCAAAAATGAGCGGCCAGATACCTTGGTGCTGGCCGGTCCTGAAGCTCTTGAGTTTGTTTCAGCAGATAGCCGGACTGACTATGTGATGGCTGGGATTGTTGGAGCTGCCGGACTCCTCTCGTCCTTAGCAGCGGCAAAAACTGGAAAGCGTGTGCTTCTCGCCAATAAAGAAGCATTAGTTATGTCTGGACAGCTCTTTATGGATGCAGTGGCGGCTTCAGGTGCCGATTTACTTCCGATAGATAGTGAACATAATGCAATCTTTCAATGTCTTCCAAAAAATGATGCTGGACAGGTTGTTAGACACGGGGTGGAGTCCTTGTTACTCACGGCCTCTGGAGGACCGTTTAGAGGTTATAGCAAAGAGAAGCTAAGTCTAGTAACGCCAGACGAAGCATGTGCTCATCCAAATTGGGATATGGGCAAAAAGATCTCAGTTGACTCTGCCACTATGATGAATAAAGGGTTAGAAGTAATTGAAGCGTGCTGGCTTTTCGGAGTTTCTCCGGAGAATGTGAATGTGGTTGTACATCCTCAGAGCGTAATTCATTCTATGGTCCAGTACATTGACGGCTCGGTAATCGCTCAGATGGGGCAGCCAGACATGAGGACACCAATAGCATATAGCTTAGGTTGGCCTGAACGAGTGCGATCGGGAGTTGGAAATCTCGATTTATTTGCGGTGAGTCAACTCGATTTTCAGAAACCTGATAATGTTAATTTCCCTTGCTTAAATCTTGCGCGAGATGCATTTTTGAGAGGAGGGACTGCTCCGGCAGTGATGAATGCGGCAAATGAAGTGGCGGTGGCTGCATTCTTAGACAATAAAATATCATTTGTTGATATTCCTTCGTTCATTGAAAAAGCACTATCAAATGCCTCAATAGTGGAAGCTGATTCTTTAGAGAAAATTTTGGATGCAGACCAGCTGACCCGTCAGATGCTTGTCGGTTCAATTATGGATGGAGCAACATGAACGAAATTCTGTTTTCAGGGATGTTTTTTCTTCTTGCTCTAGGATTACTAGTTGGTGTCCATGAACTCGGGCACTACGGTGCCGCTCGTTGGGCAGGTGTTAAGGTCCTCAGATTTTCTTTTGGTTTTGGTCCTGTAGTGCTGGAGAAAAAAGTCGGGGAGACTATTTTTTCCATAGCTTTAGTTCCACTTGGTGGCTTTGTTCGCATGCTAGACGAAGCAGAGGGTGTTGTGGAGGATTGTGAGAAAGAGCGAGCCTTCAATCGGAAATCTCTACTGCAAAGGACAATTATCGTGGGAGCAGGGCCATTCATTAATATCGTATTTGCGGTTATAGCTTACTGGGCTATGTTAGTTGTCGGAGCGTCAGGGATAAGTTCTATTGTTGGCTCTGTAGACGCGAACTCAATCGCTTTTAGGGCTGGATTGGAATCAAACGACGTTATAGATTCGATTGATGGCCATAAAGTGAACACTTGGGATGGTGTCCTTAAAAGATCAATTACTGGAATTGTTGACAAAAGAAATGTTCCTTTTACATATACCAATGAAAATGGGTTGAAGCGTTCTTCGTCCTTTGACTTTTCATCGGTAATTTTTGATGACCTGGCGGAAAAAAACCTACTTACTACAATGGGAGTGACGATAAAACATTCTGTACTACCTCCCGTGATTGATAAAGTAATCGTGGGAGGCGCTGCGGAAGTAGCAGGATTGCGTCCAGGCGATGAAATCTTGGATTCGAACGATGTTCCTGTGAAGTCGTGGACGCAGTGGGTCGATATTGTGCGTTCGGGAGCAGATATGGATTTGCGCATTAATATTGGGCGAGGTGAAAGCACCCGAACACTTATCCTTAGGCCGCATGCCGTTGAAGAAGGCGGAGTGATGGTCGGTAAAATCGGTGCACAAGCTAGAATTCCTGAAAATTTTGAGTATGCGCCTATGTCGAAAGAGCATTTCAGTATTTTAGCTGCATTTCCTCAAGCTATTGAACGTACTTGGACAATGTCGACAATGACTCTCAGTTTCATAGGCAAAATGCTTTCAGGAGAGATCTCGCCAAAAAACCTAAGTGGCCCTGTTTCAATCGCACAATATGCCGGCCAATCAGCGGGGATGGGGCTCGCCCGCTTTTTAGAGTTTTTGGCATTGATAAGCATTAGTTTAGGAATTTTAAATCTTTTGCCAATACCGATGCTTGATGGGGGACACTTGCTCTACTACCTGATAGAATTTGTAAGTAGGCGACCTGTATCGGTGCGTGTTCAGGGAATAGGGCAGCAGATTGGTTTTGTTTTACTAATCGCACTGATGGGGACTGCATTTTATAACGATCTCGTGCGGCTTCAATAATTGTTGATGGGTACAAGATAAAAAGTAAGAAAAAATATTATGCGATTTAGAATATCCCGAAACATTTTAGGGCTTCTGTTAACACTCAGTATGGCAAGCGCATTAGCGGTTGAGACATTTGTGGTTGATGATATTCGCGTGGAGGGGCTCGATCGAATATCAGCAGGTGCGATCTTCAATAAATTACCAATTGCTATAGGTGATACCGTTGATGAGCGACGAGCGCGGGATGCTATACGTGCACTCTATAAGACAGGACTGTTCAAAGATGTCAGGTTAGATAGAGACGGAGATGTCTTGGTAGTAACGATTATAGAACGTGAAACGATAGCTGCGCTGGTTTTTGAGGGTAACAGCGCGATTAAGACTGAAGATCTCGAAAAAGGTCTCAAAGAGGCAGGGTTTGCCGAAGGGGAGGTCTTTAATGACGCCAAATTAGATAAAGTTATACAAGAGCTTAAGCGACAGTATTTCGCGAATGGGAAATATGCTGTAAAACTAGATACAGAAGTAATACCTACAGGAGACGAAGCCGTCGCTATTCACTTCAATATTTCTGAGGGCCCATCAGCTAAAATCAAACAAATCAACATAATCGGAAACAAATCATTTGAAACGGAGCAGCTCAAGGAGCTGTTCAAGCTAAATACTACAAATATGCTTAGTTGGTTTAGAAAAGACGATCAGTATTCTAAGTCGAAACTTTCAGGGGATCTCGAGACTTTACGTTCATTGTATTTGGATACTGGGTTCATCAATTTTTCAATAGACTCAACGCAAGTATCCATAACGCCAGATAAATCAGATGTATATATCACTATTAATGTCGATGAAGGAGAAAGATATTTAATAGGTGATGTGAAACTTTCGGGAACCTTGATTGTAGCCCCCGAACAGTTGTTTAGATGGGTATTTACCCGTAAAGGAATGGTTTTTTCTCGCAAGGCGTTGACGGCTACCAGTAAGAATGTGACTGATAGGCTTGGGAATGAAGGCTATGCTTTTGCGAACTGTAACGCAATACCTCAAATTAACGAAGACACGGGTACAGTCGACATTACTTACTTTGTGGATCCCGGTCAGCGCACCTACGTGAGACGTGTGAACTTTTTTGGAAATGTAAAGACACGTGACGAAGTTATGAGAAGGGAGATGAGACAGTTAGAAGGTGGCTGGATCTCGACGAAAAAAATTGAACGGAGTAAGACCCGTCTCAGAAGACTCGGTTATTTTGAGGATGTCGCGGTTGAAACGCCTGCAGTCGAGGGCACTCCTGACCAAGTAGATGTTAACTTTACAGTAGTAGAGAGGCCTTCGGGCAATCTAATGCTGGGCTTTGGATTTTCCCAGTCGGCTGGGTTTATTGTGAATACCAATGTCAATCAGAACAATTTTCTAGGAAGCGGAAAGAGCGTTAATTTCGCCTTTAATAACAGTGATATTCAAAAGACATTCCGACTAGGGTACATGGATCCTTTCTGGACTGAAGATGGAGTTGCTAGAGGATTCGATGTCATGTACAGCAAGAGCGATGCTGGTCGTCGTCGAGTTTCAAGGTATGAAACTGAAAGCATTTCATTGGGAGTGAAGCTTGGGCTACCGATCACGGAACATAATCACATAATGACTGGCCTTGCTTTTGAACAAACGGAAATTAATACGGCTCCTAACTTACTCGATCCAATAATCGCTACTTTCATGAGACAAGAAGGGAATAAGTACAACAGTATAAAATTTAATACGTCTTATTCTTACGATACTCGTAATGATGGTATCTTTCCGGATAGAGGCGTGTTGCAACGTATACAGGCGATTGCCGCTTTACCAGGAGGGGATCTTAAATATTGGAAAATGGAATATGATGGAAGGATATACAGTCCTTTAGGAAAAGGTTTTACCGGCCTTCTTAAGGCGCATGTTGGTTATGGTGAAGCCTATGGAGGGACGAGTCAGCTGCCTTTCTTTGAGAATTTTTACGCTGGGGGTCCTAGAACCGTGCGTGGGTTTGATGAGCACTCCTTGGGGCCTCAGGACTTATATGGCCGCGCGTTGGGGGGACATACCACCGTAGTCTTTAATGCTGAGGTCTTGATTCCAGTGCCGGCATTAGCAGAATTCAAGTCTGTAAGATTTTCTGGATTTCTTGATGCAGGTAATGTCTGGAGTGACAGTGGTTATAGTTTCGTTGAAAACACAGGTGATTTTGTGCGAGGTGCGGATGGGAAGCCATTGGCTATGAGCAACAACTTTTCGTTCTCAGACATGAGGATGTCAACTGGAGTTTCTGCCTCCTGGATGTCTCCATTTGGGATGTTAGCTGTAAGCTATGCATTCCCATTGAGAGACAAGTGGTACGATGAAGTTCAGAAGTTTCAGTTTAATTTTGGTGCACAGTATTAATTATATTAATGGGCTAGAGGTTCCACTTTCGTGGCGAGATATGACACAATTACGTGCATGCAGAGAAAAGTGTTCTCTACCGTCTTTTTTGTTAGCTATCTATTCTTATTTGGAGTGTTCAGGTGAAAAATAAATTTATGTTGTCTTTGATATCCGCATTTGCATTATCCTTAGCAGTACAATCTGTTTATGCAGTGGAACTAAAAATTGGGGTCGTCAAGCCGGATGAAATACTTCAGTCTGCTCCTCAAGCCGATGCGGCCAGGAAAATACTCGAAAAAGAGTTTGCCACCCGAGATAGAGATTTAGTAGCAGCACAGCAAGCTTTAAAAGAACTCCAAGACCGCTTAGCTAAAGATGGCGCTATTATGAGCGAAAGCGAAAGCGAAAGAATTAACAGAGACATTGCTAACAAGACTCGCGAGTTAAAACGTGACATGACAACTTTCCAAGAGGATATTAATTTCCGACGTAATGAAGAAATGGGGAAAGTTCAAAAGCTCATAGGAGAAGCTCTAGTTACGGTGGCTGAAGAAAATGGCTACGACCTTGTTTTAGCGAATGTACCGTATGCTAGTTCGAAAGCAGATATCTCCAACTTAGTAATTGAGCTCTTAAAAAAATAATTTAGTTGTTGCACGTGACTGGCGTCAGCTTGCGTGACAGTCAATGGTTTCAATGGCTATAGGGGAAAAGTTGTCGCGTGACACTGCCAAGGTCGGTGGGCTGTCCGTTAGGCTGGAAACGTGATTGCTTATTAATAGGTGCTTGATGGAAAATTTAGATATAACGTCAATTTTAAAAACGTTGCCTCATCGTTATCCGATGCTACTCATAGATAGAGTTTTGGAGTGCAAGCCTTTTGAGTCAATTAAGGCAATTAAAAACGTCACTATTAACGAGCCCTTTTTTCAGGGTCATTTTCCTGACCATCCGATTATGCCCGGTGTGCTCATATTGGAATCTATGGCTCAAGCTACCGGCATGTTGGCTTTTTACTCCAATAAAGCGATAAGTGAGACGGGGAATGTCTACTATTTAGTGGGTATCGATAAAGCGCGGTTTAAGAAGCCGGTTACGGCTGGAGACCAGTTAATTCTAGAGGCGACGCTGACAAAACAGCTACGGGGAGTATACAAGTTCGACGTTACTGCTAAGGTAGACGGTAATCTTGTTGCCACCGCTAAGCTGATGACCACGGAAAGAGTAGCCGACAGTTGATAAGTAAGCTTGCGTCAGTTGATCCGAGTGCGTCTATTGCACCTGGTGCCGAAATAGGCCCTTGGACATATATTGGACCGGGAGTAATTGTTGGAGAAGGTACGAAAATTCATTCGCATTGTAATATAAAAGGCCCGACCGTTATCGGGTGTAATAATACTATCCACTCGTTCTGTAGCGTGGGTGATGACCCGCAAGACAAGAAATATAACGAAGACGGTCAGGAGTCGCGATTAGAGATCGGCGATGGAAACACTATCCGCGAATACTGCAGTATTAACCGTGGCACCGCACTTGGAGGTGGCGTTACTAAAGTAGGATCAGATAACTGGATAATGGGTTACTGTCATATTGCTCATGACTGTTTCATAGGTAGCCACTGTATTATGGCGAACAATTCTACGCTTGCTGGACACGTAGAAATAAATGATTACGCTATTCTCGGCGGCTTTACTGGTGTTCACCAATTCTGTAGGTTGGGCGAAAGTAGTTTTTCTGCAATTTCCACTATTATTGTAAAGGACATACCTCCGTTTGTTATGGTTTCGGGGAATACCGCGCGTGCACGTGGGATAAACAAAGTTGGTATGAAGAGAAGAGGTTTTGAGCAAGTGGATATCGAATCCGTAAAAAGATGCTATCGGATTATGTATCGTCGCAGTCTGACTACTAGCAGCGCGTTGGTCGAATTAGAGAAAGAGGTAGCAAGTCCAGTAATTGCAAAAATCCACAGGTTCGTGTTGGAGTCGACTCGAGGAATCGTTCGTTGAAACATAACCACGTTTGTCTTAGTTAATCCGTTAGAGCCAGAGACTGAGAGGAATGAACACGCAAATCCTTTCAATTGGAATCGTAGCCGGTGAGGAGTCGGGAGATCGACTAGGAGCTGCGTTGATAGCTGATATTAAGTCCATTTATCCACACGCAACTTTTCGAGGGATGGCGGGTCCGGAAATGTTGAGAAATGGATGCGTAGCGGAAGCAAATATTTCCGAGCTATCTGTCATGGGATTAGTCGAAGTGGTACGTAACTGGCCGCGGTTGTCTAAATTGAGGGATAGACTGGTAACTTCCTTTGTTGATAATCCACCAGACGTTTTTATCGGGATAGATGTCCCTGATTTTAATTTCTACATCGAAAAGAAATTAAAAACTAAAGGTGTCCCTGTAGTTCATTACGTCTGCCCTCAGATATGGGCATGGAGAGAATATCGTACTCGAAAATTAAAGAAATCAATTGATAGATTGTTAGCTGTTTTCCCCTTTGAACGAGCATTTTTTCTTAAGCATGGAATAAACACTAATTTTGTTGGACATCCATTGGCAAAACAGCTGCCGCTCCACCCTCGAAAGCTGGTGTCTAAGCAAGTATTGGGACTAGACGAAAGTAAGTCGGTGTTAGCTATAATGCCAGGAAGTCGGTCGCAAGAGATTGCTAGACATTTACCCGTCTTTATTGATGCAGCTAGAATCGTGGCGAGGGCTAAGGAGTCGGTGCAGGTTGTTATAGGCGTTGTTAATGATGATCACAGAAAACTCGTAGAGGTAGCTTGCCGAGGGCAGGGCTTTGGCGTCTATGTAAGGAACTCCCGTGAATTGTTGACTGCTGCTGACGCTGCGATTGTCGCATCTGGAACTGTGACGCTTGAAGCCTTGCTATGCCGTACCCCCATGGTTGTAGGGTATCGGACGTCACCAGTTAGCTATTATTTTTTAAAAAAAATGATCACCGTCGAGAAAATTGCTTTGCCTAACATCCTTTCGGATAGTGATCTGGTTCCTGAGTATATTCAATCCGAGATGACGACTGAAAACCTTTCTCGAACTGTTTTGTATTACCTTGAAGATAATAAAAATATAGAAGCTTTCTCCCGTTCTGCAGAAATTATTCACCGTTCACTAATTAACAATTCTGAGAATGCTGCAGAGATCGTTTCTCAGCTTATAAAAAATGGTTGCTGAACTCCCATGGCAAGTGGATGATGACACTGCAGGAGTCGATGAAGCAGGTAGAGGACCCCTGGCAGGGCCGGTGGTAGCTGCTAGCGTAGTGTTGGGACCTAATTCAATTAAAGGTATAGGCGATTCAAAGACAATAAGTGAATCGGAGAGGGAACGCTTATATGTAAAGATACGGGCCTCTGCCAAAGCTGTGGGTATTGGTATGGCTTCAGTGAAGGAGGTTGACGCTCTCAACATACATGTGGCAACGCTTTTGGCCATGCAACGAGCTGTAGTTAATATGGGTTTTGACCCATCCCAAATACTTGTAGATGGAAAATTTTGTCCTAAAACGCCTTTTTTGTCGCAAAGCATTATAAAAGGCGACTCCTTGATAGACGCAATTGGCGCAGCCTCCATTATTGCTAAAGTAACGCGCGATCGAATCATGCGAGAATTAGATGCAAAGTATCCACGCTATGGGTTTGCGCAACACAAGGGCTATCCAACTGTTGCTCATAAGTTAGCTATCGAGACTTACGGTCCATCCTCAGAACATCGAATGTCTTTTAAACCGCTGCATAAGTTTGCATGTTTAGAGGACAATTAAAATGTCACCCAAATTTGTCCACCTCCATCTCCATAGCGAATATTCTTTAGTCGATGGGTTAGTAAGGATTCCAGAGCTCATTTCTCATTGCACGCAAAATGGAACGGCTGCGATTGCGCTAACTGATCAATCGAATGTATTTGGTAGTTCCAAGTTTTTTAGATCTGCGATGTCAGCGGGCATTAAACCTATAATAGGTGCTGATCTATGGGTGGTTGATTCTGAGAACACGGGTAAGCCATATAAAATTGTTTTCCTGTGCCAAAATAATTTGGGTTATAAAAACTTAAGTATTTTATTAACGAGAGCATATCGAGAAGGTCAGCATAGGGGGATTCCTATGGTGCATGAAAATTGGCTAACCATCTCTCAGCTTACCGGAATTATTTGTCTTTCGGGAGGTATAAGTGGTGATATTGGTTTAGCTTTTCTCACAGGAAGTAAGGAAACAATGCTGCGATCCGCGGCAAAGTGGCAAGCTCTAATCGGAGAGAGGTACTATTTAGAGGTTTTTCGTACAGGGAGGTTGCAGGAAGAAGCTTACTTGCAAGAAGTGGCGTCAGTTGCTGAGCATCTAGCGATACCTTTGGTTGCTACTAACGATGTCAGATTTAGAAATGCGGACGATTATGAAGTGCATGAGGCACGAGTTTGTATTCAGCAAGGACGAATGCTATCTGACCCTCGTCGTCCAAAGCTCTATAGTGCAGAGCAATACTTGAGAACTGAGGAGGAAATGATCATGTTATTTGAAGACGTGCCTTCCGCAGTATCGAATACCGTAAATATAGCGTTGCAATGTAATTTAGAATTTGATTTCAAGACTTATCACTTGCCTGAATATCCAATCCCTGAAGGCGGAAATGTCGACGACCTGTTGAAGCATAAAACTCACGAGGGATTGAGTAGTCGATTTGATACTAAAGCTGTTAAAGCTGACGCGTCTGATTCGTCGATTGTTACTCAATATTCTCATCGCTTGGACAGAGAGCTTTCCGTCATTGGTGAAATGGGATTTTCTGGCTATTTTCTGATTGTGTCTGATTTTATCGAATGGGCAAAGTTAAATGGTATTCCAGTTGGCCCTGGGCGAGGTTCTGGTGCTGGCTCGTTGGCAGCATTTGCTCTGGGTATTACAGAATTGGACCCTATCGAGTATGACTTACTCTTTGAGCGCTTTCTTAACCCTGAGCGTGTATCTATGCCTGATTTCGATATTGACTTTTGCATGGAAAGAAGAGACGAAGTGATTGACTACGTCTCTCAAAAATATGGCCGAGAGAAAGTCTCCCAAATCATCACATACGGGAAAATGGCAGCAAAAGGGGTACTTCGTGATGTCGGTCGTATCTTGGGTTTCCCTTACGGATTTATAGATCAGCTGGCAAAGTTGATTCCTTTTGAATTAGAAATGACCTTAGAAAAGGCGCTTATCGAAGAGCCAGTGTTATCGACCCGATATGCAAGCGAGGACGATGTAAGAAGCGTATTCGACCTGGCGCAAAAGCTAGAGGGGTTGGCAAGAAATGCCGGCAAGCATGCTGGAGGGGTTGTTATAGCACCTACAGACTTAACCGATTTCATGCCGTTATATTGTGAAGAAGGTAGTGAGAGCGTTGTCAGCCAATTTGACATGAACGATATTGAAGCAATTGGCCTGGTTAAGTTTGATTTTC
>Ga0233432_10004330_pt1 | contig 12627 bp, 19 predicted proteins | sample SI_122_August201_6_FD_179870 | JGI IMG/M metagenome (GOLD analysis project Ga0233432, IMG submission 179870) | Seawater microbial communities from Saanich Inlet, British Columbia, Canada - SI_122_August2016_10_MG | ecosystem: Environmental > Aquatic > Marine > Inlet | place: Canada: British...
CAATTGAAGAATCAGATGTAACGTTTGATTTTGGACAACCCTCATACACATTTGATGATAGTGGGGTTGAGGTTGTTCCCTCTGGAGAAGAAACTCTAAACCTCACATGGGATAACGTATCAGTGGACGGCAAGCTGTAATGAGAATTATAGCTGGTCCATGCCAACATGAAACTCTCGAGCAGTCTATGGAGATTGCTCGAGAATGTAAACGGGTTTGTGATAGCCACGGTTTTGAATACATTTTCAAAGCCAGCTTCGATAAAGCAAATCGAACAAGCGCAAATGGAATTCGTGGTAGGGGGATGTATTCCACATTCACTGCATTTGAAGAGATCAAAACTTCTTTGGGTGTAAAAACTCTCACAGACGTCCATACTGTGGAACAGATCAAAGAGATTCAAGATATACCGCAATACAAAGAGTCAGTTGACATTCTCCAGATTCCTGCGTTCTTGTGCCGCCAAACTGATCTTATCCAAGCAGCTTGTGCCACGGGAAAGGTTGTTAATATTAAGAAAGGACAGTTCCTAGCACCATGGGACGTAAAGGGTATACTGGGTAAAACAGAAGGTGCGAAAGAAGTGTGGATTACTGAGAGAGGAACTAGCTTTGGGTATAATACTTTGGTTGTTGATTATACTGGCATGCAGTACATGCTTGATAACTTGGGCGTTCCGATCGTATTTGATGCAACGCACTCAGTACAAAAACCTGGAGGTAGCGGTGAATCGTCTGGTGGGAATCGTGACTACGTTCCAGGTCTTTCTCGTGCTGCTGCTGCTTTGGGTGTCACTAACTTCTTTTTAGAAGTACATCCAGATCCAGATAATGCGCCGAGCGATGGTCCTAATATGCTGAAGCTTCAAGATTTTGAAAAAGCTGTTGCAGACATTGCACGGCACGAATATACAATACAGGAAGTAACTACCATTCCTAGAAACTTTGAGGAATAATAATGGTTGGTAAACAAACGGCAATATTGATACCAGCAAGATACGGTAGCACACGCTTTCCAGGAAAACCTTTGGCACTGTTAGATGGTGTTCCTATGATAAAGCGTGTGTATGACGCTTGTGTCGCTTCTAATTTGCCGACATATGTGCTCACTGACGATATGCGTATCTTTAATCTGTTTGGTCCCGACAAATGTTGGATTGACCAAACAGATTACGCTAACGGCACTGAACGATGCGCTGGTGCTATCTCAAACGACTTCTTTGCAGAGTATGGTAAGTTTATTAATGTGCAGGGTGACATGCCAGATGTAACTGTCGAAATGATCGAAGGTTGCTCAAAACGGCTGTCTTACAACTATTCTGTCAGCACAGTATATACAGATATGCCTCGAGAGATGCAAGACGACCCAAACTCAGTCAAAATGGTCCAAGCATATCCAAATCAAGCACTATGGTTTGGAAGAGGACTTACAGGCTATGGTGAATGGCACTTGGGTGTATATGGATATAGTCGAACTGCACTAGAAACTTATCCCACTCTAAGGGTTACTCAAGAAGAAACTGTTGAGCAACTAGAACAACTGCGTTGGTTAAAAAGTGGTTGGCGAATAGGTTGTAATAGAGTATACTTTAATGGTGTAGAGATTAATACACCAGAGGATGTTGAAAAGTGGGAAGGATTATCAAATGAGCCACTGGCACTACCAACTAATGTATCACAAGTATGACAAACCTATTCTTGATGAAGAAGGTTATTACGCTGTCCATGAATACTATGATATGGATGATGGTCCTGGTTGGACTGAGAATTCCGTCACTGTAGATGGAAATAGTATTGAAGATGTGAAGAAAATGCTTCTAATGATATTGAAAGATATTGACAAACACGGGGTGATAGATTATAATGGCGGATAATGATTATATTGTAGTAACTTGCATCTCAACACACCGTATGCGGTATGTGATGCATAAGGATGACTTGCGTAAGTGTAATGCTTATGCAGTCCCAACTGATCTTCAACTAGCTGATTGGGCAATGGATACTGTAACCATGCGAGAGTGTGAAGAGTTTTCGCAGGAATGGCTTGGTGAACAGATTGTAGATCATTATGAATGTACCGAAGAAGAGATGCTAGGTTTCTTTGACTGTGAGAACGACTATCAAAAAGGTTGGGATCGTGACTACAAGATCCAACATGTTCGTAATTGTCTCAAGGCGGATTTGCCAGATGCGAAATTCTTTTGGGAGCGATTAGCTAGATCAATGGTAAAGGATGAAGTTTGAAATTTTACACTAATGTAAGTATCCGAGGAAACCTTGTCACTATTCGTGGCTGGAACTTCGGTGAGAGAATCAACCAGAAGATTAAGTATGAGCCAACATTCTATCTTCCAAGTAAAGACAAAAGCTCAAAGTTTTCCACAATTGATGGTAAGGCTGTTGAGCCGATCTCGTTTGAAAGTATTAAAGAAGCTAAGAACTTTGCTGAGAAGTATGATGATGTAGACAACTTTAAAATCTATGGCTCTACTCTACACCAGTATTGTTGCTTGAATGATAATTACAGTAATGACTATGACCCCGACAAAGTTCGGGTGGTCAACGTTGATATTGAGGTTGGTTCAGAGGATGGATTCCCTGAGCCAGATCGTGCTGATCAGCCTCTGACAGCAATCACCTTCTCGTATCGCAAACGCTATTATGTTCTTGGTATTGACTTTGACTATAAAAATGATCGAGACGATGTGGTTTATGCTAACTGTAAAAATGAGCAAGACCTGCTTGGTAAGTTTATTGCGATGTGGCGTAAGATCGACCCAGATATCGTGACTGGCTGGAACGTAAACTTCTTTGATATACCTTATCTCGTAAACCGCATTCGTAAAGTGTTGGGTGAAGACGAGGCTAAACGTTTGTCACCTCTGTTTGATATTCGTGAGAAGAAAGTCCAGAAATTTAACAAAGAGCTGGTTGAGTATGAGCTTGTGGGTATGCAGATCCTAGATTATCTTGAGCTGTATCGTAAGTTTACATACACTCAGCAAGAATCATATCGCCTCGACCATATCGGTTCGGTTGAGCTTGGTCTACAGAAGATTGATTATTCTGAGGTAGAAACTCTACACCAGCTCTACAAAACTGATTACCAGAAGTTCCTTGACTATAACGTTCGTGACGTTGAGATCGTAGATGGGCTTGATGATAAGATGAAACTTATCGAAATGGTTATGGCTATCGCATACGATGCAAAGGTAAACTACGGAGACACCTTCACGCAGGTGAGGATGTGGGACGTCCTGACGCACAACTATCTCCTAAAAAACAATATCGTGGTGCCTCCGAAAACAGGCAACCGTAAAGACGCCCAGTTTGCTGGCGCATACGTGAAGGCTCCGCAGGTTGGCATGCATGAGTGGGTTATGAGTTTCGACTTGAACAGCCTATATCCTCATCTTATTATGCAGTACAACATCTCGCCAGAGACTTTCGTCGATGGTATGTTTGCTGACACAAGCGTTGATAAAATCCTTGACAAAGACGTTGAAATAGTAGATAATATGTGTCTGACTCCAGGTGGACACTACTTCCGCAAAGATACGCAAGGGTTCTTGCCTGAGATGATGCAGACTATGTATGATGAGCGTAAGCTCTACAAGAAGAAAATGCTTGAGGCTCAAAATGAACTCGAGGAAGTGAATAGGCAACTTGCTAATGAATAAACGTGAACTGCTCGAACGCAAAGCGCAACTCGAGAAAGACATTTCAAAATACAGCAACCTACAGCTGGCCAAAAAGGTTCAGCTCAACTCAGCATATGGCGCTTTGGGGAATCAATACTTTCGGTTCTTCGATGTTCGTCAAGCTGAGGCAATTACGTTGTCTGGCCAGCTTTCGATTAAATGGATCGAAGCACGTATTAATGAGTATATGAATGGTTTGTTAAAAACAGAGGGGGTAGATTATGTTCTGGCATCGGATACGGATTCACTTTATATTACTTTCAGCGGACTTGTTGATAAGGTATACAAAGATAAAGTCGAAAATACTCCACCTGAAGAAATCGTTGATTTCTTGGATAAGGTAGCGCAGACCAAGATTGAGCCATTTATTGATCAAAGCTACCAAGACCTTGCAAACTTGATGAACGCATATGATCAGAAGATGTTTATGAAGCGTGAGGCTATCTCAAATAAGGGGATCTGGACAGCGAAGAAGCGGTACATCCTAAACGTCTATGATAACGAAGGGGTGCGTTACTCTGAGCCAAAGCTGAAGATGATGGGTATTGAGACTGTTAAGTCATCAACTCCACAAGTTTGTCGTGATGCTCTAAAAGAAGCTCTTAACTTGATCATGAACGCAGATGAAACTACGGTTCAGAAGTATATTGAAGGCTATAAGAAACAGTTTAAGTCTATGAGCTTCGAGCAGATTGCGTTTCCACGTGGTATCTCTGATATGAAAAAGTACCAGAGCAAGGGAGATGAACTTGTTATCCCTTCTGGCTGTCCCATTCAAGTTCGTGGTGCTTTGATCTACAACTATCTTCTGAAGAAACATAACCTCACCAAAAGCTACGAGATGATCCAAGATGGGGAGAAGATTAAGTTTTGTTATCTCAAGACACCCAACCCATGCAAACAAAACGTGTTGAGTGTGGTAAGTGCACTCCCGAAACAGTTTGGACTTGAGGAGTATATTGATTATGACCTGCAGTTTGAGAAAGCGTTTCTTGCGCCTCTACAGGTTATACTAGATACTATTGATTGGTCAGCTGAAGAAGAAACTACACTGGAGAACTTTTTTATATGAAACTTGGAATAACAGCATCAACCTTCGATCTACTTCACTCTGGGCATGTTATGATGCTCCGTGAAGCAAAGGATCAATGCGATTGGCTTATCTGTGCACTACAACTTGACCCTAGTGTAGACAGGGCAGAAAAAAACAAACCTGTCCAAACTATTGTTGAGAGGTTTATCCAACTACAAGCTGTGAAATATGTGGATGAGATTGTAGTATATGAGACAGAACGAGATTTAGAAGATATTCTCGAGATGTATGATCTTGACGTTCGTATTCTTGGGGATGAATATAAAGACAAAGACTTCACTGGTAGAGAGATTTGTAAGCGCAGAAACATTCGCCTACACTTCAATAAGAGGGATCACCGATTCAGTACAAGTGATTTGCGCAGAAGGGTTTGGGAAAATGAGGTATCAAAATAATGACAGAATTTGTTTTCGACGTTGATGGAACGCTCACTCTGAGTAGACAAGAGATAGATAAAGATTTCTCCTCTTGGTTTCAGAAATTTGCAAAGAACAATAATATCTACTTCGTCACAGGTAGCGATAGAGATAAAACCATCGAGCAGCTAACTGAAGAGGTTTATAATTTAGCTGTTTGTTCATATCAATGCAATGGCAGCGCTGTATACGAAAAAGATAAACTTGTATATAAGAGCGACTGGGAGTTGCCGGATGAAGTCTGGAAACACCTAGAAAGATTTCTAAATGTTTCTAAGTGGGGTATGCTCACGGGATACCATTTTGATACCCGACCTGGACTGTGCAACTTTTCTGTTCTTGGTAGAAATGCTAACATACAGCAACGCAAAGAATACCATCAGTGGGACTCTGATGTATCAGAGAGAAAAAATATTGCGTTTTCTTTAAACTATTATTTTGGAGAAAAGTACAATCTAGAAGCAGTGGTTTCTGGTGAAACTGGGATAGACATCTTCCCAAAGGGTGGAGACAAGTCTCAGATTTTGAGAGATCTTAATCGAGAAGATATTATATTCTTCGGAGACAGAACATTTAAAGGTGGTAATGACCATTCTCTGGCAAGACTACTATCAACAAAACAGGTACACCAAGTAAATGATTGGAGGGAAACATGGGAGATTTTGAAGACTTTGACTTCGGATTCACCGCAGTAACAGAAAAAGAACTTGAGTCTGTTCAACAAAGTGAAATAAAGGTTGACATTACTCAGAAAAAAGTAGATACTATGTACAACATGATTAAGCCATTGTTGAATAATCTACAGAAAAACCCTGAGAAAGATTATATCTACTGGCCAAATCGGTTGAGTAAACTTGAAGAATTTAGCGACAAATTAGATGAGGTATATAAATCATGAATTTCTTAAAAGATGTCACGAAGGGTTTGGACAATACAAACGTTCTGGCAGAAGGCGGTAATAGCAGCGAATATTCTGGAACTATTGACACTGGATCATATATTCTAAACGCTGCAATTAGTGGCTCTATCTACGGTGGCGTCCCAAACAATAAGATTACTGCATTTGCAGGTGAGTCGGCTACAGGCAAAACATTCTTCGTGCTGGGTGTGCTCAAGCGTTTCCTCGACGACAACCCTACAGGTGGTGTTATCTACTTTGACACCGAAGCAGCTGTCACTAAGGATATGATGGAAACACGAGGTATTGACACAAAACGTGTAGCTATCTCAGAGCCTTCCTCTATTGAAGAGTTTAGAACGAACGCCACACGCATTCTCACAACATATCTTGAATCCGATGAGAAGCCACCAATGATGATGGTTCTTGACTCGCTTGGTATGTTGTCCTCAGCAAAAGAACTTGCAGATGTCGAGTCTGGCACAGATAAGCGTGACATGACAAAGGCGCAGCTTCTGCGGGGTACATTCCGTGTTCTTTCTCTGAAGCTGGCGAAAGCCAATGTTCCGCTGCTTGTAACAAACCACGTCTATGATGTTGTGGGTGCATATATCCCAACCAAAGAAATCTCTGGTGGTTCTGGGCTGAAATATGCTGCGTCTTCTATTGCTATGCTGAGCAAGAAAAAGGACAAAGATGGCACAGCTGTGATTGGTAATATTATCAAGATCAATATGCACAAGTCTCGGTTTACAAAGGAGCAGACTAAAGTTGAGGTGAAGCTTTCTTTCGATAAAGGTTTGGACCGATACTATGGGTTGCTAGACTTGGCTGAAAAGTATAATATTATTAAGAAAGTCTCGACTCGATATGAATTACCCGATGGTCGTAAAGTATTTGGAAAGGCAATTAACTCAAACCCAGAAGAATATTTCACTCCTGAAATCTTAGAGCAACTTGAACAGGCAGCTCAGTCTGAATTCACATATGGTAGAGAGCCAGACCCTGTTGAAGAAATGGAGGTTGAGAATGACGAAGTATGATTTTGTAGAGCATGAAAAAGCTTTTCACGAAGATCATCACGCTCTTGAAATTTTAGATGGACCCCTCAAGGGTCTTATCTTCCAGTACGATACTGTAAATTTCATTGAGCCTGATGAATCCGAAAATGGTGAAGCTACTCTTGAATTTAACACTCTCCCCTGCCATAATCCTGAAAATTTTGATTTGACATCATCCGAATATGGAAGTATACTTGGGGATATCCTTGTGGAAATTATCACCAACTCTTTGAAAGATATGGAAACGCCTGATGACAATCGAGAACTTGATTCTGAAGACATTAATTCATGATGAAGAATATGCACGAAGAACTCTGCCATATGTAAAGGCAGAATACTTTTCAGACCCAAATGAGAAGATAATCTATGAAGAAATTCAAGAATATGTTCTGAAGTATAACAACCCACCAACTAAAGAAGCTCTTGTCGTCCAGATGGATGACAGGAGCAACCTTTCCGACAAACAGTTTGGTGAGATTAAACAGGTTGTTTCTAACTATGACTATGAGCAGCAGAACAATGAATGGCTTCTAGATGCGACTGAAAAGTTTTGTCAAGAGAAGTCCCTGTATAATGCCATCATGGATTCAATTGCTATCATTGATGGCAACTCTAAAGATGACAAAGGTTCGATTCCAACTCTGCTTTCAACAGCTTTAAGTGTCAGCTTCGACCCATATATTGGACACGACTTTCTGGAGAATCATGAAGAACGGTATGACTTCTATCACAAGAAAGAAGAACGGATCCCATTCAACCTCTCGTATCTAAATGAAGTTACGAAGGGTGGGCTCCCTAAGAAAACTTTGAATGTTATTCTTGCTGGTACTGGTGTGGGTAAGTCTCTGTTCATGTGTCATTGTGCAGCTGATAACTTGATGCAGGGTAAGAATGTCCTCTATATCACTATGGAGATGGCTGAGGAAATGATCGCCCAGCGCATTGATACCAATTTGTTGAACGTCAGTATCGAATCTTTGATGGAAATGCCAAAACCAATCTATGAGAGGAAGATGGGTCGTGTCAAGAACAAGACGGCAGGTAAGCTAATTGTCAAAGAATACCCCACAGCCTCTGCTCACGTTGGCCACTTCCGACACCTGCTGAACGAGCTGAAGCTCAAGAAGAACTTTGTTCCAGACATTATCTACATTGACTATCTCAACATCTGCGCAAGCTCCCGTATGAAAGCAGGTGCAAGTGTTAACTCATACACTCTTGTTAAATCTATTGCGGAAGAAATACGTGGTCTTGCTGTTGAGTTTAAACTGCCAATCGTTACAGCTACTCAGACTACACGTTCTGGTTACTCTAACAGCGACATTGATTTGACAGATACATCAGAGTCATTTGGTCTGCCAGCTACAGCAGATCTTATGCTTGCTCTGATCTCTACTGAAGAACTAGAGGAACTTGGGCAGCTTATGATCAAGCAATTGAAAAACCGTTTCGGTAATCCTAATAAACACAAGAGGTTTGTGGTTGGTGTTGACCGATCTAAGATGAAACTGTTTGATGCGGAAGACGCCGCTCAAGAAGATATTATGGACTCTGGACCTGCATTTGATAAGAGCGGTTTCGGAGAGCGTAATCGTGAAGATGAATCTATGCGTTGGTCTACTAAACGGATGGGGCGAAAAGACTTTTCAGGGATACAGGTTTAATGCAAACGCAAGTGCAAAAAGAGAATGAGAAAAAGGTGGCAGCTGCTTTGGCTGCTGCTGGAATGGAATTTATCATCACAAGATCCGATGAAAATATATGTCACATAAATGTGTGGATAGGTGAAAAAAGTTCTTGACATTACCATTTTTATATGCTATGATGTATAAGTAAGTTCGAGATAACTTTTGATGGTTCCTTAGCTCAGCTGGATAGAGCAAGTGCCTTCTAAGCACTAGGTCGTGGGTTCGAATCCTACAGGGATCGCCATAAGTTATCTCTAACAATGGTATGAAGCCAAGGAGAGATGAAATGGCAAATAATGTAAACAGTTATATCGAACTTAAAGAGTCCAATGAAGCAGCTGCAAAGTTTTTTGAAGAATTCTCAAAAAAGATGGCTGAAGACCAGTGGGATGCATATAGTATGCTCTTTGGTGTTCAGATTGGAGAAGAAGAAAAAACTCGAGGGTGGATGATTGATAATGTCGGAGCAAAGTGGTTGATTGTTAATGACACCACAGAAGATACAATCTCTACTGATACTGCTTGGGCTCCGCCCATTGATATGGTTGATACCCTCCAACAAAAGCTCTTTGAACTTGACAAGAACGTCAAGATGTCAATCACATATGAAGATGAAATGCCAAATTTTATTGGATATAAATTCTACAATGGTGATGACGAAGATGAAGAACAGGTTGATAGTGATGAGTATAAAGATATTCTAGAAGGCTTCAAAGAATTAGATGAATTTGAAGAAGAACTCGGTGAAGATGAAGACAGTGAATTAGATGCATGGGATCTATACAACGAGCAAATGGAATCTTTCTGGGATGCTTGGCATGATTATGTGTATCGTGAGCAGTGTGCATTTTTTGACTGATGTGATACTTTATAAATAGTTTACACATCAGGAGAAATAAATATGCTATCTTTTAACGAACTGGAATATGGGAACCTAACAGAAAAACTCATCACATTTGCAGGTAGAGCGTATCCTAAGTTTGGGAATGTTATTATTATGGCAGGTGGTGCAGGTTCTGGCAAGGGCTTCGTGAAAGATAAGCTTGTGGGTGCTGAGGGATTTACGTTTGATGTAGACGCATTAAAAACTCTCAGTGCCCGCACTCCTGCGTTGATCAAAAAAGTAAAAGATGAAACTGGCGTTGACATGACAAAGCTTTCTGCTGACATGCGCAACCCAGACAACGTATCAAAAATGCATGAGATTATCGGGGATTATCTTAACCTCGATGACAAGCGCATGAAAGCATTTTACACTTCTGTTCTTACAGCTCCCAAATCTCGTAAGCCTAACATTATCTTTGATGTGACACTAAAAGACTTGCGTAAGTTACAAAACATTACTAATCAAGTAAAGAATCTCGGTTATGATCCAAAACTTATCCACATCGTGTGGGTCGTGAATGATATTGAAGTTGCAAAAAAACAAAACACTATGCGTGATCGTATGGTTCCTGTAGAAATCTTAATCAACACCCACCGTGGTGCTGCTCAGACTATGGGTGACATCATAAACATGGGTAGTGGTATTTCGAAATATATGGACGGAGACATTGTATTTGCCTTCAACAAGGTTGGCGTTGACTCTGACTTGAAGAAGTCATCCAAGGGGGGTGACTATATCAAAGACTCAAACTATTTTTATGTGAAGAAGTCTGGTAAGCCTGTCCAAAGCATGGCAAACATCTCACGTGAAATTCGTGCTAAAATTTCTACCTATGTGCCAAAAGGTGTTTCTTGGGAATGATATTGAATGTATTATAGAGTACACTATGAAGTAGGTGATCGTGAATTTATCAGAGACTTCGGATCAAAAGAAGTTGCTGATTGTGAAATTTGGTATTGTCAAGATTTATCTTTATCTGATGGCACCAAGTATAGTGCATATAAAATCACTAAAATTAAGGAGAGCGAATATGTCGGAGCAGAATATCGAGAACGAGCTGGATCTGGAAACGTACCTAAACCCAGAAAAAGAAAGACATCAGCGAAGACTGATGCGGTCAAAATCAGCAAGAAGCCAGCGAAAAGAAAAAAAGCAAATTCGGCAAATAAAGCTTGACAAAGAAGAAAGAGAGCTTTATGATGAATTTGATAGTATGATGGAAAAATGGGGATTTTCGATTTGATGACAGAGTTTGAAGCGGATATTTGGGAAAGAGTAATGACTCGCTTCCCTAAACTTATCCATAAAGTGAGCCCACAATTACTAATTGATGATTATTGGAGTGAGATACTAGATTATGACAATGCAGCTGGTACGGGGTATGACCTCTCTGAATACAAAGAAGCGCACAGTAAATAAAAAAGCTGGTTGGAAACAAGCCGAAGAGGAACATCAGAAATTTCTAAATAGTCTTGGTATATCAGATAAAAAGAAAACGGCAAAAGGAGAAAAATATGTGCATAGGATGCAAAAGGAGTCGTATGAGCGCAACCCGAAGACAGTCAGGACGTCGGACAAAATCCCAACTGGATCAACTACTCGACCAAATGGAGGACTCCGATACACAGGAACAGAAATCATCGGAGTCGCAACTATGCACAAGTCAAACGCTGTCCCTATCCGAAGGGGAACCCGTGAGGCAATAGAAATTGCACAAATGGCAAAATAAACTTGGGAGCTTCGGCTCCCTTTTTGTTTTTATAAATAGTGAAGAATCAATTAGGGAAATGATTAATGCTAGGTTTTAGAGAATATATGAATGAATCAGTCGGTCAAGGTGGACTTGATTATGAACTGAAGGTGTTTAATGCAGTTATCGCTGCAAAGATTCCCGACCTAAATGCTGGGGATAAGCCGACGACCGCAGGTTTTTCAAACCAAGGAGCTGGAGATTTAGAAGCTTCTTATAAGGGTAAACCGTTTAATATTGAAATTAAAGCATCTGCAAAGGATCAAATGGGCGGAGGATCATTCCAGTATGACTTTACCACAAAACAATTCACACCTGTAAAAGATATGGACCCAGAAGATCTCGACTTGCTTCTTGCAGCTTGTAAGGAAAAGGCTCCTGCGCTTGATAATTATATTAAAGCAGCGAGAAAGTTGGAGCCTGTTCAATATCACAAGAACATCTCTGGCGTTCCTATTAAAGTATCTAAGGACGGGCGTGACGAACTAAAGAAGCGTGGACTCCTAGCAGCTATCAATAAAAACGTTAAGACTGGCGTTGGGTTTATTGTTAAGCACTACAATAAAAAGGGTGTCTATTACATCCAGATTGGTGGATCAGGTCTATTTTATATGGGTAAGAATCCTTTGAAGCTACCAGTACCAGAACTGAAGGCAGATATTCAAATTGAGATGAGACTAGGTTTCGGTGGAGGTAAACTGTCATTCCCAACAGATCCACCAACACCAGCACGTTCAGCAGGTCTTCGTGTTATCGGTCGCCTGTTAACAAGGGGTAAGAGTAATTATTCGCTAGACAATGAAGAAGATGTAAAAAAGCTCTTTGGTGTAGAGAAATGAAACGATTTAGCACACTGATAACTGAGCAGAAGAATACTCATATGGAACACCTTGAGGATGCTGTTCTCAACGGTGGTGTTGACGGAGCTCGTCAAGCAATCAATATGCTTCGTAGCATGAGAGATATGTTGGCTGGTAATTCAAAGTCTGCCGTAAACTCTACTGTTAAGTGGGACGGAGCTCCTGCTATCTTTGCAGGTCTTGACCCATCGGACGGTAAGTTCTTTGTTGCAAAGAAAGGTATCTTCAATAAGAACCCAAAGGTATACAAGACTCCTGCAGATATTGATGCAGAC
>Ga0233432_10004331_pt1 | contig 12626 bp, 7 predicted proteins | sample SI_122_August201_6_FD_179870 | JGI IMG/M metagenome (GOLD analysis project Ga0233432, IMG submission 179870) | Seawater microbial communities from Saanich Inlet, British Columbia, Canada - SI_122_August2016_10_MG | ecosystem: Environmental > Aquatic > Marine > Inlet | place: Canada: British...
TAACAGATATATTATTAGCAATAACCAAAGTGCATTAAATATAATGCAAACTTTTGCTATGCTTAATGTATCTGGATTTAAAGACAATGTCCCTGTCGATGTCATTCCCTTATTTGAAACTGTAGAAGATCTGAAAAATGCAGAAAAAGTGATGCGAACTGTATACAAAAACAGAAACTACAGAACACACCTTAAGCAAAGGAATAATAAGCAAACGATTATGCTAGGCTTTTCTGATGGCACTAAAGATGGTGGTTATTTGATGGCCAACTGGGGAATATTCAAAGCAAAAGAAGCTTTAACAAAAGTATCAAGAGAGTACGATATTGAAGTTATATTTTTTGATGGTCGTGGAGGCCCTCCTGCTAGAGGTGGCGGGAAAACGCATCAATTTTATGCTTCACTAGGTCCATCTATTGAACACAAGCAAATTCAATTGACCGTTCAAGGGCAAACAATAAGTTCAAATTTTGGAACACTAAATTCATCTCAATTTAACTTAGAGCAATTACTGAGCTCTGGCATAAAGAATGAAGTGTTTACAAGAAACCAATTAAACAGTAAGCATAGAGTTCTTATTGAAGATCTAGCCAAGACGAGTTATAATAAATACAAAGATTTTAAAAATCACCCTAAATTCCTCCCATATTTGGAAGAAATGAGTACACTAAAATACTATTCAAAAACAAATATTGGGAGCAGACCTTCTAAAAGATCTTCTTCATCAACATTAGATTTTTCTGCTCTGAGAGCAATTCCATTTGTTGGGAGTTGGAGTCAATTAAAACAAAATGTTCCTGGATTTTACGGTCTTGGTTCCGCATTAAAAACATATGAAGATTCTGGCAGACTTAATGAAATCATTACATTTTACAATGAATCTGATTTCTTTAAAACCTTACTAGAAAATAGTATGATGAGTTTAACAAAATCATTCTTTAAATTAACCAGTTACATGACAAATGATCCCGTTTATGGTGACTTTTGGAAATTAATTTATGAGGAATATAAAACAACTAAACGATTACTATTGCAAATATCAGGTCAAAAAGAACTTATGGATAACTACCCTGAAGGTAAAGCCTCTATAGAAATTAGAGAACAAATTGTTCTACCTCTTTTAACTATTCAACAGTATGCATTAAAACAAATTCAAGAACTTAAAAATCAAGATCCATCATCTAAAGAAATCACTATTTATGAAAAAATGGTGACACGTTCGTTGTTTGGAAATATAAATGCAAGTAGAAATTCTGCATAAACTAAACTTGATAATAGCGCAAAGAAATCGTCAACATTAAGAAATATCGCTCCACTGAATTTTATTGTGGTGCGCCCTCAAATATTCTTTTTTTACTAAACGGTTTGAATCAGAAGATAAATCCGGATCGTCAGTTAGAATTTCTTTGGCAGTTTTTCTAGCAAATTGTAATATTTTAGAATCCTTAGACAAATCGCCTAATTTTAAATTTAATAGTCCACTTTGACGGGTCCCCATAATATCCCCAGGGCCCCTGAGTTTTAAATCTGCATTAGCTATTTCAAAACCATCTTGTGTTTGTACCATGGTTTTAATTCTAAATTTCGCATCAGGACTCAACTTAGGATCGCTCATTAAGATACAGTACGACTTTTCTGCACCACGACCTACTCTACCTCTCAATTGGTGTAATTGAGATAAACCAAAACGCTCTGCACTCTCAATTACCATAACCGAAGCATTAGGCACGTTAACACCTACTTCTATAACAGTAGTAGCCACCATAATATGAGTTTCACCTTTAACAAATCGCGCCATTTCAGCTTCTTTATCGTCAGATTTCATTCGCCCATGTACAACTGAAACCTGAAATTGTGGCCTCGGAAAATGCCTACAAATACTTTCATAGCCATCCATTAAATCTTTATAATCTAAAGTATCGCTCTCCTCTATTAAAGGGTAAACTATATAAACTTGACGACCTAACTCGATTTCTTTCTTTAGGAAATGAAAAAGTGACAAACGGTGTTTATCCGTTTTATGAAGCGTCGTAATAGGCTTTCTACCTGGGGGGAGTTCATCAATTACCGAAATATCTAAATCGCCGTAAACCGTCATAGCCAAGGTTCTTGGAATAGGTGTTGCGGTCATGACTAAAACATGAGGGGGCCTGTCATTTTTTTTCCACATCTTTGAACGCTGTGAAACGCCAAATCGGTGCTGTTCATCAATAATAGCAATTCCTAAGTTTTTATACTTCACCTTATCTTCCAAAAGCGCATGTGTTCCAACAAGAATATCCAATTCACCAGACTCTAAAGCTTGATGTATTTCACGTCTGCGAGCAGTTTTTGTTGAACCGGTAAGCAATGCCATCTTCATTCCAACAGCATGCACCATCTCTTCTAAACCTTGAACATGTTGTGTGGCCAAGATTTCTGTTGGCGCCATTAAACAAGCTTGAAAACCATTGTCTTTAGCCATCAACATAACCATTAATGCCACAATTGTTTTTCCAGAACCTACATCGCCCTGCACCAATCGATTCATCTGTTTACCCGAAGCCACATCCATGCGAATTTCCTTTAGAACACGCTTTTGAGCAGCCGTCAATTCAAAGGGCAATTGCTCCTTATAAAACGAATTAAAATGGTCTCCGATATTCGAAAATGGGTACGATAAATTAATTTTTTTTCGGTGTTGTTTCATTTTCAACAAGCCCAACTGAATAAAGAAAAATTCTTCGAACTTCAATCTTCTAATAGCTTGAGCTAAAAGAACATCAGATTTTGGGAAATGAATATTTAATAGGGCATCTCTCTTTGATATCAGCTTGTATTCTTTTTGAATTTCTGATGAAAGTGTTTCAGGTATCACCTTTGAAACTTGTTCTAATAATCCATGCATTAATTTTGCGATACCTTTTGAGTGTAAAAACTTACTTGAAAGCTTTTCTGTTGATGGGTACACACCTTGCATAGATGTTACCAAGCTCTTTTTATAAGCTTCTATTGTTTCAATCTCTGGATGAGAAATACTAAAAACACCTTTATACAATGTAGGCTTTCCAAAAACCACAATTTGCTCATTTCTTTTAAGTGATTTCTTAATCCATGAAACACCTTTAAACCAAACAAGTTCCATTGAAGAAGTCTCATCTTCAAATACAGCTTTCAATCGTTTTTTTCGACCCACACCCTCTTCCTTAAGACGAATAATTTTCCCGATTATTTGAACATCGGCCAAATCATCTTTTAATTGATTAATCTTATAAAAATGGGTTTTATCGATATAGCGAAATGGATAGAGTTCGAGCAAATCTCGATAAGAAAATATATGCAACTCTTTTTGCAAAACCTCAGCGCGTTGAGGGCCAACCCCTTTCAGGAATTCTATGGGCGTATCAAGCATATGAGGATTTCGAGACATAAACAAATTTCATCAAATGTAAGTTTTCAAAAGATGAGTTCAAAAACACAAATTGATTTTGAAAGTAATTTTAGTAGATTTGAAATAAATTTATAACAAATTGCTTATACTATGAACGCAACTCCTTCACGAATTTTTGAATTGGCAGAGTTCACACGTCAAAACTTCAACAAAAAAGATGTTTTAGCAGGAAAACAAAACGGCATTTGGCGGAAATATTCAGCTGAAGAATATACAAATACAACCAATGCTATTGGATATGGACTGTTAAATATAGGTATGGATAGAGGCGATAAAATCGCTGTGATTTCTGCAAATCGTCCAGAATGGAGTTTGGTTGACATGGGGATTAATAAAATTGGCGCAATCAATGTTCCAATATACCCTAACATTACGACAGCAGACTATGAGTACATTATAAAAGATGCGGGTGTTAAGATTCTTTTTGTAGGCTCTGAAGAAATTTTCGAAAAGGTACACATGCTTGTCGATAAAATCGATATCCTAGAATCCATTTATGCTTTTGATGCGGTTGAAGGAGCTAAAGACTGGAATGAAATCATTGAAGATGGAAATTCAAATCCTCAGGCTTCAAAAATGAAAGCCAATCAATTGGAGGTCAAATCATCTGACCTTTTCACACTCATCTACACTTCCGGCACAACTGGAAACCCTAAAGGTGTTATGCTTTCTCACGAAAATCTTTACTCTCAATTTGCTGGTCTAAAAGATTCTCTTCCATTAGACAACACAGACACTGCAATTAGCTTTCTTCCCTTATGTCATGTCTTTGAAAGAGTAGTTGAATACTACTATCTATTCAGAGGGACATCTATTTATTACGCAGAAAGTATTGAAAAAATTGGAGATAATTTAAAAGAAATTAAACCAACAGTAATGCCTACAGTTCCAAGATTACTGGAAAAAGTATACGATAAAATTGTTGCTAAAGGCTCAGAATTAACTGGACTTAAGAAAAACCTTTTCTTTTGGGCACTAAACTTAGGTTTAAAACATGAACTGGATGGTAAAAATGGCTGGTGGTATGAAACACAATTAAAATTAGCTAATAAACTTATCTTTAGTAAATGGAGAGAAGCTGTTGGAGGAAATATGAAATACATCTTTTCTGGTGCAGCAGCCCTTCAACCGAGACTTGCGCGCGTATTTACAGCCGCTCAAATGCCGGTATTTGAGGGTTATGGCCTCTCTGAAACTTCCCCTGTAATATCTGTTAATACACCCGAGCCAGGAGGTAAATATTACGGTACGGTAGGGAAAGTTATGGCTGGTGTAGAAGTTAAATTTGGTGATGATGGCGAGATTTTATGTAAAGGACATAATGTAATGATGGGGTACTATAACAAGCCAGAGCTAACAGCAGAAGTTATTAATAAAGACGGATGGTTCCATACAGGTGACATAGGTACAATGGTAGAAGGTGTTTACTTAAAAATTACCGACCGTAAAAAAGAAATTTTTAAAACTTCTGGTGGGAAATACATTGCACCTCAAGTCATGGAGAATAAGTTCAAAGAATCGCGTTTGATTGAACAAATTATGGTTTTAGGTGAAGGCGAAAAGATGCCAGGTGCTTTTATTGTTCCAGATTTTCAATCTTTGAGAGTTTGGTGCGAGCTTCATCAAATTGATTACACTACAGATGCTCAAATGACAGAACATCCTGATGTACTTAAAAAGTATGATGAAGAAGTTTCACATTACAATGAACAATTTGCACCATACGAACAGGTCAAAAAATTTGTTCTTATGAAAGAAGCTTGGTCTGTAGATGGAGGTGAATTAACCGCTACAATGAAACTTAAACGAAAACCTGTTCTAAGCAAATACGACCAGAAATACAAAGAGATATACTCTTAAAAAAAGCCCCATGTGGGGCTTTTTTTTTACACCTGTTTTAAAATAATTTAGTATGCGTGCCAAATAAATTTTAAATTTATTATGCTTGCATACGTTTAATTTGTAAGTTTAAAGCAAATTAGATCTGTTATGATTAACAAGAAACACATCATAGATTTTCGAATACGCTGGGCATGGCATAGTATTTCTAGACTGTATAATGATCGGGCAAAAAAACATGATGCAACAACATCAACTGGATTTGCAATATTAAACATTGAAAAGAACGGAATACTTTCGACACACTTGGGGCCCAAAATGGGCATGGAATCACGAAGCTTAACCAGAAGTTTAAAAAGCATGTTAGACCGCAAGCTAATTCAAAAAAAAACCGATCCAAAGGACAAAAGAAAAGTCCGTATTTATTTAACTAAAAAAGGTATTGAATACCGAAAAATTGCTTCTGAGAATGTGAAAGTTTTTAACGAAAGAGTCTTCTCAAAAATTTCTCAAGACGAACTTGATGCCTTTTACAAAGTATTGGACGCAGTAGATCAATCTATCGAAGAATTAAAAAATGAAAAATAAACCATCCATAGAAAAAGTAGCTGTTATTGGCTCAGGGATTATGGGTTCAAGAATTGCCTGTCATATGGCTAATATTGGACTTGATGTGCTGCTATTAGACATCGCCCCATTTAAATTGAATGAAGCTGAGGAAAAAGCAGGTTTAACTTTGGAACACCCAAAAGTAAAAAACCGAATTGTACAAGATGCACTCAAAGCAACACTCAAATCAAAGCCAGCTTCGCTATATAAAAAAGACTTCATTAGTAGAATTAAAACAGGTAACCTAACCGATGATATTGAAAAAATAAGTGATGCAGACTGGATTATTGAAGTGGTTGTAGAACGCTTAGACATCAAAAAGCAAGTCTTCGAAAAAGTAGAACAATTCCGTAAACCAGAGAGTATAATTTCTAGTAATACTTCAGGTATTCCGATTCATATGATGCTTGAAGACCGAAGCGAAGGTTTTAAAACAAACTTTTTAGGTACACACTTCTTTAATCCGCCACGATACCTAGAACTGTTAGAAATTATTCCAACACCGCACACAAATCCTAAGCTGGTCGAATTCCTTATGGAATTTGGAGATCGTTATTTAGGTAAAACAACCGTTTTGTGTAAAGACACGCCTGCCTTTATTGCAAACAGAGTTGGCGTTGGGGGTATTTTATCACTCTTTCATTTGGTAGAAAAAAGAGGTCTTTCTGTAGAAGCAATTGATAAGTTGACTGGTCCAATCATAGGTCGGCCAAAATCAGCAACCTTTAGAACATGTGATGTTGTAGGTTTAGACACTTTAGTTCATGTAGCCAATGGGCTATATGAAAATTGCAAAAATGATGAAGCGAGATCATCTTTTAAGCTTCCAAGCTACGTTGAAAAACTATTTGAAAACAAGTGGCTCGGAGATAAAACAAAACAAGGCTTCTATAAAAAAACGAAAGACGAAAAAGGGAAAAAAGTTATTTTATCTCTCGATTTAAAAAGCTTTGAATACAAAACACCTGAACGTCTAAAATACGCCTCTTTAGCTCAAGCAAAAGAAATTGAAGACCTCAGAAAACGCATCAAATTCTTATACCATAGCAAGGATGAAGCAGGAGAATTTTACAGAGAAATGTTTAGCGATATCTTCTCTTATGTATCCCATAGAATTCCAGAAATTTCTGATGAAACTTACCGTATAGACCAAGCTATGAAAGCTGGTTTTGGATGGGAATTAGGGCCCTTTGAGATTTGGGATGCCATAGGCGCTCAAGCAGCATACGAAACAGCGATTGAACTGGGAAGAAACATCGCTCCTTGGGTAAAAGAAATGTTGGACCAAGGTACTTCATCCTTTTATCAGGTTGAAGTCGATTCTATGAATTACTTCGACAAAGAGGAAAAACAATACAAAGTACTTCCAAACCAAGAGGCTTTAATTGACTTATACGTTCGCAAAAAAGCAAATACAATTTGGAAAAGCGATGTGGCATCATTAATCGACTTAGGTGATGATGTTGTCAACTTAGAATTCCACTCTAAGATGAATGCTGTTGGAGGCGACACACTTCAAGCCATTCAGCATGCAATTGATTTAACAGAAGATAACTACAAAGGTTTGGTTATTGCAAACCAAGGTCAAAACTTCTCGGTAGGCGCTAATTTAGCCATGATTTTTATGATGGCTATCGAACAAGACTATGACGAATTAGACTTTGCAGTACGAGCTTTCCAACAAACCACTCAGAAAATTCGTTACTCTAACATTCCTGTTGTTGCAGCACCTCACGCAATGACTCTTGGTGGTGGATGCGAAATAGCAATGCACGCCGACATTACACAAGCTGCTGCCGAAACTTATATGGGATTGGTAGAGATGGGTGTTGGATTAATTCCTGGTGGTGGCGGAACCAAAGAAATGGCATTACGTGCTTCAGCACTCTTTAATCAAGGTGATATTCAGAACCCTTTAATTAGAGAATTATTTTTAAATGTAGGAATGGCTAAAGTATCTACTTCAGCACATGAAGCAATGGATCTTGGTTTACTTAGAAAAGGAATAGATGCTATTTCGGTGAATAAACAAAGACGTATTGCCGATGCAAAAGCAGCTGTTATTGGACTTGCCGACAAAGGCTATAGAGCTCCTGCTAATGAAAAGAAAATTAAAGTTTTAGGGAAACAAATTTTAGGTTCATTCCTGGTAGGTGCAGACTCAATGTTTCATGCCGGATTTATTACTGAACACGAAAAATTAATGTCTGAAAAGCTTGGCCATGTCATTGCTGGGGGAGACCTATCTGCCCCTACTCTAGTGAGCGAGCAGTACCTACTCGATTTAGAACGAGAAGCATTCTTGTCGCTTACAGGAGAACGCAAGACATTAGAGCGTATAGAGCACATGCTCAAAAAAGGAAAACCATTACGAAATTAAGACCGTTAAGATGAAAGCATATATCGTAAAAGGATTTAGAACAGCAGTAGGGAAAGCACCACGAGGTATTTTCCGATTTACACGCCCCGATGATTTAGCTGCTGCAACCGTAAAACACTTGGTCAGCACACTTCCAGAATTGGACGTTAATAGAATTGATGATGTGATTGTTGGAAATGCAACTCCAGAAGCGGAACAAGGTTTAAACATTGGAAGAATGATATCTTTAATGGGTTTAAACACAGATAAAGTTCCCGGTGTAACAGTAAACAGATACTGTTCTTCGGGTCTGGAAACCATCGCATTGGCAACTGCAAAAATTAATGCTGGTATGGCAGATTGTATCATTGCAGGAGGGGTAGAAACCATGTCGCCCATACCATTTGGCGGATGGCGTATTGTTCCCAATGCAGAAGTCTCTGCAAAAAACCCAAGTTGGTATTGGGGCATGGGAAACACTGCAGAGGAAGTGGCCCGCCGATACAATATTTCAAGAGCGTCTCAAGATGAATTTGCTTTTAACTCACACAAAAAAGCGTTAAACGCAATAGATACTGGATTATTTAAAGAAGAAATTGTACCAATTGAAGTAGAAGAAATATTCTTAGATCAAAATGAAAAGAAACAAACACGAAGCTATACTGTAGATACCGACGAAGGACCTCGAAGAGGAACAAATACTGAAGCGCTATCGCGCTTAAGACCTGTATTCGCTGCTGGTGGTTCGGTAACAGCTGGAAACTCATCACAAACTTCCGACGGTGCAGCCTTTGTGATGGTGATGTCTGAAACAATGGTTAAAGAATTGAATTTAGAACCTATTGCCCAACTACTGAGCTACCATGTAGCTGGTTTAGAACCAAGCGTTATGGGAATGGGACCAGTGTACGCAGCACCAAAAGCAATAGAAAAAGCAGGCTTAAAACTAAAAGACATAGAACAATTTGAACTCAATGAAGCCTTTGCTTCACAATCGTTAGCTGTTCTTAGAGAGTTAGATTTAAATCCAGATATCGTTAATGTAAATGGTGGCGCTATTGCTTTGGGTCATCCTTTAGGTTGTACTGGCGCAAAACTTTCTGTACAACTCTTTAACGAAATGCGCAGAAGAAAACAACGCTATGGCATGGTAACCATGTGTGTAGGAACTGGCCAAGGCGCAGCTGGTGTTTATGAATTATTAAAATAATATATGATGGGTTATTTAAAAGGAGGGGCATTCCTCATACAAGAAACAGAAGCAAAGGATATTTTTATACGATCGGAATTCGGAGAAGATCAAAAAATGATGTTGAGCGCAACAGAAGATTTTAATGAACGAGAGATTCGTCCGGTATTGATGCGATTTGAAGAAAAAGATTACGCCCTGGTAGAAAGCTTAATGCGTAAAGCTGGTGAATTGGGCTTACTGGGAATCAATATCCCTGAAAAGTATGAAGGGTTAGGCATGGGATTCAATACTGGCATGCTCATATGTGAAGAAATTTCGAGTTTAACAGGCTCTATAGCAACGGCCTTTGGCGCTCATACTGGCATTGGAACGCTCCCAATACTTTTGTATGGTTCAGAAGAACAAAAGCTTCATTATTTACCTAAAATAGCCTCTGGTGAATGGATGTCTTGCTACAATCTTACGGAACCGGATGCTGGTTCGGATGCCAATTCGGGCAAAACAAAAGCCGTGCTCACAGAAGATGGGGAACATTATGAAATTACCGGTCAGAAGATCTGGATATCTAATGCCGGATTTGCACATGTCTTTATTGTATTTGCAAGAATTGAAGACGACAAAAATATTACTGGATTTATCTTCGAAAAAGATCAGGTAGAAGGCCTAACACTTAACCCAGAAGAAACAAAATTAGGCATACGTTCTTCCTCTACACGACAAGTATTTTATAATAAAGTAAAAGTCCATAAGTCAGCCATGTTAGGCGCCCGAGGAGAAGGGTTTAAAATTGCCATGAACGCTTTAAATGTTGGACGTATTAAATTGGGTATTGCAGTGACAGGTGCTGCAAAAAAAGCAATTAATTATGCCGTTGGATACGCAAATGAAAGAAAACAGTTTAAAGTACCCATAGCCTCTTTTGGAGCCATTCAATACAAATTGGCAGAAATGGCCACAAAAACCTACGTGGCAGATGCTGGTAATTATAGAGCAGGGCAAAACATAGAAGATCATATTGCACGACTCGAGAATGAGGGCCTTTCTCCACAAGAAGCTAAGCTGAAAGGTGTAGAAGAATACGCTATTGAGTGTGCAATTTTAAAAGTATTTGGCTCAGAAGTGATTCAATATGCTACAGATGAAGCAGTTCAAATATATGGTGGTATGGGCTTCTCTGCAGAATCTGCTGTAGAAGCGTTTTACAGAGACGCTCGAATCTCAAGAATATACGAAGGCACCAATGAAATTAACAGGCTTCTCTTGGTAAAAATGATCCTAAAAAAGGCGATGACAGGTGAAATTGATATGATGACACCCGCAAAAGCAGTTGTTAAGGAATTGATGAGCATTCCATCTTTCGACACAGCATCTGATGCATTATTTACACAAGAAAAAAAGGTGTTACAAAACCTCAAAAAAACCATTTTGATGGTTGCAGGAACGGCGGCTCAGAAACTAGGAGACCAATTGGCTTTAGAACAAGAAGTAATGATGAATATTGCCAATATGATTATTGAAGTATACATGCTAGAATCAGCCCTATTAAAAACTGAAAAATTAGTGCTTAAAGATGGGGCTGAAATGCACGATGAAAAAATTTCTATGTGCCTTAATTACCTTCACCATGCGGTAGAAGAAATTCGGAAAAATGGAAAAGAAGCCTTGTTTGCCATTTTAGAAGGTGATGAACAAAAGATGTTGTTAATGGGACTAAAACGCTTCACAAAAGTACAAGCGGTTAATTTAAAAGAACATCGAAGAAACATTGCAAAAAAAATCATCGAAGAAAACAGATATTGCTTTGATTAAAAAATAAACAACATGCGATGAACAACATCATCCTATTTGCCATCCCCTTTTTCTCAATTCTAGTTGTCCTAGAAATTTATGTTTGCTATAAAATGCAATCTAAAAAATACACCAGCTGGGACACCTTTGGAAGCCTTTCTATGGGTGTTGGAAATGTCCTTATAGGAATTATATCTAAGGGTTTAATATTCTCTGTGTACTCAATAATCTATCAATACCGCATCTTTGACTTGGAGTTGTCTTATAGCATCTTCTTTGCACTATTTTTATTAGACGATTTTTGTTATTACTGGTTTCACCGCATCAGTCATGAATCCCGATTCTTTTGGGCTTCTCACAGCATTCATCATTCATCACAGAAATACAACCTCTCTACAGCACTCCGACAAACATGGACTGGCGACCTGAGTGGGTCCTTTTTATTTTGGGGGGCTATGCCTTTACTAGGCTTTAAACCTGAATGGGTGATGCTAATGAAAGCCATCAGTTTAATTTATCAATTTTGGATTCACACTGAACTTATTATAAAACTCCCTAAATGGTTTGAATTTTTCTTCAACACCCCATCCCACCACCGTGTGCATCATGCCGTTCAAGAAAAATATTTGGACCGAAATCATGCAGGAATACTCATAATATGGGACCGAATGTTTGGGACTTTTATTGCCGAAGACGAACAACCGATATTCGGCTTAGTCAAAAACATCAATACCAATAATCCCATTCGAATTGCCTTTCATGAATGGACACTCATCCTTAAAGACCTTAATATGAACATAACACTAATAGAAAAATTAAAATACATTTTTTACCCTCCAGGATGGAGTCATGATGGCTCTCGAAAAACTTCAAATCAGTTACGTGAAGAAATCAATATAAAGAATTCAAAAAAAATATAGGAGCTATTTAATTTGAACGCACATTTTTTTGAGCAACAAAATTAAGCCCAAAGAAAAACCATTTTTTTAGCACAGAACTTTTATTCTGAATCCTTTGTTCCATTCTAAAAACCTCTTCAATGGGTTTATCTTTATATGTGATCGGATAAAAAAACCTAATATAGTTTAGCGAATCATGGTTTAAAGACAGATTATTTTTCGAGAGTAAGGCATCCCAAGCCGATAAAGAACGAATGTTCTCATCGCCAATTAAAATATCTTTTTCTAAAACCTCATCGTAAATGGTTTTAACTTTTTTAAAACCCCTTTGTTTAATTAATTTCAAGTTCTGAACGACATTGCTGCCATTTTCTTCTACAGCAATTAAGACTCCATCTGACTTTAAAGCCTGATGTATCTTTTTTAAAGCTTGATCGATAGGCTCTAAATGGTGCAAAGTATCCTGAGCAATAACAACATCATATGCATCTTCATTAATACCGTCAAGTA
>Ga0233432_10004332_pt1 | contig 12622 bp, 2 predicted proteins | sample SI_122_August201_6_FD_179870 | JGI IMG/M metagenome (GOLD analysis project Ga0233432, IMG submission 179870) | Seawater microbial communities from Saanich Inlet, British Columbia, Canada - SI_122_August2016_10_MG | ecosystem: Environmental > Aquatic > Marine > Inlet | place: Canada: British...
AAGGATTCGATCGTTAGATTCCCGTCAAGGTTGCCCGCAATCGGTTTCTCCAAAGGTTCCAGTCGGAAAGAACCGGTGAAGACTCCACTATGACTGAAAGTTTCTTCCAAGGAAACGGTCTCCATCTCTCCGAATTTGGTCTCTACCTTGACCTCGACAAGGTCACGTTCCTCGGAAAGATCGCGGTCCGGATCAACGACTCTGAGGAAAATCTTTTCGCCCATGTAAAGCGTACTGACTTGTTCATCGTAATCCGGCTCGGTAATGGTCAATTCCCCGTCGGCGATCATCTTGCCTTTCGAGCTTAGAGTCTTGCCGGTTCCTTCCGTTGTATTGAGGTCTTCGTATCCAGCCACCACCAAATCGGAACCGGACAAGTTGATGACTCGAATCGTCAAGTCGGACTCATCCTGCGCTTCCTCGCCTTCCGGGACAAGCAAGCCACCCGCGAGGTTATTCGGGGTATCGACCCCGAAAGGAATTACAGAGGGGCTACCCTTCCCTCCGAGGCGCAGAACCGCTTGTCCAATGAATCGACCTTCGTAGAGGGGCCAATTCGAGACACCGACGGGAGCCGTTTCGGATTCCCCGAAGGCCGAGGAGAGTTCGCATTCAAGAAGAGCTTCCCGGCTGGCATTTCCTTTGCCCACCATAATTTTGACGGTAGTCGTCGAAAGACTGTCCTTGGCCGCATCCGGATCGATCACTTCAACGGTGAGAGGCATTTCGTAGGCAAAGCCGGAAACTTCGAGAGCCTCGTCGGGGCGAGGCAGGTAGGTTTGCGAAGATCCTCCCAAATTATTTGTGACGAAGCGCGTCTCCACGATCCTGAGGAATCCGTCGGTTGGCTTACGCACAAAGACCAGTCCTTCACGGGGAAACGAATGCCCCGGAAAGGTATTTTGAGGATCGATGTAGCGGAGGTTCACCCGGTCTCCGGGAGCAACCTGCAGTTTGCCTTCTTCCTCTTCGGAGGAAGTGTCGACCTCAGTGCGGAAAATTCCGCTGTTCTCCTCGGTCTCGATTGCTTCCAGCGTGATCGGATCATCGTTGTTGCGGAAAACCTCGACCTTGATTTTGTCTACCTCAGGGGTCAGATCCATATCGTAATCAGTAACCTCGATTACCACTCTTTCACCGGGATCGATCCTCATCAATTCCTTTTCCACCTCTTGTACCTGCCCGGAAGCAGTGCGAACGAAAGCATAACTGACGGGACGAATCTGGGCATTATAATAGGTGGCGGTCAAAGTTTTGGAGAGCAAACGGTTCTTGGCTCCACCCCGGCCGAACTCATCGACGTAACTAGCCACGACTTCATCCCCGGCGGTGATTTCAAGAACGTCGTTTTCGGACATCGCAAGAATATCCGCCTCCGTGGGAACGAGCAATTCATCACCGGCCTTAACCTCGACTTGATTGACGGCAAGGGATTGACCGACGTATTCCTCGAAGACGAATTCTACATGGCGAAGATAGGCCGCGGGAATCGAGAAGGTCCAATTGGACCCCAACTTGGAGACCTGAGTTTCGGATTTCTCGTCGCCGCCTGCTTTCTCGTCGATTCCGGATGCGTCAAAATCCGAGGGTCGGAAGGAGCCGGAAACGATTTCCTCGACGTTCGGGTTTTCCCGAGCCCGCGTGACTTTCGCTCCGGCCTTATGGTTGGATACATAAGCCACGATGGTCAAATCATGCATTCCCGCTTCCAAAAAGACGTCGACCGACCGGTTCTTTCTCACTCTCGAGGGATTCGGTTCCAAAACCATCTTGCCGTCGATCAGGATGGCGGCGTTTTCCGCAGAGACGAAAAAGCGTGAAGCTCCCGCGTTGGGCTGAGCGTACTTGCCCGACCAGGTAACGATTCGGGCTGTCTTGGAATCCTTTCCTCCCTCTTCGATCATTTCATCGGACAAGGCCCACTCGAGGTCATCGACCTTCTCGGTTTGCTCCGGTTCCTTGCCGTTTAGCCATTTGGCGAATCTTTCCCAGTCGCTTAAAGTCGGATTTCCTTTCGCCAAGTAGGTACGCAAGGTCATGGAATCGCTCTGAAGTTCAAGATCAGCCCGTTGCGGATCGGTGGGCCAGCGGGCCAACTCGTACCAAAAGCGTCCGTCATGACTGCCGTTCAGCCTCATTCGTACGGGGGCTTGGTTGGCAGGGTCCATGATCCCGTCCCGCAGGTGGGGATTACCGCCTTTGTTCTCCGCTTCGAATCGACCGTTTTCCGACAAAGTAAAGACAGTCGAATTACCCTCGTTCGGGGAGAGGGTAAACCTTTCCTTCGATCCCTGGTACTTCCATTTACCTTTTTCCACTTCCTCTCCGGCCTTGGCTTCGTAGCTTCCATTTTCATTGAGAACCAAGGCACTGTCCTGTCCCTTGGCATTTCGATAAGTCCACCTCGGAGACGGTTGGGGCTGATTGGGTGAGCGCAGAGTGACCTCCGTGACATCGTAAACGTCCTTCAAGTCGACTTTGAGCCACTTGGGCGTTGCTCCGTCGGGTTCGCTGATCCAGGATGTGCCGGCATTCTTGTCGATCGCCATGAGGGGACTGCTCTCGATCGAGACGTCGCTGGCCAAGGCTCCGGCCGGCAATTCCCCTGTTTGGGCCCGACCGAGAAAAATTCCCGTGCTCGGTCCGGTTTCCTCAAGTTCGACAGTTACGGAATCTCCGCTCGTGCCATCCAATTTGACCAAAGCCCGGTCCGCTTGATCGGTCAGATCACGGTCGAAATCCCGAACCCGTAGGTAAACATAGTTCCCTGGTTTGATTTCGTTCGAAGGTCGTCCCTCGGAAGAAAGCTCTTCCTCGTCTTCGGCCTTTTCCTCGGAAAGAAGTTTCTCCGTGAAAGTCTCGTTGGCGTCGCCTTCCTCGATAACCGGGCTGCTCGCGGCGTCAAAAACAGCATCCGACGCCACGTTGATTTCATTGGTCCCCATCATGTGAAAGGTGAATTCCTTTTTAAACGCCTCCGGGTAATCAACCGTGATGACGTCTCCACCCTTGAGCTGAAGAACCCGGTCGTCCTTGGATACCACTCCGAGAGCCGTCGGGACCTCCGCCATGAACAAGCCCTTCCCTGCCCCGCCACTGATCAGGTTGACTTGCTCGGCATCTCCTCCCGGTTGGGTACGAATGTTTACGGGAATGCTGGTATGCCCGCGACTAATCCCCAAGTCGCTGTCCTGCACGACGATAGAAAGTGCCACTCCGGGCTCATGCCAGCGCTTGGAGGTCTGGCCCAATCGTCCAACCGCCCGGAGGAGTTGAAGTTGATCCATGAAGCGCTGCTCGACTCCATAGACTTCAGCTAGGTTATAAAGGGTTTCGTTGGCAAGTTTGACGTCGGGTACGCGCTCCAAAACGGAGCGGAAAATGTCGCGTGCTTGGTCTCGGTCTCCTTGGTTGCTTGCGAGCAGTCCCCGCATGAATTCCGCCCGAATGACCACTTTCGAGTCTCGACTGTTGGCTAGATCCTCAAAGATTTCCTCGGCCTTCGAATAGTTCTTCTGAGCCATGAAGGATTCCCCTATTCCGAATTCCGCCTCCACTGCATCTTCGCTGTCCGGGTAGGAATTCTTAACCGTGGTGTATTCGCTGCGGGCAGCGTCGAAACGCAACCACTTGAAATAATTTCTAGCCAAGAGAAGGCGTACACTTGCCTTTTCCTTGTCGCTGAAGTTTTTTGACTCGTCGTTCTTGACCAACCAAACGGCAAGAAGATCCTCCACCCGCTGATGGTTCTCGTCCCCACCGGCTGCAACATGAGATTCTGCAGCGAAGAGGATGAGTTCCAAAGGCATCTCGTTGCGGTGCTTGTCGAAGAGCTTTTGGCGTTCGAGGTAGGCTTCCAGGGCCCTCTCGTTGTCACCCAATCTGAGTTGCAAGAGAATTTCCATGAGGGGAGCCAAGGGACTTTCCTTGTCGATGGTCATGCCCACTCCGCCGATTTTGGAATAGGCTTGGGCCAACAAGCCACGCCCAGTTTCCTTGTAACTTCCAGGCACGTTTCCGGCATAAGACTGAGCGGCGGTCAACAAAGTGGCGGCTCCGGCATAATCCCCCGAGGACAATGCGGTTTGAGCGAAGCCAAGGGCCACGTTCCAGCCATGCGAACCATTATCGGCCCGCAGAAGGGCGGATCGCATGGCCTTGAGCCTTTCGATCTCGGGCGTTTCCTTGTCCATAAGAGCCAAGGTCGCAAAGACGGAATAATTGAAGACGTCAAGATCACGCAAACTTTCCAAAAGACTTTTCTTGTCCTGAGGGGAGAGTTCCTCGTCCTTGCGTACGGTCGAGATCCATGAACTGACTTTTCCCACGTCGATTGTAAAGGAACCCATAGGGCGTTGATCCTGGCGGGTCTTTGCCTCTTTCAGAACGCGGATGAAATTCGTCCAGTCCTTCTTGGCGAAGAGAATACCAGCATAGTCACCCGCATAGGCTCCGTGTTGATGGTGATCACCCTTGCGTAATTTGTCAAACTCACGGGCCTTGGCATTTTCGTCCTGCTCTTCCAAACGAATCAGAATGACCTTTCTCAATTCGGAACTCCCTGCGTCCAAATCCTTGTGACTGGCAAAGTATTGGTCGGCTTCCGCCTTTTTTCCGTTATCGGCAAGGGAAACGTAGTTGTTACTGAAGTAGCTCAGGCTCTTGCCGAATTTCCCCTCTGCCTTGACGAGGTACTGGTAAGCTTGGGCCAAAAGAGCTAGGTCATCGGATTTGACTGCTGAGTTAAGGGCGTTGTACCAGCGCGTCGGATCATTAATCAGATCCGCTTGAAGAAGATGACGGAGGGCTTCCACATGATCGGCCTCGGTTCCAGATAGCGAAACTTCCAACCAACTCGATGCACGGGTCGCATCCTTCGGAAAGCGCTTGGCCAAGGCCTTGTAATGAGGGATGGACAATGCCCGGTCCTTATTCCCCGCATAGCGCCAGTAATCATGTCCCAGTTCATGATGAAACCGGATGAACTTGGCTTCGGTGTTCAGCTTCTTGGATAGGGAAATGAAAGCGGACGGCTTGTTCGAACCAATGGCTTTTTCAAAGGCGATCCATTCCTTGACCTCGGGATGGTCATTTAACTTCTTGACCTCTGAGCGAAACCATTTGCGGTTACCTTTCTCCAAGTCTGTACTGCCGTTCCCCTTTGCCCAATCCTGAAGCCAGGATCGCAGGTGGGAAAGATGACCATTGGCTTGGGCATACTTGATCAGATCCTGAGCCTCGCGTCGGAAAGTTCCCTCGTCCGGAGCCGAGCTGAGGTACCAGGAAAGAGCGGAGGCAATTCGGCCGTCATTGACGGGTTCCTCGCGAACCATCTGCAAAATCTCGCTACGGGCACGGTTACCGTCCTTGGTGCGGTCGCGATAGATGTCCAGGGCAAGAGCCAGGCGAATGAAATGGCGTGTATTCGCGGGAGCTTTGGCAAAGGCTCCACGGAGGGCTTGCTCGGCCTCCGGGAGGCGCTTGGGATCAAGCTCGTTCATCCAGCGCACGTAATAATTGGCCAAATCACGGTAGCCCGGGTTTTGAGAAAGAGCCTGCGCAGCCACGCTCACGGCCTGGGGCAACTGCTTCTCGCGGGCATGGGCGTGAGCGAGGTTTGAGAGGGCCTGTCCGAAGGAATCCTGCTTATTGGGATACCTTCTACCGTAGTCGTCGACCAGGGGCTTGAGCTGTCCAGCTTTGCCCGAACCGTCGTAAAGAACCGTGATCAACGTTTTGAGGTATCCCTCGTTGTCCTTTTGCAAATCCCATGCCTTGCGGTAGTGCGTGATCGCGTTCAGGCGTTGCCCGGTTTGCCACAGGTGACCAGCTACAAGGTAATGAACTTCGGCCTTGCGTTTGGAATCACGGATCAAGTTCATGCGGATGAGCTTTTCCCCAAGTGCGATTGCTCCCTTGCGGTCCCAATTCCCGTGGGAACAACGGTCAAAGGCATAGTTCCCCAACTCCATGGCCGGCGAGCCCTTGATTTTATCCAGCATCTCGAGGGCCAGACGTCCACCCTCCTTGGCACCGGTGGCTCCCGATTCGCCGAAAAGGCGAACCGCTCGGTACGCGCTTTTTTGACCCTTTGTTCCGGAAAGCCTCCAGGCCTCTTCGAAAACCTCGGCTGCATCCATTTTCTTACCTTGCCGTTCCAGGACCTCGGCTAGATAGCGCGCGACTTGGGCGGCCGCCCCATCCTTGCCGTAAAACTCGAGAAACTGACGGGAGGTCGATACGATATCCTCATTGCGCGAAAGGATGAGGTGACCATCGAGCAACTTCAGCATCACTTCCTTATGACGCGGATGATCGCGGTGAGTCTTTACGAAGGTCTTGCCTGCTCGTACGAGCCCAAAGCCCCGGGCGTTTTCGTGATAGAGGTCAACAAGTTCAAGCAAGGCGTTCGCTCCCTCGACCGAACTTGTATCGAGTTTTCGAACCTGAGCCTCGAGGTCGGCGGCTTGTTGAGAGACCGGATCGATTTTCGCTTCCTGACCGGAAAGATGGAAAATCCAAGCAGTGGAAAGAGTGAGGATGATAAGAAATTTGTTAGCTTTCATTGAGTAAGGATAAAATGGGTTCTGAAGAAAGGGATGGTTTCGCAATGATCTCAATTACCGGACTTGGCCAGGGCTTCGCTTATGCGCTTGGCTTCCCCGGCAAGGTTGCTATCCGGAAATTCATTGATGATCTGGTCGAACTTCCTGCGAGCGTCCCCCTTTCGGTCGACCCGGTAGAGGCACCTCCCGTAGTTAAAGAGGATGACGTCAAGAAACCCGGCGTCAGGGTGTTTCTCCAGGACGGTCTCAAAAACGTCGATCGCCCGGCGGTAATCCTTTTTCTTATAGTAGAAGTTGGCCATCTTCGCGACGGCATCCCCTACCCTCCCACTTTCTGGATAATTTTCATAGACCCCCTGATAGGCCCGGAAGGCTTGCTCGAAATAACCTTGTCCCTTTCCTTCCCCGGCATCCAGAGCCATTTGCTCGTAGCATTCCGCAATACCGAATTGGCCCTCCCCGCGAAGCTCGCTGCTCTTGATGGTGGTCAAACCTCGGAACAGGGAGATCGCAGTTTTAAGGTCTCCCCTTTCTTTGGCAACGCTTGCTTGCTGGAGGATGGCATCGTCCACGAAGGGACTCTCGGGAAACTCGTTTTGCAAGCGGCGGCTCATGGCGGCGGCGGCTCCGTAGTTTTCCATGGCAAAGTAAATTTTCCAAAGGCCGACATAGGATTCCTCGAGAATCCGGCCGCGCAGTTTGCGGGCGGACTTTGCGGTCTCCTCTCCCACCGCAATGGCTTCCTTGTATTTGGTCTTGGCCTTCTCGGCCAACCCGAACTCCTTGTAATGGTTTCCTATTTCCGCAAGAGCCGCAGCCGTCTTGAGTTCGGTGCGCAGACGCAATTCCTCGTCGTCGATTCTCGTCTTGGTGACGCGCACCCCGCCTACGTTCCCCTCGATGCACTTGGCCGAGGAGACGACAGTTCGTTCGTCGTCCGAAACATTCACTTTGTCTTGATAAACGACCCGTACGACGTCGCCGGGAAGAGCTTGCAGCTTTTGATCGGACTTGGCCTCGGCTTGGTTTTCGACTGATACCATGCCCCGAAAAACCCCTGTGTGGATGGAATCATCCTCCAGCAATTCCGCTGGTACGGATACGGTGGCCCCTTCATCGGGCAAAGCAACCGATTGGTTACTCTCGGAACTTTCCTCTCTATCAATAAGAGCTTCCGGCAAACTCACTGTGACTGAATCCACGGTCTTGAACTTATCAATCTTGGGCCCGTCCCCATCCTCCGAAAAAGGATCGTAGGAATCATCGCCTTGGTTGGTTTGATCGATTGCTCCACTGGCGACAAGGCTAGCAATCTCCTCATCGATTTCCTCGGCGGTTTTGCTCCGCCTAACTTCGACTACAACCTTGAGATTGTCGGCCTTGGGGGAAACATCCCAATCCGGATCGTTCACCTGCAAATTGGCAATTTTCCCAAGAACCACGCCGTTCAAAGTGTCCCGGTAGGAACCGTCCATAATGGATGCCTTTCCCTGCCCTACTACCTGCACTTGCTTCAGGCGCTTGATTCCAAACTCCTTGTTCGCCGTATGCTTGTCGACATAAAGAACCTCCACGGTATCTCCGCCCCCTACCTCGAGAATCCCATTTCCCTTTTTCACGCTGCCCAGTTGGGTGGAAATCGACCCGAGTACGATCCGGGCATTTCGTCCGATGGCCCGACAGGAAACGGTTTCCTCATCTCCCCTCTTGGTTTTGCAAAGGATTTCAACCGAATCCTCTTGGGCAAGAATGGCCAAATCCGCATCCTCGACCTTGACGAACAAGCGTTTGCCTGCTTCGACTTTCTCCATGCCTTTTTCCTTCTCGGAAAAGGCAGTCCCCACCTTTTCAAGGGATTCGATTGCACGACTGTAGTGCCCCTGCTTGAAATGACCGAGGCCGATATAATAGTATGCCCGGTTCACTTCCTCGGAGGCTGGGAAGTCTTCGATGATCTTGCGGAAAACCTTGAAGCATTTTCCGTAAAGACGGGCTTCGTAAAAACAGACTCCCTGCTTGAGTGTAGCTTGAGCTCTCATCGCATCATCCCGGTTATCCTCCTGCGCAGCCGACTCAAAGTGTTTACGAGCCTCGTCGAATGCACCCTTGCTCGTAAGCAGGTATTCGCCGATCCGCATATGGGCGTCGAACCTCACCTTGCTCCTGGGAAACTGATCCAGAACGGTCCGCCAAATTTCCAAGGCCTTGGCTTTCTCGTTCGCCTCCATGCGTGAATCACCCGCTTCGAGAAGTTTCTTGGCTTTTCGGTCTTCGGTAATTGATCCGCGCAAGGAGCTTTGGGCCTCCAAAGATGCAGCAAAAACGCTCGTGGCAAGGATAAGAAAACAGAGGAGTTTTTCTTTCGTAGGCATGGTAGGTTTCATGATTGGTTTTTGTAAAAGGGCTTGGGGTTCAGGAAGAGAGTTCATCATGGGCAGGCAATCACAAGCATTTTTTGTCATTTGTGGATAAATAATGGAGCGGACTACTGCAGAAACCAAAAGGGTGTCGGAAACAAGGATCTTCAAACCAAAAGCAAGGCAAGCTCCAAGGAAAGAGAATACACACAACGAAAAGCGAAATTCTTCCGCTTTTTTGCGACAGACCCCCCCACAATCACTCCCTCCCTCAAGGAAGGAACTTTAATAATCAAACCGAGCCCCGTTCTAAGCGAAAAGCTCTTGCACCGCTCTTCCGCCCTTGCGTATTAATCGCATGGGGCGTTCGAGGGGAGTCATGACTTCCTCGCGCCCATCTATGCCGAGGGCGTGAAGTACGGTCGCATGGATGTCATGGGGCTTGACCGGACGATCCTCGGGCATGACCCCATCCTTGTCCGACGAACCGATCACGCGACCGCCCGCAATTCCTCCACCGGCTAGAAAACAACTGAAGACCTGAGCATGATGATCGCGACCGGCGTTCTGATTGATTCTCGGGGTCCTCCCAAATTCGCTCATCATAAGAACGAGGGTTTTCTCGAGCATTCCCGAAGATGCCAAGTCCTCGATCAGAGAAGCCAAGCCGGGATCCATAATCTCTCCATGATTGCGCATGGCGTCGAAATTATTGCTGTGGGTATCGAAACCGCCCCGGTTGACCTGAACGAACCGAACACCGGTTTCCACCAATCGCTTGGCCATCAATGCACCCCTTCCGAAATCGGTATCCCCGTAACGCTCGATGGTATTGGGGTCCTCTTCCTTGAGTTCGAAGGCCTTGAGGGCGGGGCTGCGCATCAGAGAAACGGCATCGTCCACCGCGGTTTCGTTGGCCAGCATTTGCTTGGCCCCGAACTTGGAGGAGGTTCGTTTGTTCATGCGGGCCAGAACATCGAGTCTCTTGTTTCCTCTCATCTCTCCAATCCCTGCGGGAAACTGCAAATAGGGATCCTTTTCTCCAGGCTGCCCCACGAAATAGGCGGAACATTTTTGCCCGAGATATCCAGGGCGAGGGGCTTGTCCGCTTACCGTAACGAAGGCGGGCAGATCGCCGAGCTTTTCCTTTTGGTGAACAACGATACTCCCCAAACCGGGATGCAACAAGTTGGCGCTCTGCCCGTAACCCGTCTGCAATTCATAAGTGGCCCGACCATGATCCCCATTCGTGCCGGCAATGGAACGAACGAGCGAACAATGATGCATCTGCTTGGCGAGCTTGGGAAAAATCTCACTGATTTGAACGCCGTCGGCACTCGTGGCAATCGGATCGAATTCACCTTGGGTGGGCCTTCCAGGCTTGGGGTCCCAAGTATCGATATGGCTCATTCCTCCTCCATTCCAAAAGAGGATAACATGCTCGGCTTTGGCTGGCCCAGCTGTCCCTTTGGCGGCAAGAAGTTGAGAAATGGGCATGCCCAGCAAGGTGGCAGTCCCGGCAAATCCGTGAAGGAAGCGACGACGTGTAAGAGCGTAATCGGTACAGTGCATGATCAGACCTTTGTTTCGTGGATAAACTAGGGGATAAACTTAAATTCGTGACTATTGAGCATGGCCCAGCGCAAATCAGCCATTCCTTCGACTGGCGAATCCTTCAGAAGGGACAGGCCTTCTTTCATTTCTTCGTCATTGGGTTCACGGGTGAAAAGAGAAAGGTAAGTTTCGCGAATTGCCTGCGGCAGATCTTGCCCGGTTCCTTTCAGCAAAGCGTAAACGGACTCGTATGGACCTACCCGGGCGGCTTCGTGAGTAAGCTTGCCATTGAGCATCATGAGAGCCTGCCTCATCGAAGCATCGAAAGTTCTGAAGTCCCCTAGCCTATCCCGTCCCGGTTGCCCGAAAATTCTGAGAAAATGATCGGGGGCGGCTGGAGTGGCCATCCGGAAGGAGCTCGAATAGCGCGGGTTGTCGTCCACGGTTTGCTCTTCGTAAACATACTTGTATTTGCCTCTTCTTCTCGATTGGCTGTTCGTCTTGGCCATGTTCATGGCCTCCAATTCATCGTTCGAGCGCATCCGCATCGATTTGATTTCTTCTTTCACTTCGTTGCGGGAAAGCAAGGCCCCGAAATCAAGCGCGATGCTGTTTTCCAAATCGTACCCCCCGCCCTGAGCTTTCATTCCGGAGGTTCCCTGCATATGGGGAGTGCTCGATTTCTTGGGGGAAGGAACCGTTTTACCTTTGGAGCTTTTTTCGTCCTCAAGGTAGACTCGCTCACGGACCAGGACGGTTTTTTGATTGGCCCCATCCGGCCATTTGTGATCAGTCAAACTCCCCGCCACAGCGATACTATCAAAGAGTGCTTCCCCAATCATTCGTCGAGTCGTGCCCGAAACAAAAGCCCGTTCCGAAGAAATTCTGGCCTTCGGCTTACTCCGACCATCAAGTCGTCCTCGGGCATAGGCTTCCGAGGAAACCACAAGCCGGATCATGCCCTTGAGGTCATAGCCGGTGGCAACGAATTCTTTGCGTAAATAGTCCAAAGTTCTGGGATGGCTCACTTTCTGGTATTTGGAATAGTCGTCCACCGGTTCGTAAATTCCACGACCCATCAATTCCGCCCACAAGCGGTTGACGAAGTTCTGGGCGAAGTAACGGTTGCGCGGATGAGTAACCAGTTTCGCAAGTTCCATCCGGTTTTCGCTTGCTCGGTAGAGATCCCCCTTGATGTCGATCGTAGCATTCAGGCTCTTCAAATCGGCATCGGGGTCGAATCCCCCCGGAGCCCGCTTGCGAGAAGCAACTTCAATGGTCGCTTCGGTCTCGTCGAGTAACGAATCCAGAGACTCGGCCTCCTCGTTAACGGCAAGAGATGCTCTTGCCTTAGCCCGCTTGCTCTCAAAGCGAACCAAATGAGCGGGCTTTCCGTAGTACTCCTCCAAAAGGAAGGGGAACCTTGCGTCCACCGGACTTCTGGAAGGCGGCTTATCGCGCTCGGGAGGCCACAAAACCAGATTCTCATCGACCTCCGTGGTATAAACGGTTCGGCTGAACCGGTTTTCCACCCTGCGGGTTTTGCCGAAAAAGGAAGCAAGTTCGTAAAAATCTTTCTGCTCCCAATCGTCAAACGGATGATCATGGCATTGAGCGCATTGCATCCTGACTCCAAGGAAGACCTGGGCCGTGGCCGCAGTCAGGGCCATGGGGTCGGCATCGTCGTTCAGGATGAAACCGACCGCAGGTAAGTGGCGCGATCTGCCCTGCGAAGAAATCAGTTCTCTTGCCAACTCGTCAAAAGGCTTGTTCTCGTTGATCGACTGATGAACATATGCAAGAAGCGGGCCACCCCCGGTGGCGTTGGTTCGGATTCTCAACATATCGGCAAAAAAGGCGGTCCATCGGTCGGCAAAGCGTTCGTGCCCAAAGAGACGCTCGATAAGCAGAAGCTTACGGTTCTTAGGAGGGTCCTTGAGGAATTGCTTGATTTCTTTTTCGCTTGGGATGCGACCGATCAAATCGACGCTCAGTTTCCTAAGATACTGCAAGTCGTCCAAGCGCGGACCCGCGATCAAATCCTTCTCGGCCGCATTGTCCTTTTCCAATCGAAGATCGAGTTCCGACTTTCCAAGAACGAACGAAAAGGATAGGAAACTAAAGCTCACGCAAAACCAAACCCCC
>Ga0233432_10004335_pt1 | contig 12616 bp, 14 predicted proteins | sample SI_122_August201_6_FD_179870 | JGI IMG/M metagenome (GOLD analysis project Ga0233432, IMG submission 179870) | Seawater microbial communities from Saanich Inlet, British Columbia, Canada - SI_122_August2016_10_MG | ecosystem: Environmental > Aquatic > Marine > Inlet | place: Canada: British...
TTCTTAACTGTGAGATCGGGTAAATCTTCGTCAGAAGAATCTTCGTCATCGCTCATTGCTCGCCTATATTTAGTTTGTTCTTTTTGATTTGTAAAAGAACTAAATGCACCGGTAAATAATTGTTCGTGTTCCAAACTATTTTTTAAATCAACCATCTCCTGTTTTTTTGTTTTATCTACTAACCAGTATTTTAAAGATTCATTACCCTCCGCATTTGGCATATGTAATTTTTCTCCACCGAATAAATTTATTTGAGATTCTAAATTCGGAAATTCATTGGAGTCTGGATAAGTTACCAAAATATAATGTTCGTTATATGGTTCTATTGAAATATGTTTCGTGGTATTGTCCATTTATTAATCGTCATGCTCGTACTTTAAATAAGATTTTTAGCTGTGACACACGATTTTAGTGATGTTTTGAGTCTATGTACGAAAGTATACTCGTCTCGTTTCCTTTTTAAAGTACGGTGTGCCTAGTAAACTATCGAATAGACAATCCAAACAGATTCGTTCCTTACGGGTTTCGTCGATAACATCCTGCGCGCATAAATCACACGGTAGGTATTTTTTACGTTGCCAATCGGCCGGATACCTATTTGATATATCTGTTTCAGTTATAAGGAATATTGATGTCAAATCTTCGGATTCATTAAAATTTAATAAATTCAGATCACCTAGTCTTTTAATCAAACAATCGACACATATTCTGTACTTGTCGCCAATATGCTTAGTGTGATCTAAACATACTATACACATTTTCTCCCCAGTATGTTTATTTATATCAAATCCTTGTTGAAAAACTTTACTATCACTTAAGCGCTGTACCAAGCAATCGTAACAAATATTGTGTTTTGAACTCATTATTGTGTGATGAAAACCGCAAACTTGACAGTTTAAATTTGACGCTCGACGAGTAAAGCGGTACCTTGGTGAAAGTAAACTTCTACGTCTACGTATAGGTGGAAAAGTTTCTTCAAAGCTTAGATGTGGTAGACCCGATGAAACTTCATCATCTCGACTGCGACCTATCCGAGATAAAAGAGGTTCATCAACTGATGAAGTTGGTGTATCGTTTTCGACTGTTTCGCTCATTTATACTTATTGGTTTATGAAAAGTAGTAAAAATTTAAACTGAAAAAAAAACGAAGAAAAAGAAGCAAAAAGATTAGCTATAGAACATCGAAACTCACATGCGCCTAAAATCACAGAACTAATAAATTTACAATAAATGGAAATCATATTTCATGTGTGAAATATGATATGATAAAAATTTGGGGGTGCTTTGCAAAATTCCATTTGCTTACAAGACAGGGAATCCTAAGGCTCCTCCGCTAATACGGACAATGTTATTGTTCACAGCCGTAACGACAAACTCGAATGTCTGCGCCTGGCAGTAGCGTACATTGTTCACCGAAGACTGATTCTCCAATATCGCAATATCGCCCGCGGATGGTCCGGAAATGTTGGAAGGAACCGACGTAGAGCACGAGGAAGTGTACTGCACACCAGCGTTTGCGGTGGACTCACCAGTGATGTTGTTGCAGTTCGGCTCAAGAGCCGCCTCAACAGCTGCCTGGGATGGGTTGACGTACAGAGAAACGTTGGTCAACTTACCGTAGTTGGTAGAACCCATCGGATCAAGGTTGAAGAAGTCCAGCGAGTACGAGTACATGTGGTAACCCGTCTTATCCGGAATCGTCGGTGCCTTGTAGTACGGCTCCACAAGAGAGTAGAAGTCCGAACCCATGTTGGCGAGACGATAGGTGTTTTCGTACAGCAAGGAGGCCGCCGCGACCGGATCAAAAGATCTGGCGGTCGTGATAAGCGTACCACTCTTAGCACCACTCAGACACTGAAGCACTGGAAGAGCTGGGTGCGTGGTGTAGTTACCGTGCTCGCAAGGAAGAGTCTTGTTACGCACAGCGAAGAACAGGCACTTGATGGCATGCGAGAAACGGATGTCGTACTGCTCTGGTGTGTTAACATTGCGAGGGTTGAAACCACAAGGAGGAGCTGTCTGCACCTGCTCGATAAGAATATCGCGAGGAGCACAGGCCATGCGCTTACGCTCGTCGTTAGACACAATAGCGTAGTTAGCCCACACAGAAACAGAGCCAAGCTGAGGCTCGGCGCCGTTACAGAAGCGCCAGTTAGGCTGCTGCACCGAAGCGTTGCTCGCAATACCGAACTGCAAGTTCACATTCGAGTTGGTACCAATACCCTGACCGGCAGGACGCTGAGCAATGTAAGGAACAACAGCGTTCCCATTGGCAGCAGAGGCATACTGAGCGGCAAGCTGGTTCAGACTGTTCGCGTTCAGGCATATCGACTGCATAGAGCCATATGCGACAGCTCCTGCAGCAGCGCCGGCAACGGTTCCCTGAGTGATCGCGCCATTGGCGTTGGCCGGTTCGTTGGCAACTGGAAGCTGGCAGCAATCGGCGATCAACAGCTCGTTCAGACGACGGAAAGTGAACTGAATGCGCATGTCGTTGTACGGAAGAGCGGCGGTTGGCAGAGCAACACCACTATCACGAGTGTAGAAGAATGGCAGAGGAATGTTAAGCACGGCGGCTGGGAGCGCGTGTACATTACCAAGACCAGCAAGCTGACCGATGTTACCAATCATATTGTCATACCCGTTCTGCTTAGAAGCCGGGGTGGTGAAAGCAGCCCAGAAATCAAGGTGGTAGTTATCGAAACGAGCCGCGACAAGATCGTTAAATGTCAAGCAAGCCTCGCGGATAAGGGCGTGACCCAAGTTACGAGTCCAGCGGACAGCGCAGCAACCGATAAGGGTTGAGCCGTCAACCGGTGCATCCGAAGTAATGCACACTTCGGGAAGCTCGACACGAATCCAAGTCTGAAGCAAGTAATCACCGGCACGGGAAATCTGAACAGACCATTCAGATCCGAAAGCTGGGGACCCACTGCATTTACTCAAGACAACAGGAACCTGAGTGAACCAGGTGGACTTGCGAGTTTCGCGGACAAAGTAGGCTGTCGCAGCGCGACCACCATACATATATTTCTCTTGCTCGTCGTACGTAGCAAGATCGATGAAACCTGAGGTAAGATTAGAAGAACATAAAGATGCCATTGTGTTTATTACCAGCAAGAAAAAATTATAAATTTTTTTTTTCGAAATCGATCTATAGAATTTAAATTTTAATTCGCAAATGAATGAATTAAAACTTAAATAGGAAGAAGTTATTCAAAATGTCGAAGAATGAGGTCGATATATTGGAATTACATCGAAAAATTCTCGAAGATTTTACGCATGATAATGACCAGTTACAAGAGTTTAAAAATAAATTGGCGGCACTAAACACAATCCTCGAGAATCCTCAACTTCTTCATAGTACTCGCGCGATGATAGCAAGCACACAAACACAATTCGCGAAAAAAATAGATGACATTGAATCAAATAGAACACAAAATTTTTACTTAATGGAAACAGCGGAGATAATTAATAATTATGAGAAAATATTAAGAAAACCTAAAAAAGTATCATTCATGGGAACAGTTGAAGAGCCAGATGAGGAGAAAATAAATTTAGTTAAACAATACCTGAACATCATAAAAAAATATAAGTCAAAGGGTATACCGGTGGTTATTACAGAAAAATCAGAAACAATTTGTGAAAATTGTCAAAAAACCGTCGACAAAATCGAAGTAGATGGATTTTCTGTATGCACTAATTGCGGTAAAGAGGTTCAGCTTGCTGCTTCCTCTTCGTCTTATAAAGATGTAGAACGTGTGAATGTCGGATCTAAATACACATACGACAAACGCATACATTTCAGAGACTGTATGAACCAATATCAAGGAAAGCAAAATAGCTCAATAGCACAAGTTGTATATGATGCATTAGAAAAACAGTTCGATTTACATGGACTACTGATTAAGTCTCGTAACCGAACTGAAAAATTTTCTAAAATCACAAAGAATCATGTGTTATTATTTTTAAGGGAAACCGGTTATAGTAAGCACTATGAAGATGCTGTATTAATACATTACACTCTAACTGGTAAGAAACCTCCTGACATTAGTCAACTAGAATCTAAAATTCTTTCGGATTTTGATCAACTAGTAGAAACATATGAGAAACTTTTCCAAGATAATTTTAACGGGGGTGGAATGAAACTAAATCGTAAAAATTTCATCAATAACCAGTACGTGCTGTATCAATTGTTAACACGATATAAATTCCCGTGTGACATATCCGAATTCAATATTCTTAAAACTGTCGAAAGAAAATCTTATCACGATGAAATATGTAGAAAGTTATTTTCACATCTTGGTTGGAATTTTGTATCAGTTTTCTAGATAGCTTAAAAAATGACATGTTTTTGAAAACATGTCATTTACGAAAGTTCAAATTATACATATGGTAGTAGAAGCTGTGATCATAGGAGCTGTATCTGTCTATTTGATAACCAAAATGAATAGATTAAACTCCAGAGTCGATAATCTGGAGAACGCTTTGGCTCAGGAAAGACAAAAAACGCAAATATTAGAAGCAGTCCTTCAGGAAATAGTGCGCTTTCAACCGGAAGAATGCAGAAAAAGAGTTAATTTACGTGTACAACAGATTAAGCAAAATGCACCGGAAAATCCAATCATTAATCAGCAGCAGCCACAGCAGCCACAGCAGCCACAGCAGCAGCAGCAGCAACCACAACCACCTATGGCAAATCCACTTGAGTCAATAATGTCAATGATGGCTCCTATGATGTCTAGCATGATTATTGGTGAACCAGATGAAGTAGAGATCACTGAAGAGGATGTTGAGCGCGAACCCGTACAGGACGAAGAGTTGGCACAAGAATTGTCGGAATTAAAGGTGAATACAAATGAAGTTTCTAATGAAGAGGATAATGATAATTCCGAGACTGACAATTCAACAGATGAAGTAGAGAAAGAACAATCTGCTGAAACCGAGGACGACTCGGATTTATTAGAACAAGATGAAGATGAAACCCCTAAAGGTGTTATTGACGCTTAAAAAATGCAAATAATAAATTAAATGTCGTGGGCATCATTAGTCACTGAAGAGGTAGATATTGAAAATATACCTGATAAAATTACAGAATGTACTGAACCAGAAGTTGAAATAAATTATACAATACCAAAGAAACGGTGGAGCAATCCACGATTTAGAACAAATATTTTAGACACCGAAATCAAACCAACACCGAATTTTGAAGAATGGAAAGATCATTATCTTCTTGAGCTAGATGATCTATTCATGTTACTTGACACCGAATTAAAATTAAAGGAATTTAAAATTAACACGTATAGTAGAATGATATTTGACCGGTTTTGCAGGATCATTTATAATAAGTCATCTAAATATATGTGACAAACTATAAATGTCAAGTGAAGACGAAGAAGAACCCGTATCAATCGAAACTAAACCACAGTGTTTGAGGCTTATAGAAGCCACAAGTAATTTTGGAATAATACTTGAAGAATATTGTGATGAAAAAAATTTACTAATCGCGGAATCATTACGATTTGACGATGTATATAATTTTCTCAACGAACTTCTTGGGAATTAGTTTTTCATAAAATATATGAAAAACTGTATGAATAAATGAGCACGGATTTAAATAAGAGTCATAGTTCAAACCTAGCATCGTATATAGGATTTGCTATAGTGATAACTATTTGGGTAGCCGGAATCACATATTATACGTCCACGAATAAAGATATTGTACAAAATAATCTTGCTTCAAAAGAGAGAATGGAATCCATACCACAAACATTATCGAGTTCTTTTGGAACTGATTGGCCGATGGTTTTAACACTTTTTGCGTTAGTGTTAATCATATTTTCAGTCCTAATTTACGTTATATCAAGACAGGGGATTACTCTGGTTCTTTCAGACGTTCACTATAACACCTATAAATGGATTGGAATTACATTAATTACCATATTAATGTTAATAGTGATAGCTGCGACTGTTTTAATAATTTTGAATATGACTAATAAACCACCGGATCAATCGGATCCCTACGGTATTGATGCTGATGATGCTGAACAACAATCGAAAAAGAATAGAGAGATCGTTCAAATAGTGGTAATAATTGCTGGTATAATAGCGTTATTACTACTGTTTGCTTGGTTTATCCATAGTCATAACAAACGCGTGGCCACACACAAAAAATTAACTTCTAATAAGAAATCCTCCAAAAAGTAATTTTTCATATTCTTTATATGAAAAATTTAAGCCTGCCATTTGGCTCTACACGAAACACACCTGGCCCACACACTTGTTGCTTCATCACCACTTCTTGTTTGTAGTGTAAACGAAATGGTCTTTTTACTTCCGCATTTACTACATTCCAATACACCTTCTTCAACTTCAGCCGGCATAGTAACAAACTCATCTTGTTCTTTTTGCAACGTTTCGACCTCTTCGAATATTACGTCACCATACCCATATTTCCCGTCCAATAATTTTTTATAACAGGATTTTATTGTTTTTTTATCATTCAAGTCGCAACAAATTTCGTACAATATCTGTTCACGAATATCTTCCGAAATCTTATCTATAGCACGACTGAAAATTCCCACATTTTTTTCAACGTTCAAATACTTTCTAAGTTCGTCTTTAGTTTCTTCTGCCATCTCGTTTTTTTAATAAAAAACGAGATAAATTCATTTTTCTCTTAATAAATGCGGTTGTCTAGCTTCTTAATAATATTTTTAGGCATGACATTTTTAACACTTTTAGTCGTGTTGATTGTCGTTCTTACGAGTCGTAAAAAGGAAAATTTTACAGACAAAGATCCAATGATCGTTGAATTACACGCAGTGCTTTCTAAAATTCACCCCAAGGCCAATGATATAACAATTAAAGAGGGACCAAAATCATACACGGTTAATAAAAAAGATGTGACATTGTGCTTACGTGATCCAGATGGCGAATATTACAATAAAAATATGCTAACATATGTGGCAGTTCATGAATTGGCACATACATTGTGTAAGTCCGTGGGACACACACAAGAATTTTATGATATAAATGATAAGTTGCTTCAACGTGCGGCAGACTTGGGACACTACAATTTTTCTATTCCGGTTGTTAAGGATTACATTGAAAATTGTGGTATGGGATAATTCTCAGTATAATTTGTTCAAAAGATTTACAAATTTAACGTCATTCATCACCCCCAATTTTTATGTATTCATTATCTATTTACTTTGTTTTTTGCTTCACATCCGAAAGCTCAAGCCTCGTCCTGCTCCGCCTCACATACGAAATTTACTACCCTTCTTTCTGGCTCTATTTTGTTTCGCAAACGCGTTGATAAAACACAAAACACTGAGTATGAGAGCTATCAATATGACAATAGAATATAAGACTATTTGAAGCACATCGGCATCGGATTTATTATGGTCGTACAATAGATAGGTTAATACAGAGGCACCTGCTAGTAAGAGAATTCCTAGTAATAACATTAGAACTTTCATTTATTACATAGATTATTATCCATTTTTAAAAAATAGATAATTAATTTTTACGATCGAGTAATATATACGCATATATCATCAACAAACAGTCGCTCACATCATCCTTCTTTTTCATTTTATTTAGTACTTCAAGATGTTTATCGTCACCTTTTTTCTCTAGAATTTCCGTCGCCAATCTTATACTCCATTTTTTGTGATTATCTTTGATCATTCTACTTTTGCCATTTTTATATGTCTTTTTTATACTCCCGAATTTTTTTGGTGCGTCTAACATTTGTGTCTTGTGATAAGAAGGAAATTCCAAAACTTTCTTAAAATCTCGGTAAAAAATACTAAAATAACTATAACAGTGTTGACCTAATTTTAATGCCATAGTATTCCTTTTTTTGCCAAAAGACATTTGTTGTTCAATAACGAACGCTGAACAAGTGTCCCAAATATTTTTTCGCTCGTCCAATGTATCAGTCATATTAATGAAAGTTCTGGGATCCAAATAACACTTTTTACAACCCTTTGTTAAATTAACATTCTCAAATAATATTATCTGCCCAATCCTAAATAACTCTTCTTTTGTCTTGGCTTTTTCCAATTGTTGTTTGTCAAATTCCTGAACAACAAATGCGAAGTTTTTCTTTCCTATGTCAAAGGTTGCTATCCTTAGCATTTGTTTATATTACCAATGTTTTAAATACAACGTAGAAATTCAGGTGATAATTCTCTATATCTTTTATCGCGAATTTCCATTAGTATTTTACCGTATACGTTTTGCCCATCCCCTTGGGACCCCAGTCCAAAGTATTCATCTAGTCGGTTGTTGTATATAATTGTTCTAAGGCCGGTCCTAGTTAATTTATTTAAAATTTCAGGATGCTGATCGATCTTAAGTGTTATTATTTCTTTCATAATTTCTAATTTGCTATCATTCCATTTATCTGTAGTCGGAACTCGACAACCAATTGTTTTAGAAACCCGGGGATTCTTTGCTTGTTTTTGTCTGGAAACGTATACTTTATCCGAAATATTTTTGGATGCTTGAAACAATGCTTCTGAACTAGGAAAAATACCCGGTGGTAATAAATCACTACCCGGACTGTTAACTGTGTGATAAGAATAATTACTAAATCCCGAAGTTGATCCGTTTTTAAAAGATCTGAAAAAAACCAAGTCGCTAAACAGCTTGTGAACGTACTTTTTCTGCTGTACAGTTTGGGGTGAACCTATTCGACGCCACTTGTCACGCATAATTGTCCGTTTATTGTGAGCTTCGTTAGTCATCATGAGACACTCACGTGTACTTTTATTTTGAAAGTACAAATAAATTAAGCAGGCAACTAGAATTCCCGATCTACCATGACCTCCTTTACAATGAACGTAGAGCTTTTCGTTTTCACTTAAACTATTCAACACGTCAGAGACTCTCAATAATACACTTGTAAAGTCTGTAACATTGTTGGGCACACTACGGTCAGGTATTGGATAATTTATATAGCGACAATCATCGCTTATAGTATACTTCGTTGGTACTTCAGTCGGGAATGTTAAATCTACAAAATATTTGACATTCATGCTTAATAAAATGTCAGCTTGCTCTTGCGATGGAAATCCGCCAAAAAGAGCTTTGTCTTCAATAAAATAGCTACAAAAAATCTTGTAATCTCCCATTTATTAATATCACTCGCACTATAAATCATATTCATTTTGGAGAGTTAAAAACGAAGTAATATTCCAAAAATGAGTGATCACTATGAGACGCTGGGTGTAGCACGCAATGCTTCTGGTGATGATATTAAGAAAGCCTACCGAAAATTAGCTTTAAAATGGCATCCAGACAGAAACAAAAATCACGATAGCAAGGAAAAATTCCAGCATATCAACAAAGCATATGCTACTTTAAGTAATTCGCAAAGCAGAGCTGCATATGACAGAGGTACAAGTGAATTTACAAATATTAACGCGTTTGATATATTCAATCAGTTTTTTCAGGGTGCAAATAGTTTTAAAACAAAGTCAGTAAACACTATATCTTACAAAATAGGAGTTACATTAGAACAAGTGTGTTTGGACAAATCTATCAGTGTTAAATATAAAAGATCCGCTAGATGCAATGAATGTTCAGGATGTAGAACAAATGACAGGAGTTTGCCTATTACTTGTTTTTTCTGTAAAGGTAGAGGGCAAGTAAGACAACACATTAATCTCGGAGGCATTATAGCATTACCTAGTTTAGGTAAATGTGAACAATGTCAGGGCTCTGGTAAAGTTATACCGAAAGAGAAAAAGTGCAAGATTTGCGGTGGCAACGGGAAAACAATACAGGAAAACAAAGTTGTCGTTAAGTGTAACTCGATTCTTAATAAGAAGGTGCTATATTACGAGAATCAAGGTTCATATGACGTAGCTTCTAAATCTTACGGTCTGTTGCAAATTATACTAAATTTGAAACCACATGCTGAATTCTCGGTAATTGAAAAAACACTTATTAAAAATGTTAATATAAGTGTATTAGAAACGCTATTAGGTCATTCGGGGTCTGTAAAACATCCAAACGGTGAAATTTTACAGTATCAAACAAAAGAAGGAGAGTTAATAATTCAAAACGATATACTCACCATTCCCGATAAAGGATTAAATAAAGAGGGTGATCTAATTGTTAAATTTAAAATAGTGAAAGAGGATAAAAAACTGACGCCGGACGTATTACGTAAATTAAAAAGTTTACTCGTTTGATTTTAAAACATTTGTTTGAAAATCAACACAATTGGTTACTTAACGGAACCCAATCTCCTTGTTTTGAACAGTAGACGCATTTTTTAAGGTCTCCAGTCTTTTTATACGCATCGCTTACAGATTCTTCATCACAATTACACGCCATGGTCGGTTGAAAACCTAAATAAACACCAGGACTCGATATAACAGGGCCTTGCATCAAACCGGGCATTTTATCAGGTAAACTTCCTGGACCAGGTATTGGTTGACCGCATAGACCTAATTCGTAAATTAAGTCTTTCGCGTCTTTAGCAGGTTTACCATTTTTAATAAACGGTGTGTTTCGGACATCTATAATTTCAACGGCCCAACTTCCGCTTTTATTTGGTTGCGTGTGAAATATAATACTGTCTAAATTCAAAGCGCTGGCAAGAGCCTCGAGATGGAAATCAAAATTCTGAATCATCGCTAAACTATTGGCTAGCATATTTTTACCAGATCTACTAGCTGTTATGAAATCAGGTAAAGATAATTTAGATTCTTTTAGAGCCATATCTAGTGTGATGTAACCGAAACCTGTGAGCATATTATCCGATACAACAAAATACCACAATAGCAATAATCCAAATACGAACACAAGTGACAAGACAAATATTCCGAGAGTTAACCACCCACTTCTTTTTCCTCTAAAACTTTTACTCACGCTAAGTCCGATATACACAAGTAATGCTACTATTGTTATAACAACAAATGTGGTATAAGTTATCCAAGCATACCAGGTACCAAAAGAATTACTCTTTCGCATGTCTCTGAAAGCGGTGATTGTTGGCACTTGAATATTATTTTGCATTGCGTCGATGACTTTTTGCATTGCTTTGATAAGACTCAATCCTCCACCCGTTCCCTGTAATTGGCTGGTTAAAAACTCCAGTGGTGTTGTCTCTTTACCAGTTTTTTCTTGGAGATATTGTTTACCTTGTTGAGTGTTTAACATCAAAAACATCGCGTCTATCTTATTATTAGCCACGAGACATCCATTGGATGCTTCATTGTTTAGTCTTCCAGTCGGGCTCCAAAAAACACCCGAACCAGGTGTCATGTATAACCAATATCCCCCATCGTCACATGTTGGGTATTTATAATTCGGTGGTGGGTAACATGCATGGGTTACTTCAACCCAAATTTTTTGTTGCTCCAACTTTGGTATTTTCGATGGATCTTTCCAAGGCAATTGTTTATTTAACCATTTTCCATAGGCATTGTTATTTGGATCTTTTGGATCATATATTGATACTAACCAACCAGGAAACGTTATTGAATTGGCTGTATTGTCCAACAATGACGCCATTCCGGTAATAAAATTAGATAACCAACCCTGACCGCCACCTTTTGGGTAAGGAAAGGCTGTTAATTTAGCTCTTTCTCCCTTGTTTGGGGGCCACGAAAAAGATAAATTATATGCGATTGGTATTTCTTTTTGTAAGTCTTCTGGTAAATTGTCCCAGAAGAAATTTAAATCACTTGTATTTACAATATCAGGTTGTGATTTGTAAACCATATCCAAATACTTATTTTTATCATCAACTTTTGGTGCTACATCAACATCTTTAGCATGACCTGGTAACGAAACTCTGTATAATATGAAACTTGTTAACAAAGAAATTATAATTACAGAAATCGTAAGTAACCATTCGATTCTCATTTCTTTATAAAATAAGAATTAATTTAAAATACACGTCTAAGATGTAACTTGTTCGATGCCGGTTTTGGGGCGACTTCGGGTCCAATTTTTCTAATTTGAAATTGCGCCGTAATTTGCACAAATACATTAGGTTGCAAAGGTGGAGACGTATCTTTTGTTAACGTTTCAAAAAGCTCACCCCCGGGTAGAAAAACACGAAAATATAAATCATCGTTTGGTCTAAATTTAACTGTTTGCACTGCTCCATCTCCATCCAATTTAATAAACTTTGATCGCAAAGGAGTATTAGTATCGTCAACATTTACTCTAAAAGTTGCCTTGTTAGCGTTTGGGTTATTTGAATAGATTATCCCCCTATTACCCCTAGATGGCGCATTTACGTTGCTTAGCTCTACATACAAAAATGGATAAAAAGCTATAAGCCCTCCTATACTATTATCTAGAGGAAGATTGGGCAATGTGATATTTAATAATTTAATTTCAAAACAACACATTTGATTCTGACTTACACGTGTTCCTGTAAAATTTAATGCGTGTAAATTATCACCATCGTATTGTAAGAATTCTAATTGTTGTTGAACAATATATCCACTATTGTAAGGAAATGTCGGACCGTTATTAATAAAAGCAGGAGTGCCATTATTTGTAAGACCAGCCAAGCTTAAATTTATGGATGAAGGTGTTAAATACAATACTGTTACCGGTGTAAAACCAGCGCCTGCCG
>Ga0233432_10004336_pt1 | contig 12616 bp, 7 predicted proteins | sample SI_122_August201_6_FD_179870 | JGI IMG/M metagenome (GOLD analysis project Ga0233432, IMG submission 179870) | Seawater microbial communities from Saanich Inlet, British Columbia, Canada - SI_122_August2016_10_MG | ecosystem: Environmental > Aquatic > Marine > Inlet | place: Canada: British...
ACGGAGGACCTCGACGCGATCGTCGCGATGTTCTCCGACGACCGCCGGTCGTTCGGGTACTTCCTCGACGGCGACTTCGACGCGAACGGCGGGGTGAACCGCGTGACGCGCGTGAAGTACCCCATGGGCGCGCCTCGGCCGGGGTACGTCGCCGTGGACGACCGCGAGGATGCGCAGCGGGACGAAATAGGCGAGGGGTGGCTCGACGCCGTCGAGGCGAAGCTCTTCGAGCGCTTCGCGATGAAGGCTAAGTTTCTAAGCACCCCATACATGGGCCTTTTGAACGAAGACGGGACCGACATCAGGTTCTACGCCGGGTACTTGCGAAGCAAAGACTCGCAACGCATAATCGGGTTCGACTTGTCGTGGGCGGGCGCGTCCATACTGGCCGTCTGGGTGTACATGTCTTTGCACACCGGATCGGTCTTCGTCGCGTCGCTGGGCATGTTTGAGATTCTAGCGAGCTTCCCGGTGTCCATCTTCCTGTACCGCGTGTTTTTTCGCGTGTCGTACCTGGGGAACATACAGATCCTGTCCGTGTTCGTGGTGCTGGGCGTGGGCGCGGACGACGTCTTCGTGTTCTTCGACGCCTTCAAGCAAAGCGCGTACGAACCGTATGAGGTCTCGGGAACGACCTTAACGAGAGTCCTGTACACGGCGCGTCGCGCGTCCAAAGCGATCTTCGTCACGTCCCTCACCACCGCCGTCGCGTTCGCCGCAACCGCCATGTCCAAGGTGATGCCCATCTCCGCGTTCGGGGCGCTCTCGGCGATCATGATCTTCGTGCTCTTCGCGGTGAACGTGCTGTTCTTCCCGCCGGCGCTGGTGCTCTACGACCGCTGGGTGCGGAACGCGGCGCGGCGCCGCGCGAACGGCGAGGGGAAGCTCGCGGCGTGCCTCGGCGGATTCGGGTGCGTTGGGCCTCCGGGGAGAGACGTCGCCTCGCGCGCCGACGATTTAGACGACGTCGGATCGGAATCTTCCGGCGACGTCGCGGTGGTGGTCGGCGTGGACGACGCTTCTTCTTCTTCCGACGGCGCTGGTGCTCTTTCGTCGGACGCGAGTCTTGGATCGGGAAGAACAGCACGTCGCGAGTCACGAATGGACGTCGCGAAACTGCGTCCGATCGAGTGGTTCTACCGCGAACCGTTTCACGCGTGCGTCGCGCACCCCGTGATTAAATTTTTCGTCGTCGCGAGTTTCGCCGCGCTGCTCGCGATTGGCGTTAAGATGGCCTCCGAGCTGGAGACGCCCGCGGAGCAGGAGGCTTGGTACCCGGATACGCACCTGATGCAGTCTTTTTCGAACAACAGGCGGCGGTTCATGTCCTCGGACGAGGACCGCGTCGTGCCCGTGGACCTTTTTTGGGGCTTGGGTGGAATGGACATCGAGGGCGTCGATAAGTACGACCCCAGACAACGCGGCGTTTTAGAGTTGGACGCGCTGTTCGACGCGAGCTCGGAAGCGGCGCAGGTTTTTTTGGTCGCCGCGTGCGACTTTTTAAAAAATGCCACCTGCGACGCGGACGGGTGCGGCGGGCCCGGGAGCGACCTCGTGAGGAACGGGGAAGACGCGCGCGTCGTGTGTCCGATGGCGGCGTTTCGGTCGTACGTCGAGGAGGTTTTAGTTGAGCCGTTCCCGGTGACGGACGTCGACGCTTCATCGTTCGCGGCGAAGCTCCGCGCGTTCGTCGCGTCTACGCACGGCTCGTCGTACTCGAGCCACCTCGGTTTCGACGAGTCGGGTGCTTTGATGTTCGTCCGGGTCAGCACAGAGAGCACGTTGGTGTTCCCGACGACGGCGAAGACGTCGCGGCCCGTCTTCGACGTCTGGTCCGCGTTTGTCGACGACTTGAACGCGCGCGCGCCGCGCGGCGTCGGAAACGCGAAGCAGACGGCGTACTACACGTGGACGTGGATGAAGACGCAGGAGGCGCTGGTGGAGAACACGTTCCAGGGTTTGATCATATGTTTCTGCATGGCGTTTGTAGTGCTTCTGTTAAGCACGATGGATTTAAGAGCCGGGATGATCGCCACCGTGACCATCGCGGGAGTCGTGACGACGGTGATGGGCGTGGGCGTGCGCGGGATCATGGGATGGGATCTCGGAATAGGCGAGTCCATCGCGGCGGTCATCTTGATCGGTCTGTCCGTGGATTACTGCGTGCACCTCGCGAACGCGTACTGCGAGGCGCCCGCGAGCTGCGACACAAGAGAGCTGCGCGTGCAGCACGCGCTGATGACCATGGGCATAAGCATCACCGCGAGCGCGGTGACGACCATCGTCTCCGGCTCAATGCTCTGGCTGTGCATCCTGACGTTTTTCAGCAAGTTCGCGTTTCTCATCACGGCCACCATCGTGTCTTCGTTCGCGTGGTCGCTGTTCTTCTTGCCGTCCGCGCTAGCCGCGTTCGGGCCCCCGGGCAGGTACTCGTGGTCCTCGCTCAGGCCCGCGCAGGAGTGGCTCGTGAGAAAGTGGCAGGAGCGGAGAGCGAAGTAGACGGAGCGCGACCGCGGAGGGTCATTTATTTTTTACGCGAGGAGCCTCTCGTTTTCATCACGCATCACGAAACGTCTGAGACACGCTTCAACGAAACGGTCGCGCATCCGATCCGAACGTTCGTCTCCTCGCTGACATCGGGATGGCGTCTTCAGTGCCGCGATGCGCGCGGGGCTCGCCGCGCGGCTGGCGTGCCTTCTGGCCGTGGCGGCCTCGCTCGCGCGCGCGGACACGCCCACGCTCTCCGCGGGCTCGACGCACACGTGCGCCATCGACGCGAGCGACGCGGCGCACTGCTGGGGGGAGAACTCGCGTGGGCAAATCGATGTGCCCACCGCTTCCGACGCCGCGGGCACGCCCATCACCGGATGGCGCGCGGTCGCGGCGTCCAAGGGGGGATGCCACAGCTGCGGCGTGACAAACGAGGGCGATTTGCTGTGCTGGGGCTGCGACGACGACGGCGAGCTCGGCCCGCCGCCCGAGGTGGTCGGTCGTCGTTGGGTCGCCGTCGCCGCGGGCAAGGGCTTCACGTGTGCCATCGACGCGGTGGCGCGCGCGATTTGGTGCTGGGGAAGGTTCCTGCCGAAGATGCCGGTCGGCGGCGCGTGGGACGGGCCGTGGGCGTTCGTGACCGCGGGCGAGGACTTCGTCTGCGCGGTGGCGCGCGACGACGGCTCCGCTTCGAGTAGAGGCGGACGAGCGCAGTGCAAGGGCTGGAGCCCTTTCGGCCAGACCGAGGTTCCGAGAACGGGCGAAACGAAGTGGCGTTTCCTGAGCGCCGGGTTTCAGCACGTCTGCGGCGTGGACGCGCTCGGTTACGCGCGGTGCTGGGGAAGCGACCTGTTCGGGGAGACGAATTTGGTCCCTGTGGTCGATAAAAACGGCGCGACGGTGGCGACCATCGCGGACGTCGTCGCCAAGACGGAAAACACAGACGACTTGACGGAGACAGAAACGAAAATCTTAACACACGCCGCGACGCTTACGTCGTTCACAGAGACGGCGCAGACTTTTTCGTACGACGGAGACCCGGGCGACGGACGCGCTAATGTATGGGGGAGTATCGCGGCGGGCAATCACTGGTCGTGCGGGGTTTTTGGTCCCATGCGGAGTTTAGCGTGCTGGGGTAAAAAGAGGGCGTACTCCGTGGGCGGCGTCGTCGCGCCTCTGTACGACGAGTACGGCGTCGTGTCGTTTCCAAACGACGTTTGTGGAAACCGTTTTCTCGTCGTCGCCGCGGGGAAGACGCACGCGTGCGCCGTCACGGACGAACGCGAGTTAGGCTATGGGCAATTAGTGTCTACGACGAACGGCAGCGAAAGTTTCGGCGAAGACGTACTTTCCGCTCCCGAAGAGAAAGGCGGTCGCATGGTGTGCTGGGGCGACGCGTCTGGCGGAAAGACGTCGCCTCCGAGCTTCGTCTCGGAATGGCGCGCGTGGCCGACGAGCGCCGACGCGTTTGATCTCGGCGTCGCGTTCGCGCCATCCGCGTTCGCGGCGACGGGCGCCAACCACGGATCCTGCGGGGCGAGCACTTCCTCTGGGGTCCCTTACGCGACAACGAGAAAAGCCGTCGCGCGACAGACCCTTCTCGTGTGCGCCATGGCGCTCTTTCTGATGTTTCTGATGTTCGCGTAGCCCGGTTGCGGCGGTTGTAGAAAGGAGCTAAGGTTAGTCTACTCTTCTTTTTCGATAGGCTATAAAAATCGCGCGTCACAACCGCACGAGTCGCTTGAGCGCCGGGAACCAGTAGCTAACCTCCTCCCAGTAGTGCGTTGAGATGTGCAGCAGGTACGCGTTGACGTTTGGCGTGTCGTTCGCCTCGGCGGCGGTACACAGACCTAACAGCGCGTCCGCCACGGGCGCGCTGATGTGCGTCTCCCCTTTGCCTTTGTTTAAAAACACCAGCATGCCGCCCAGTTTATTGTCGAGAGACTCGACCTCTTTTCGTTTAGAACCGTTCGAATTCCGCAAGAGCTCCGCGTGTTTTCTGCGCACGTGAGTGACGATCAAAGAGTGCTTCGGAAGCACTCCAGAGACATCCGCGCCGGCGACGGTGGCGTCCGCGGGAGGCCGAGGCCACTCAGGCGCGGGCCCGACCCACGCGCCGCCGGAGCAGTACCGCTCGCGCCCGCGCAGCGAGATGGGCGCGGCGGGAGGGGGACCCCCGGGGACCCCGCCGGCGTTCCCGGCGGGGACCGAACCTCCGACGCTGAGGACGCTCGGCGTTGGACGAGCCGCGTGATTGGACGGCGGAGCTACTCCTGGCCGACCTGTGTCAAGAAGACCCGGCGCATTTCTTGTTTCGGGAGACAGACTGGCGGGGACGAAGAGCGTCGGCGCGGCGCCGTGAACTCCGGCGTGCGCGGGAGTCACGAAGCCGGCGGCGGCGGGCGCCGCGCCGGGTCCCGCGCCCGGTCCCGACGGTCCAACGTTCGATCCCCCGGTGTCCCAGGCGTTCAGGCTGCCCGAGCTCACGTTGTTTGGGATCGCGCCGATTGGCGGCTGGCCGAACGGCGAGACGCCCTGTCCGGGAACCAAGTTATGGCCGTGACTGAACTGCGCTCCCGGGACGCCCGTCTGCGGCTGCGTTTGGTAGCCGCTGTGCTGTGGCCCAGAGTTGTGTGCGAGATGGGACCCGCCGAGGTGCCCCGGCGGGGTCATCTCGGGCGGGGTGGGGTACATCCCGCCGCCGTACGAGGGCGCGCCCTGCGCCGAATACGCTGCTCCGCCCGCGAAGGACGTCGGGGGCGGGCCCGTGGGCGGGGGACCCGCGGCCGGTCCGCGCGCACCATCCGACCCCGCGCTCGCCCCGGTGCTGGCCAACGGCGCGGACGAGGCGAAGGGGTTACGCCGCTGCGTCTGCGCGTTGCCCCCCACCGCGGGGCTCAGCGGCGCCTGCGACGCGAACGGGTTGGGCATCGCTCGGAGCGCGCCGCACGCCGGCGACGGGGTCCCGAGACAGCGCGGCCTCGACTGACTTCGGTACGCAGATCCGCAGCCCGATCGTTTCGGTCGCTCCCACGCGAACCTGCATGCGGCCGAAATCCGCGCGCCGGAACGCGGAAGGTCGGTAGGTCGCGGAAAAAAGCGTCGCGAAAGCGTCCCGACGCGTCGCGGACGGATATTTTGCGAGTCCTCGTCAGTTAACACCGCGCGTCGTCGAGCACCGATGGCTTCCTTCCCGATGGCTCCGCGATGCCTCGCGCTCGTCGCGAACGCGCGCGAGTGTCGCTCGCTGCGCGCGCGCGCTCCCGGCGCCCGCTCTGCCCGCGCCGCGCGCGCCCCCCTCCGCGTCCGCGCGTCGGGTGAATCATCGACATCGGGCAGTCCCGGAGGCGGGACGCTCGCGCCCCTCAACCTGGACGCGAACACGCCCTTCTACCAGATCCGCGCGCTGATCCGCCCGTGGCGGCTCACCGGCGTGCTGGAGGCGCTCGAATCGCACGGGATCCGCGGTTTGACGACGTACGACGCGCAGGGCGCGGGCGTCCAGGCGGGCTCCGTGGAGCGGTATCAAGGGGCGACGTTCGACGAAACCACGCACAATCTCGTGGCGAAGACCGTGCTGGAGGTTGTGCTGGCGCGCGAGCAGGCGCAGGACGTGGTGGACATCATCATCAACGCCGCGCAGACGGGGGAGATCGGCGACGGGAAGATCTTCCTGACGCCCGTCCATGATGTCGTGCGCATCCGCACGGGGGAGACGGGCGCGGACGCGGAGCGCATGGCGGGAGGCCGAAGCTCGATGGTCGCCAAGAAGCAGTCTCCCGAGTGACAGAACGTTTCCTTCATCAGTGATCGAAAGGGCGACGTTTGGCAATAAAAAAGCATTTTCGACTCGTATACAATCCTTCTCCGCGCGCTTTCCGCTCTTTGTTCACGCGCTCGTCACTTATCGCGCCTCACCCAAAACTCACGCCGCCACCTGCACGTTCCACACCATGACGATCCCGTCGTCGCCTCCGCTGACGAGCGTGTGACCGTCTTGCGAAAACGCCACCGCTCTCACCGCCTCGCAGTGCGCGTGCTCCGCGGCGAGCAAAGCGCCCGTTTCGAAATCCCACAGCTTCACGCTCTGGTCCTTCGAGCCCGTGGCTAACACGCCGTGCGGACTTAAAGACGCGCACGTGCACTCCTGCGCGTGCGCGCCGGGTACGACCTGTAACGCTCTTTCCTCCATCAGGTCCCAGAACGATAAACTCCGGTCCTGGCCCACGGACACCATACGCGTCGCGTCGCGGCCGTCCGCTCTGTAAAGCTCAAACGCGTTGATGCTCCCGACCCTTTGCGTGTGCTGCGCGACTCGCCGTTCGTGAACCAGGTCCCAGGTGATGATTGAGCGGTCTCGGGACGCGCTGACGACGTGCACGTCGTCTCCTAAACACTCGACGCCCACCACGGCTTGGCAGTGCTCCTTCAAAGTGCTGATGAGCCGCCGCGAGCGAGAATCCCACACCCGCACTTCGCCCTTGACGCCGCCGGTGACGAAAAAGTGTTGGCCGACGGCGACGCCGACGGCGGAGACTCCGCCGACGTGCGCGTCGGGAAGCGTCCAGAGAAGCTCGCCCGTGGCGTTGGAGTGGCAACGCACGTTCCCGTCATCCCACCCAGTCATCGTCGTGGAGGTCGTAGGCGCGATACAAAGAGGCTTAGCGCCCGTGCGCAGCCCGGCGCGCATCAGCGCGTTTGGACGCGGATCGAGCGTCCACCCGCGAAGCGCGCCGTCAACAGACGCCGAGACGCACGACCCGATGCCGTCACAATACGTATTGTTCGCGTTTTTCGCACCGAACACGGCGTTTTCCGGTGCGAACTTCACCAGCTTCACCGGCGCGACGTGTGATTCCTCCAAAAGCAAAGGTTCGGTGGAAGGATCCGAGTCGTTCTTAGACGAGTTCGAAACGGCGCGCGCGTCGTGAAGGCGTTTCCGCGTGGGACAAAGGTACTTCATCCCCTCCGACGTGCACGCCACGACTCGGTCGACGATCCGGTTCCCGTCGCCGTCCGTCACGCCGCCCTCGCCGTCCACGAAGCTCAGAGACGTCACCGCGCCTTTGAGTTTCCAGACGTGGTCCAACGCGTCGAGCACGGTGGGCGGCCGCAGGGGGTTGAACACCGAAACCGTGCCGTCGCCGCCGCCCACCAGGAACCGTCCCTCCTCCGTCGGGTCCTTCGCCAACACCAGCGCGCCGCCTTTGCAGCACGGCGCGAGCGCGCGCAACACGCACCCCGCGGTCCCGAAACTGGCGACGTCACCGGACGTGCTCCCGCAGTGCAGACGCTCGCCGTCGTCGTCGAAAATGGCGGAGCAATACTGGCGCTTAGTGTGCCCGACGCCGCATTTCTGACCGCCCATCTTCCCCTCGGCGGCGTCCACGCCGTAGACCACGACGTCGGCGCCGGCGCACGCGAAGGTGTAGAAGATGCCAGACACGACCACCGGCGAGAACGCCACGGCTTTCGCGTCCCTCGGCTCGCACGGCCCGTTAGACACGATCCCGCCAGTCTCTACGTCCCACACGAAGAGTTTCCCGTCGCTCGGGACGCCGCACGACGCCAAAAGTCGTTCATCGGCGGAAAACGCGACGCACGCGACGCCTTCGTCGTGCTCGGAGAGGACGTGGACGCATTCGCCAGTCACGAGATCCCAAACTCGCACGTCCGCGTTCACGCCGGCCTGCCCAGTAGCCATGTACCGACCGGAGTTACTCACCGCCATGCACGTGATGTCGCCGTCGTGGCCGCGCAAAAAGCCCTGCTGGCCGACGGTTTTTAGAGGCGCCGACACGACGTTACCGCCGGCGACGTAATACGCGCGCGACGCGTCCGCGGGGTCGCACGCGAAGCCGCCCACGACGGAGGCGCTGTTTTACGGTGTTTTCGAACACGATCGGGAAAGGGGACACGCGAACGCGAAAAGGAACGCATATGGGTCAGTCGTTCGTTCGCGTTAATCGCGTCATCGGCGAGAAAAAAAAGGTTGCTCCAGTCAAAAGCCTCTCTCTTTTTCGGCGAGACGCGATCGAAATCGATGTCGGATCGAACGCCTTTCGCGAGCGCCGACTCGGTCGCGCGCCCGGGACGGAGCTCCTGGAGGCGGGCGCGGGAGGCTCGCGACGCGCCGACGCGTCCACAGTATGCCGACGGGACAGAGAACTATGCGGGTCGGCTCGTCCCGCGTCCCGTGTCCCGCGCACAGAAAGCCTCCGCGCGCTCGACATTTTGTTTGGGGGGACGAGCGCTTGTGCCGTTGACGGGACGCGGATGACCGAAAGCGCTCGCGCGTACGGGTCGCGAAAGGGGGGTCCACGGCGAACGCGCTTCAGGCGTACCTCAAGCCGGAGGCGTGCGCCAGAGTCAACCGCGCGGCGCGCACGCGTTTCCGCATGGGGGGGGCGCCGTCGGCGCCGTCGCGCGACATGGTCGCGTCTGGTCTTGTGACGCCGAGAAACGAAAAAGTCTTCTTTTGGAACGCGATGCGCGATGCGCCGTGTGGTAGTCGTTTCGATGGGGACGTATGTGCATTTAGTCTAAACGTCGCTTTACATGCCCTCTCCCGCCTCCGCCGACGCTCGCGCGAGCTGCTCCGTCCGACTTCGCTGCCAGTGGAAGAACTGCTGCGAGAATACGTGCTCGGCCGCGCGCGGGTTGGCCATGGCCTTGCGGAACTCGGGACGCTGCAGTTGGCCCAGGAAGTACAGCGCGTGCGGGTAGTGCAAGAACCGCGCGTACGCGGGCTCGCGCCAGTACTGCAGGTAGTCGAGGTACGCCACGAACGAGGGATCGTCCAGGAATTTCTCCTTCGCGAGGTGGTGTATGTACCGGGGGTTCGCCAGGGACATGACGAACTCCAGCTCCAACGCGAACCGCGCGTCTTGCGACACCCCCGTCGCGGTCTCCGCCGCGCGCGCCTCGTCGCTCGACATCGCGAGCGTCAGACGGCAGGCGCCTCGCCGTCTGACGAGGCGCGAGGATCTCGGTCGACGTTTTCTCTGATTCTCTCGACCTGTCGACGACGTCGCGAAAAAATTCGTTTCCGCGCCCGCTCGAAACACGAAAACGCGTCGCGCGTCACTCTCGTCCGCGCCCGGCCGAGTCGGCGCCGGACCGAGACGAGATGAGCAAGAAGATCATGGACGACATGGAGGCGATGGCGAAGAAGTACAACCCGTTCAAGGTACGGCTCGGTCAAGTCCAGACGGACTCCGGACCCCGCGCGCGAGGCTCGACGACGACCGCCCCGTGGTTCCATCCTTCGTCGGCGTCGGATCTGAGAACGCTGACATCGTGTCTCGCGATGTCGCGCGGCTCCGCTCGCCGCCGCACGTCGCCCTTCCCCGCGACCGCCACGCGTCGCGAACGCGTCGCGCACGAAATGCCCGCGCTGACCACCTCGCGAACGCGCACACGCTTCCACAATCGCAGGCCAGCGGCGGGGGGTCTTCTTCGTTCCAGGGCTCGGGACGCACGCTGGGCACCAAGGCTGACGAGGAGGAGCGGAAAAAGCAGCGGTTAGCGGCTTTGGAAGCCGCGCAGAAAAACAAAAAGCCGAGCGCGGGAACGGACGTGGACGCCATGCGCGCCGAGATCCTCCGCGAGCGCGAGAGGCGCCGCGCGGCGGCGCAGGCGGCGACGCCCAACGCGGGAGGCGATGAGAGAAAAGAAGGGGTTCCGAGTAATGACCCCGCGCGCGCGCGCGTCGCGGCGGCGGCGTCGTCGCTCGTCGCGAACGCCGATCCCTCGTCAATAATGACGCTGTGCAAAATCGCCTGCAACGCCGCGGAAGACGCGTTCGGGGACACCGCGCCCGTGTTCGCGAACCCCGAGAACGCGTTCGCGCTCGCGACGGAGGAGGAACGCGAGGCGGCGTCGACGCGCGTCGACCGGAGAAGCGTCAAGTTTGCCAACGAAAAAGTACGCGGCGCGTTTGGGTTACACTCTCCCTCCGCGTCATCCTCCGCCGCCGACGGAAACGCCGCCGTCGCCGCGTTCGTCGCCGCGGGGTTTTTAGTGGTACGGGAAAACGAAACCGAGGACGCCGTAGGCCTGACTCTGCCGTACGCCGCGGACGTCCGCCTGGTGAGCTTCCTCGTGGAGACGATGGCGTCGTCGCATCCGGGGGTCTCTTTACTGGCGGCGAAAATCGCTCGCCTCGCGAAGCCCGGTTTTCGCCGAGCCAAGGCGATCGATCCGACGAAGCCGCCCCTCGGCGGGCGCCGCGCGCAGGCGTACACGCCTCCCGCGGTTTCCGCCGCGAAAGACATGCAGCTGGACGAGTCGTTTTTCAAACGCGACGCGAGCGAGGTGGCGGAGGAGTTTGCGCGGGCCAAGGCTCGCCGCGAAAGAGAGAGCGCGCTCACGACGCGAGCGTGGAAAGAGAGAGAGGCGCTTTCGCGACGCGAGGAGGATGGAACCGAATGCGCGGAGCATTTGAACGAAAAGTACGCCCCCGTGACCGTGCGCGTGCGTCTGCCGGACGGCACGCAGCTCCGCGGCGTGTTCGGCCCGCGCGAGCCCGTCGGCGCGGTGCGCGCGTTCGTGCACGAATCCCTGCGCGAGCCGTTTCGCAAGTTCGACTTGTCGTTTCTCGGCGCGCCGCTCAAGGGCGACGACGACGAAAAAAAAACGCCGCGCGACTCGCTGACGGGCCTGCGCACGCATAACGTGCGTGACGCCTCGAACGCTTCGAAGTCTGTGAAGTCTGCGATCGGGCACAAGGGTGTCGGGTACGGAGAAGAGGGCACGGTGGCCGGCGCGGGCTTAGCGCCCTCCGCGCTGATCACGTTTTCGTGGGCGGAGCCCGCGCGGCCGGGAGAGAACACCGACGGCGACCCGCGCGTGCTCAACGACGAGCTGACGAGAAACGCCCAGCCGCTGGAGTGATCTTTTTTACTTTGAAAGTAGTCACCTTCGTTTGCTCGTTTGCTCGTTTGCGATTCAACGCGTAGTGGCCGTTCGTCGTCAGTAGTGACCACTAGCTAGTCTACATAAATAGGCTACGCTCCCCTTTTGTGCGCTACTATGATACCCCCGCGCCGGCGATCGTGATGTGCGCGGTTTTCATCGGGAACCGGAACGTCTTCCCGTCGCGCGAGCGGCACGAGTTTAGGTACGCGCCCAACTTTGGGTGCTGCAGCATCGTCTCCAGCCGCGCCGAGTCGTTTCCGGCGCACCCGTGCAGGTACGACTCGAGAAGACACACAGATGTGTTTTTTTCGTCTTTTCGATCGAAAGGAAAAGGAACCGTCACCGAAAACGCTCGGTCGACTTTTCGAAACGCGACGCCGCGCGCCGCGAGCGCCGACACGACGTGCTCGGCGACGGTCAAGCTCTTCGGTGCGTTTTTGTCTTCGTCGCCAAACGAAAGCGCGGCGCGAGATTCGACGGCGTTTCGCGCGCAGCGAAACGGCGATCCGGACGCTAAGAAGGTCTCGCGGTACATCGCGTGGAACCGCGCTTCGTGCGAGTCCGAGTAAGGCGCGACGATCGTCGCGAACCCGTGAGGTTTTAATAAAGAACGAATCGATCGCAGAAACGACGCGAGGCTCGTCTCGCCGGCGGCGACGCCGGGAGCCGTCGCGTGAAGCGCGTGCACGGCGAAGACGACGTCGTACCGTCGGGTCGGCGATTCGCCGCCGCCGCCGGTTTTTTTGCCGCGCGCCAACTCGGCGAGGGTCGCGCAGCAGCGCAGCTTCCCGAGCGCGAACGGGCTCGGGACGAAACGCGCCGCGCGCCGAAGCGCGGATGGCGAAGGGTCGCACAGGTCCAGAACCGCGTGCGTCGCGGCGTCGCGTTCTCGCGTCTCGAGCGTCGGAGGTCCGTCGGAGACGGTTTCCAAACGCGCCTCGAAAAACGCGCGCGCGAACCCGCCGGCGCCGCACCCGACGTCCAGCGCGCGAATCGCGCCGCGACCGTCGGCGACGGCGTCCGCGCGCATGCGCGCGAGGCAGTCGTGCCAGTCGAGCGCCGAGACGACGTCCGCGCGCGACGCGTGAGACGCGCGAAGAAAACCGGACGAGCGACGCAATCTGTGCGAGTAAGGAACCAGCGCCTCCGCCGCCGCCGCCGCCGCCGCCGCCGCCGCCGCCGGGTCGAGCTTTGCATCTCTTTCTTG
>Ga0233432_10004337_pt1 | contig 12613 bp, 8 predicted proteins | sample SI_122_August201_6_FD_179870 | JGI IMG/M metagenome (GOLD analysis project Ga0233432, IMG submission 179870) | Seawater microbial communities from Saanich Inlet, British Columbia, Canada - SI_122_August2016_10_MG | ecosystem: Environmental > Aquatic > Marine > Inlet | place: Canada: British...
TATCTCAAGATACTCTCCACAAAAAGCCTGATGGCACAAATGTGAACCCACGCACTGAACACTTCACCATAGCACGTCTGGCACCATTCGTACATCGCGGCTCTCCTCTCCTCCACTTCCGTCTTCAAATCGTTGCGTTCAGAAGTTTTCGCTTGAATAGCCTCGGCGTCGTACGTGAAGTCTCTCACTTGAAACGACTTTTCCCTCGCGGCCGACTTAAACGCATCCACCACACGACGAAACAACGTCACGGTGTACAGTGCGTAATCCCCATCCTCCTTCAACTTTTTGGATGACCGCGGAACAACAAACTGCGCGAGCGTCTCGTAGCTTTCCATCCAGTCCTTCTGGCTGAACTTCGGCACCGCCACACACAGGGTAGTGAGGTTTTCGGTGTCAACGAGGTCTGACTCTCGGACGAGTCCGCCAAGATCACGCGTCGCCAAGCTCCCGTTATCTTTCCTCGAGAACGCGTTGAGCTGACCTTTGACGGTAACGTATTCACTTGTCCTCACCTTGAACTCGTCATCCACTTTAGCGACACTCTCCTGCAACTTTTCGACGGTTTCACGAAGAGGACGACGCGCCGGATGTTTCGCTTCATCCCACGTGAATGCCGTCAAAAACCGCTCGGCCGAGATACCGTCAACGGTGAGCTCCTCAGTCGCACCCTCGATAGCTGCGAGGTCGATGACTTGCCTCTGAATCTTTGTCGCCGTCGCTTCCACAAGTGTGTTCACTTTCACCAGATCATCGCTCAACGCAAGAAGCGAATCTAGGGTTCCAACGCGAAGCTCTGGCACGTTGAACTGCGATGCAAGAAGAAGGGGAAATATGCACTCAGTTACCGACATTCAGAGAGTTGTGCGTCGCACTCGCGATATACGAAGGAGAAGTAACGGGATGGGACATACCCTGTAGTTGACACTCAGATCGTTGTCGTGACAGGTCTTGTCCTGCAAGATGCTCCACGTCCGGTCCGCGTTCCCACCCTCAAGGGGCAGCGAAACGAGCCAGTACTGGGAACTCATCTGTCCCCGACACAGCAATCAGAGTGCACCCGATGCTTCCAGACAGCCTCGCCTTGCCCTAACCGGCGCGTTGTCACCCACGGCAAGCAGCGCGGAGTGCTGGCGTCCACGAAAAAAATCGTTCATTTATTGCGTAAGAAGAAGAGACTGAACGAAAAGTTTGCAGCTGAAAGAAAAAAAAATCAAAGTGAGCCGAGCAGGGTTTACATGAATCTATGACTGCTTACCGTGTGCCGAGACAAACAAAAAATGACCTCCGAATATTTCGATAAACGCGGCGAACGGGGAAACAAAATAATATCGTAGAAGGCCGATGGAACTCTGAAACAGCACCAAAATTAATTCAGAGAAAGGCAACGCGGTGTCGACACGGTGTAATTGAAGGAAAAGCAGTTCAAGGCGTTGAATCATAAAATACAAAGAAAAAATGAAAGTGCGCGAAATGACTTCGAGACGCTTCGCAGCATGCGGCTTTACGGCACATCGTTGGAACACTCCGAGCATCAAGTTGAGAGAGGACATTATCTAGAGCTAGGAAAAGCATGTAAACCTATTCTGAACATACGTGAAGCTGTACGTGCGGATGAAGTAGTTCGGTCGACAAAGAAGCGCTGCCATCCGTAACATGTCATGAAACTATGCGAGATAGAAGCACACGGATTCGCGAATGATCACCCATACGCGCGTGCACTTTTCAACACTGATTTTGTTCTCCAAGTACGAGTTGCGCGATTTTTTCTTTTTCCGCGCGAGACAGTATTTTTCGTGCGTTGCACGTGTTCAATGAAGAACCTGTTTCCTTGCTTGATCGACAGTCTAAACTGTTCCATGTTTCAATGTGGCGCGTCGATATTTGCTGAACGTTGAATGTGTACATGGATGCACCACTCACGGAAGTGTTCGCACGAGTACCTGAACCGTCGGCCAAAGTAAGGGTTTCGAATTCTACAGTGTCGCATATCAAATGATTCAAGTTCGACTCCGTCAAATATGCGAATCTATTCTGCTTCAAGTCATCTTCCAAGGCGCTTTGAATCTATTTTCTGCGTTTTACTTCCGTCAAATCGGTCATGCTTTTTAAAAGCTCACAACCTCGATGTCACAGGGATCGAGGAGATAGAGCGGTGCATATGGTTCTTCTGTTTCTTTTGTCATCGAAGATTTGCTGTCGATGCATCGACGTCGAGCTTCTAATTTCCGTGTTTCTTGCTCTGTGTTCTCGCACGCCATGGCGTCGTTTCGCAGAAGCGTTCGTTTGGTAACGGTTCGACGCTTCTCACGCTCGGGATGAAGATCGTTACGTGCTTCTCTTCTTCTTGGTCTCGTCAACTTGCTCTCTCCGTGGGGTCTCGTTATCATCATCGCTCACGAGCGCAGGCACGCAGTTTACTCGCACTCTCGCTCTGTCATCACGCATCATGTCGTCGAAAGAGAATACGCGTGCTTTTGTCAATAGGCTTTACACCAGCGTGCTCACTTCTCGTTCGCTTGACTGTCAGTTATCGCCTCAAGTACCATCCATACACACACACCTTGGCTGAAGTCTTCGCTCTTACAGCTGTCTGTATACTTATCATGCCCTCCCCTGGCATTCCTAACCTTTGAAATCACGCGCGCAACTTGCTTGCTCCCTGGTTCGTCGCGAACGGCGGCGTGCTTGTTATCCACCAAACGTAACGCGATTCCAAACGAATGGCTACTGGCTACTGGCTACTGGCTACTTTTCTTCCTACACTAACTCTAGCTAGCTAGCTAGCTAGCAATGCGATCACAGTCTAACCGACAGGAGCTCTTTCACCTATGTATAGGATGAGCTAAGGTTCTTTGATTGTGTTGTACCTAGTCTATTCCACTCTGCTCGCAGACATCGTCGTCAGTATGATGAATCGTAAAAACGCCTTTGAAGTTTGATTTTCGGTCTTTCGACGAAGTCTTTTCCCCTCTCGTCTGTAAGCGTCATCTTCTGCGAAAACGCGCCCCTTCGAACGGGGGTGAATACTCAGGGAAATTTGTCAGATCCGGGTGACGGATCGTCCTGAGATCAAGCGGCGCGCTGCCGGCGGTCACGAGGATCGAGGCAGGAGTCCGATCCTCCGCCATAGTCGCGCGCGTCGACGTACTTCCACGCCGAGCGCATCGGTCGTGGCGCGTCTATCTCGCTGGCTGACGCATGTTAAAGAGCGTGAAAAGCAAGCTGACCGGGGTTGGCGGGCGAAAGAAGGAAGGTGAGAACGGGCGTCCCGCGGGTTCGCAGATGACGAGCAAGAAACCCAGCACGGGTGGTCCCCGGTCATCTATCCCTCCGATGGAGGTGTTGTACGATACGAACAAGCCGCTCTTCTTGTTCCGCGATGTGGTGGCGTCGGAACGACAAAACCTGTTCATCAAGAAACTGCATCTGTGCTCCTACACCTTCGACTTCACCGATGCCACTGCGCAAGTGCGTGAGAAGGAGATCAAGCGACAGACGCTCTTGGAGTTGGTGGACTACGTTAATCAAGGGCAGGGGAAGTTTACCGAGGCGGTGTTCGAAGATATCTCGTACATGCTCGCGCAGAACCTCTTCAGAGGTTTGCCCCCTTCAAACTACGAGATCACCGGGAACGCTGCTGGAGACAACCTCGAGCCCGAGGAGGAGGAACCGACGCTGGAGCCGTCGTGGCCGCATCTGCAAATCATTTACGAATTCCTGTTGCGTTATGTCGTTTCTAACGAGGTGGATGCTAAGGTCGGGAAGAAGTACATCGACAACTCGTTCGTGCTCAAGCTCCTCGAGCTGTTTGACTCAGAGGATCCTCGAGAGCGGGATTATCTCAAGACGATCTTGCACCGCATTTATGGAAAGTTCATGGTGCACCGGCCGTTCATAAGAAAGGCGATCAACAACATATTCTTCAGGTTCATCTATGAGACCGAACGTCATAACGGCATCGCGGAACTCCTCGAAATTCTCGGGAGCATCATCAACGGCTTCGCACTGCCGCTCAAGGAGGAGCACAAAGTTTTCCTCCAGCGAGCACTCTTGCCGCTGCACAAGCCCAAGTGTGTCGCCATGTACCATCAGCAGCTCTCGTATTGCATCACTCAGTTCGTGGAGAAAGATCCCAGACTGGCGGATGCTGTGTTGAACGGCCTTTTGAAATACTGGCCTGTGACGAACAGCCAAAAGGAAGTGCTGTTCCTCGGAGAACTCGAGGAGGTTCTTGAGCTCACGCAGGCGGCGGAGTTCGTCAAGACGATGATTCCCTTGTTCCGGAGAATATCCACTTGCATTAACTCGTCGCACTTCCAAGTCGCCGAGCGCGCATTGTTCCTGTGGAACAATGACTACATCGTTAACCTGGTGGCTCAGAACAGGCATGTGTTGCTGCCGGTCTGCTTCGGCGCGTTCGAGAGAAACGCGCGGAACCACTGGAACGCGGCGGTGGGGGGATTGACCATCAACGTTCGAAAGATGCTCATGGAAATGGACCAGCAGCTGTTTGAGGAATGCCAAAAGAAATGGGAAGAGGAGGAGAGTAAAGCTGAGGAAGTGGAGGCGAATCGTGAGCAGTACTGGAGGAAAATCGAAGAGCTCGCTGAGGGAGCGCGTTAGACACGATAAGCCTTTTGGCGCCGTAGTTTGAGATAGCTTTTGATTTCACTAAAATTTGCAAGCGACTCAGGTCCTAATTCTATAGACGTGGTGAGCTCCTATGACTCATCGTCGTACCGTCGCCTTTCCTGCGGGTTTCCTTCCTTTCGGAATCCCTTCCGTCGGCGGCTGATAAGGCTTTAACTTCATCGCCGACGGAGGATTCACTCCCCAGTCCTTTGCAGCGAGGAGCGCCTGGTTAGGATCCACCGTTACCACCTGCTGCGCATGCACGCGCGCTTTTGACGCCGCTATCGCTGATCCCGCACGGCCCGATGCCGTCGAATTCGCAGCGACGAGATCCATGTAATCTCGCTTTGACATATCTTGAGACGATAACAGCGGCGGCCCAACCTTGGACGAAGCTCCGTGGCGAAGGGTCACCCCCCGTGACATCTTCATCGCCTCCAACGCGCTCGCTTGCTGTTCACTGTGTTCGGGGTGGACATAGTCCACGCCTCCAAGTCTCTTTACCTTGAGGTTTTGCACTTTCCTGGCGCTCGCCTCCTCCGCAGTTTCCCTCTGGTCGATCACTTTCACCTTCATGGTCTGAGCGAAGCTTGGCATCTTGTCTGGATCGAGCTTAGTAACCAGGACGAGCTCGCCGTTGTGGTCGTATCCGTAATCTCGACCTCGCAGCGACTTTTGGAGCGACTCAAGCTTCCTCAACTCGTACTGGTCTTTCTGCACCTGCAGTTTCTGCAACTCCTGCGCAGCTCGACGCGACTCGATCTCTTCGCGCAGCCGACGCTCTCGTTCCATTTCCTCCGGGGTCATTTTCTGTTTGCGCCTGAGTGGCTTTGCTGGCATGGCCTCTCTCGCCGCCGGGAAAGATTTCCTCGGCATCGTGGATGACAGCCTCGCGCCCGTCTTACGTAACGTAGACTCTCCGCCCGTCCTTACCCCCGCCCTGGGCGCACCCATCGTTGCCGATAGCTTAGAACCAGCACCGACAGTCGCACGAGGGATGTCTTGCTCGGCAACCTTCGGCCGCCGCCTCGCGCGCACTGTACCTCTCGCCCACGCGTCGATAGGAGCTGGGATGTGGGCTTCGTCTGGGAACCAGCTTCCCACGGTTTCCTCCGGGTCGGTCACAGGACTTCGGGTAGAGAAGCTCTCACGCTCGACGAACGTCATGTCTACCACCGCGAGGGCGTCCCGAACAGCCTGACTTGCGGCGTAAGACACCACCTTACGCTGGAGCTCCGCGGCGTCGAGGTGTGAATTGACACGTTCCAAGATGAGCTCGAGCATGTCTTGTACGCACTCTTCGCGCTCCTCCTCCTCGCGGTCTTCCGCGAGAAGGTCGTCATCCTCGAAGTCATCGGGCTCTCCCTCACTCATCCTGGCGAGGAAAACCGAGACGGCTCGCCCGTCGCCGCGCACGTGCCACTGAAGCCGCGCAACCCCCGTCTTCGGTTGCGTTCCGGAAGCGTGCCAAAACCAGCCCCAAAAATGCCTGCCGGTCAACGGACCAACCCCGGTTTGATTTCTTCGCGCGGCAAGGAGCCGAAATGCTCGATAAAAAGCCGATCGATGTCGGCGCCTGAAAACCGCCGCTTCGCCGCAGCACTCGCCCTTTCACACCGCCGCTCGACCGTCAGCCGAGGTCGACGCGAGGGCGACAGGCGCAACTAACCGATCCTAGTCGATCGTCATGCCGCCTTACGCCGGGACTTTCGCGAAACCGGAGAACGCGCTGAAGCGTGCGGTACGTTTTCCGGCGATGGCCGCCGCCCGGCAAATCCCAGCTAAAACCCTGGGACGCGCTTCGTTTCAGCGGGGGATGGTTATTGATCGACTCTCCGCTCACCCTCACCCACCATCCCATCGTTATCGTTTCACAGGAGGAGTTGATCCACGTCGGTCAGCCCAACGCGGCGCTTCAGGCTCTCCACGATGTGATCACCTCGAAGCGCCACCGCACGTGGCAGAAGGTGCTTGAGCAGATCATGTTCAAGTACGTCGAGCTGTGCATCCAGCTGAAGAAAGGGCGCCTCGCGAAGGACGGTCTGATCCAATACAGGATCGTGTGCCAGCAGGTGAACGTTCAGTCGCTCGAGGAGGTGATCAAACACTTTCTTAAGCTCGCGACGGAGAAGGCAGAGTCTGCGCAGGCTGCCGCGGCCGCGTCGGCCAACGACGCCACCCTCGCTGTGAGCGATCTCGAGGCTGAGAACACTCCCGAGAACCTGATGCTCAAGTCTGTCTCTGCGGAGAGCGAAAAGGAACGCTCGGACCGCGAGACTGTGACGCCGTGGTTCAAGTTTCTTTGGGAAACGTACCGCACGATCCTCGAGATTCTGCGTAACAACAACAAGCTCGAGCCTCTGTACGCCATGACGGCCAACCGCGCGTTCGCCTTCTGCGTCACCCACAAGCGTACCACCGAGTTCCGCCGTCTGTGCGAGATTCTGCGCAACCACTTGTCGAACCTGATGAAGTACCGCGACCAACGCGACAGGCCCGATTTGACGCTCCCGGAGACCCAGCAGTACTACCTCGAGACCAGATTTGAGCAGCTCAAGGCCGCGGCGCAGCTTGAGCTGTGGCAAGAGGCGTTCCGCACCATCGAGGACATCCACGGCCTTACCATCATCTTGAAGCGGACGCCCAACCCCAAGATGATGGCGACGTACTTTGCCAAGCTCACCAAGGTGTTCTGGGTGTCTGAGAACTACCTGTACCACGCCTACGCTTGGTACAAGCTGTTCAACTTGAGCAAGACGTACAACCGTAACTTGACTCCCGAGGATCTCAAGGCGATGGCCTCGACGGTGCTCCTCTCCGCCGTTGCGATCCCTCCCTACGAGTCGCGCACCGCCGCTGCGCCCTCCAATCAGGAGCTCGACAACGCGAAGGAGCGCGACGTTCGCATGGCCACCCTTCTCGGGTACACCCTGGATCCCAAACGTGATCCCCGCGAAGTGCTCTCCCGCAAGGCTCTGCTCAACGAGCTCATCGCCAAGGGTATTCTTTCCCTCGTGTCCACAGAGGCGCGTCAGGTTTGGGCGCTGTTCGAGAAGGAGTTCCACCCGCTCGACATGTGCAAGCACGCGCAGACGGTGTTCGCGACCCTCAGCCCTGAGGCCGTGCAGCTTTCCGCCGCGAGCCCCATCCCCACGATCGAGTTCTCGCAGTTCCTTCCCCGCATGCGCAGCCTCGCCGTCGTGCGCATGCTCCAGCAGTCGTCTCAGGTGTACCAGACGATGAAACTGGAGACTCTCCAGCGCGTTGTCCCTTTCCTGGAATTTTCCCAGGTGGAACGCATCCTCGTCGACGCCACCAAGGGCGGCGCTGTCGCCGTTCGCCTTGACCACCAGAACAAGTGCGTGCGATTCGAGGGCGATCAGCTCGAGAGTGATAACATCAAGAACCACCTCGTGGCGATGGCTCAGAAGCTCAAGAAGGGCATGCAGATGATGTACCCCGAAGCTCCCGCCGCGTCTCTGGCGACGAGGACGAACACTGCTGAGCTCCTCTCCAAGGTCGAGAACGAGCACAAGATGGCCCTCGCGCGCAAGGTCATCATCGAGCGCCGCAAGGAGGAGCAAGAGCGCATCCTGCAAGAGCAGGAAAGGATCCTCGAAGAAGCCCGCGTCGCCGCGCAGCGCCTGCACGAGGAGACCGAAGCGAAGCGCCTCGAAGAGGAGCGCCGCACGCGCGAGGCTATGCGCATCCGCCAGGAGATGGAAGAGAAGGAAAAGGAGGAGGCTCTCGCTCTTATCGCCGAGGCGGAGAAACGCAACAAGGGCAAGAAGGGTTTCAAGATCAAGCTCGAAGAAGGCCAGAAGCTCGACAAGCGCACCCTCATGGAAGATGCTATCAAGGAGCAGATCAAGGAGAGGCAGGAGATGGAGCGCAAGCTCGTGCGCCTCGCGAAAAGCATGGATCACCTCGAGCGCGCCAAGCGCGAAGAGGAGGTTCCGCTCATCGAGGCGGCGTACAAGGTCAAGATGGCCGAAGACGAGCAGCTTCACCAAGAACTGCAGCTGCAGAACGCCGAGAAGCACCGCAAGTCCTGGGAGACAAACGTCGAGGAGAAGAAGCGTCTCGCCAAGATGGGCGCCGACAAGGACTCGTTCGCGGAAGCGATCGTCGAGCGCCGCTCCGAAGAGTTCGAGGCTCTGAGAATCGCTCGCGAAGAAAAGATCAACGAACTTCGCACTCTTCGCAAGAACGAGCGCGAGGTCGCGAGAAGACGTGCGTACATGCGCAGGCTTCAGCAGATCGAGGAAGATGACAAGGCTGCTAAGGAAGAGGAAGAAAGGGAGCGCCGCATGGCCGAAGAACGCGAACGCGAGGCGGCGCGGCGCGAAGAGGAAGAGCAGAGACGCGCTTCCGAACGCGATGCGCCGCGTCGCGATGAAGGGCGTTCCGGCGGCGACCGCGGTGGCGATCGTTACGAGCCTCGCAGAGGCGACGATCGTGGAGGCAGTGGACGATACGAGCCGCGCAGAGGTGACGACCGATACGGCGGATCTCGATACGACAGCGGCCGCAGTGATGACCGATACGGCTCGCGCGGCGGTGACTCTCGCGATTCCGGGAGGTACGAGCCTCGCCGTGGAGGGGACTCTCGTTACGATTCCAGGGATTCGCGCGGTGGCGACTCTAGGTACGAACCTCGGCGTGACGATCGCGATCGCCCGAGCGGAGACCGCTATGAGCCTCGCAGAGGAGGTAGTGGCGGTGGCGGCGGGTCGCGCTGGTAAACAGCGCGACGAGTTCCTCGTCCCTTACGCCGGTTGCAATACACCTCATATTACAACCCTAGGTCTTTCGCGTTCTCTTGGTATTGTCGCCATCGATCGAGGAACAGTGCTTCCCATTTTTCATGGTCGTCGCTTCCTTGCGGTTCTAGGACCAAGACGAGGGCGAAGAACACTGTCGCCTCGAGCCATGTAACTGGCAAGAACAACTTAGTTTCTGCTTCGACGCCCGCGACGTCATCCACGTTCATCGCATCGCAGTAAACCTTCAAAAAATGTCTTAAGCGCTCTTCAGAGTACTGCTGAGGAGACGTGCGAAAGAGTTTCATGAGATCGAATCCCCGATAGTTCGGCCCGGACAGCTCCAAGTCTATGAGCTGTACTTCCGGCGCGTCACTCTGAGTCAATATCACGTTCGACGGCTTCAGGTCTCCGTGCGCGAGTACGACGCAAGCATTTTCATCATCTCTGATGACTGTGGACACTCTGTTCACTTCAGCACGCAATTCCGAAACATCAACGGGGAGCACAGCTGTGTTTTCGGAAGATTCGATCTGGTTCAACATCCGCTCCAGCCACTTCCATAGCAAAGGCCCGTCCCCGTCGAACTCGGGGGGAGTTTCGAGAGAGTGAAACTTGGCGACGACTTTCGCGCACGCTTCACCGACGTCGCGTCGGGTGTGCATGTCCTTTTCTTCCAATATTCTTCCATGGACAAAATCGTGTGCGATGCCCTCGTTCGTATTCCACCGCACGGCTGGTCCGAGATTCGACTCACTGGCCATGACGTCGATCACTCCCCTTTGATGTTTCTCTGTGCGCAGCAGGGACAAGTCGCTGTACACCTTGACCACGACTTTGTCTCCAGCATCCGTCTCCACCGAGTACACACTGTTGCAGAAACCGCTCGAAAGTTCCACTATGCTGAGCTTGACTTCTGCCTTCGCGTCGATGATTCCACGGATTCGACGTTCGACATCTTCGAAGGAACTCACGTTGACCTCGTGCTTCGCTGCAGCGCGAAACTTCACGGATTGTCTCTTCGTGATGGACCGACTTAATCTTCCATCAGGCACGCCTAGCAGTTTCAGGCGCCAGGGTAATGCCGCCATGCTAGAAGCCGCGTTTGACATCAATGTCCATCAAAACGCCCGCCCTCGTGCGCCGAGAAAATTCGCGTTCGAGACTCCCCCTGCGCACGCGCCGATAGGCAGGGTCGGTACGCAGAGTGTCTTGTTGCGACTTTGGAATAAAGCGCGTCAAAAGAAATGCTGACGACGCGCAAATTGTCGTTTCGTTTGCCGAGCCGAGACACATTGGTCCCATAAAGCGCGACGCGGTCCACGCGTTTAACGAGACGGGTCCAATGGCGGTCGCGATGAGTGCGCACGGCATCTCGACGGTGGCTAGACTAGCTGCCACGCGCCGAAGCACAACGTGTCGTGCGCACAGCTGTCAGTCGAGCGCCTTCGTCGGGAAGGCACTGCCCAAAAAAGTGCATCTGGCGGGCAGCCCGCGACGAAAATATCTCGGACTCTCCGTGCGAGCCGTGCAGACGTACGTCGTCATCCCTGCCACCTTTTTCATTCAAAACAGGACCTGACAAACCTCTCCCCGGACACCGCAGTCTTCCTTCTCCTGGTATTTCGCTTCACGAAGCTTTCAAGAACTTCACGCGACCGCACACCATCCTCGGGACTATCGTGCGTTCCCTGCTTCTCTTTTCGTCGGCGTTCCTGAAAACCAAACGTCATTTGCCAACCGAACTTGACTGACGTTCGATTTCACTTCATCGCAGGTGAGCACGAGCTCTGTGACATTGATGGCTTGGCAATTCGGCCACGTGCTCGAGATGTTCTCGATGATGATCGCCGCAATGCAAGCGGCGCAGGCTGTCGCGGCTGCCGTGCTGATGAACGTTGCCATTGTGGGAATCAACCAGGTGTACGATAAAAAACTCGACAGAGTCAACAAACCGTACCTTCCCATGGCCAGCGGCGCGTTCAGCTCAGACATGGCCCTTTCGGTCATCGCAGTCAGCACCACGGCGAGCTTCATGATTGGTGTCTGGAGCGGATCCAGCGCGTTGATGTGGGCGCTCGTGATCAGTCTCTTGCTCGGCATCGTGTACTCAGTTGACGCCCCGGGCTTGCGTTGGAAAAAGTCTCCGCTCCTCGCGGCGACGTGCGTCTTATTTGTGCGAGCGGTTATCGTTCAGCTTGGGTTCTTCGCGCACGCTCTCGGCCGTGAACTAACGGACTTCAACTTCCCCATAAACCTTTGGTGCGCTATCGGGTTCATGACTGTGTACGGCATCGTCATCGCCCTGTTCAAAGACCTTCCGGACATGGAAGGCGACATGAAGCAAAACGTGCGCACGCTCAGCGTTCGACTCGGGCCTTCGTTCGTGTTCAATCTGTGTTTAGCTCTTCTTTCCATCGCGTACGGGACAGCGGTGTTCATGAGTGTCGTACACGCCCCTACCACGATATCGCGCGTGGTGGGAGCGGTTCATTCGGTTGTCATCGTCACGCTCCTCGCGGCCTCGCGACGCGTCGATGTCTCTTCGTCAGACTCTTTGTACGACTTCTACATCCGTTTCATCTGGAAGGCATTTTATCTCGAGTACTTCCTGCTGCCCTTCGTCATGTAGGTGAGACGAGGTGGTAACGATGTAACACGATCTTCTCTTCTCTTCTAGGTCGCTATTAATATGGAGAAGCTATGCCTATTGTGAATCACGCCCATTTCACGCCTTTGTACGCGTCGATCACGAAGCCGACGCCGCAAAACAACAACTCCTCGGCGATCTCTTCCACACCCGGTGGCGCCGGCGCCGAGAAGTCCCCGAGGGGGTCAAAGTCGGCCAAGGAAGAGGGAAGCTCAGCGCCGTGGTGTTGCATGGAAGGTTTCAGGGCCACGCCGACGAGATCGCCTCCATGCTCGTCCGCAAACAGGAGCGCTGTGCCTCCGAGTCGCCTCTCGGCTTCCCTGATGAAGCACCGAAGAGGATCAAAACCGATGAGCATCGCCGCGCGCGCTTTGTCCGGGCCGCGGCTGAGCACCTTCTCGGGCATCTTCGCGAGCTGAAGCCCGCGTTTGTTCCCGTGCTCCGCCTCCAGGAGCCCGTCGGCGTCGACCCCGAGCTCCTTGACGAGTCGTCGTTTGATCTGCTTCGGGGTGAATAAAGCGTGTTCCGGGAAAGGCAACGACGCTCTGCGCAGCTTGAGCACGAT
>Ga0233432_10004342_pt1 | contig 12604 bp, 15 predicted proteins | sample SI_122_August201_6_FD_179870 | JGI IMG/M metagenome (GOLD analysis project Ga0233432, IMG submission 179870) | Seawater microbial communities from Saanich Inlet, British Columbia, Canada - SI_122_August2016_10_MG | ecosystem: Environmental > Aquatic > Marine > Inlet | place: Canada: British...
CCTGGCATGCTTTGTTTTGTTTCATCATATAAAGCCCGTTTGCCGACAGGTGATAGCCCAACCAGCCGTTCTTTGATTGACTCTGATTGCTCAGGCGTAAAAACAGTTATTTTTCCTTCTTCTATCAACCCTGTGCTGCGCACCCATTCTACATACTCAGCAGAAGACGCAGCCGCGCCACGGATGTCTGTTGGAACCCCAGCGGCTTGCTTTGCGTTTGTATTCCAATACTTCCTTGGGTTTTCTTTGATTTCCGCAATTCTGTCTGCGTTAGCTTTTCGCGCTAGCTTCAAAGCATCTTTTAATGCTAAAGCACCAGGCTTATCTTTTCTAGCGACAGCCATATTGTACTCTGATTGAAGGTCAGCGATGCTGTTTGCCCAATCTTCAGAAGAAGCTAGCTGCATATTAGCAACGTACTCAGCGGCAATACCACCAGCCGCTACCGCCCTCTCTAATTCAAGTGCTTTTACTGGATTAAGCTCCTGCATTTTTGCTAGGGCTTCACTTTGTCCAGGAGGTATCACTCCTGTTCTGGCTGTTATGTCAGCATTAAACTCAATTGTTTGAGACAAAACCCCAGCTTCTTCAGCTTTTCTTCTGTTCAATTCAGCGACAACAGGAACAAGCAATGTGCGGCGTTTTTCCTTTGGAACATCAGCAAAATCCCCCCTACCGCTTTCTATATCTTCCCTTAAAGTGTCAACATCGGTGTAAGTGGTTCTGTCAGAAAAAAGAATATCGTCCCTTTTGATGATAAAGTCTTTTAACCCACTTGGGTCAGCAGCTTCGTTTAACGCCTTAATAGCTTTTTTCTTTGACTCTAGTATTTTTCTGGCAGTGCGGTACTTTGTTTCACTTATCTCAGCGTTTTCAAAACTTCTGCCCAACTCGGAAATATGCTTGTCCACTTGGTCTTCAGTTACGTCCTCATCTGCAAGAACCCCAGAAGCCAAGCGCATAGCCATTTCATCAGATGTGCCTATCCTGCTTTGGTATGATTTCTCTAAATACCCAGCGTATCCGTTATTCTCAGCGTCCTTCCTGTACTTGTCTATATCCGCTTGCAGCATTTCGACCCTAGCATCACCAGGCGAAAGGTTGTTAATCATATCTAGCTTACTAGCTATGAGGGCGTTGGCATTCTTGCCGCTTTCTTGCAAACCTCTGTTAAACGCTTTTTGTTCGGCTTGAAGGCTAAACATTGCAATGCTTTTTGCTGCCGATAATCTAAGTTCACGCTTTTGGTTTCTGGTCATATCCAGCGCGTCAATATCGGCAAGCGCTTTGGTCTTGTATAAGTCAACAGCAGTTTTAGCGTCAGATGCCGTTGTGTATATCGGGTCGTTCTCAATAGCGCTCAAATCACGCGCAATTTTTTCACTGTTCTCAGCGTCTTTGTCTTTGACCTGTTTCTCTTTTTCCATCATACCAAACTGATATGCAGTATCTGTGACTTGTTGGCCAAGGTTTGCTAAGGAACGACCAGGCGTTTCAAACGCGCCAGAGTTTGCCCGTGGCCCTAGTGAACCAGCGGCCATTTCAACTTCTTGTTCGTATACTGGAATCTTAGGCATTTATTAACCTCACGCCATAAGGCTGGCAGCTTTAGAACCACCAGCTAACAATGATTGATATGATGCCATTTTGAGGCCAGTTGCCCTAGCGCGACCTTCAGCCCTAGCCAGTGCAGCTTCAGATGCTTTTGCTGTTTGCTCTATGTCACCAGCGTATTGTATTTTTAACGCGTCCATTCCAGTGTTGAAATATGAATCAGCGGCGGCTTGCAGTGCGTTTCCTGACATCTGTATACCAGAGGCAGCAGTCGCAACATTTGCAGATGCAATAATCCTCTTGGATTGGTCACGCATATTTGCTTCTTCGGAAACCTTACGGCGGCGCAGTACAACAGCTTCATTCTCTGCAACTTGCGCATTAAACTCAGCGGTTTGCTTGGCAGCTTTAGCTGCGGCTTGATTGCCTTTGTAGCCCATAATACCGCCACCAACGGCAGCAGCAGCAGCTAGTTCAATCATTACACCACCTTTGCCATGCGGTAATAGTCACTACCGTCTGGCCCAAACTTATACATAATACCCTCATCTTCAAATCCCATCCATCTAGCAAACCTAATTGCCTCTGGGTCGCCCATGTGAATACTAGCTTGCACACGATGTAAACTCGTTGTTGCCAGTATACTACTAAACAGTGTCTTAGCATACCTAGCTAGTGACAGCTTCCATTTTGGTGCATGCTTAGACAAAACAACCCAACCCTCGCCAACACCAGGCCACATTTCATGTATGCCACCAACAGCAACAACATCCTTGTCACCCATAATCGCATAGCCTACAACTTGCTGCCCGTTATCAAACGCAGCCCTCATGCTTTCTGGGAAGTCAAAGTCAGTCTCAATGCTGTTAATAAGACTGGAATTGAATGGCACAATTCTAAGCATCAAATGTGTTTGACCTCCGCATAATAGCCAAGACAGTCATGGGCAAGGGCTGTGATTGGCGCACAATAACCCTAGCGTCTGTCTCATACCCAGAAGGGAAATAGATTTCTTTATCACCAGTGAACAAGGGAACCGCTTGGCTCATAGCCATGCTACTATCCCTGAACGGCAGTCTGTCTAGGTTGTTTAAGTCCGGCCCTAACTCAGCGCCGACAGTATTAAAAAACCGTGCAGTCACACCGTGAATACGTTTAATCTTGCCTTGGGAAACACCGTCATCAGCACCGGCCTCTAGCCGCAATGTTTCGACAGTAGATGTGTAACCATAGCCAATGTGAACCTTGGAGGACAGCCTGTCCAAAGCGATTCTGCCATTCGTTACTGTCTTGTCTGCATGTGCTGCGCCATCGGCCAACACGGAAACAATCTCGCCTTCAAGGTGGTTCAATCCGCTAATGGTAAGCGTATCTGCCCCATCATATGTAAGGCCACTGTCTAAGAAAAACGCATCTTCTACGTCACTGCCAAACTCGATTGGCTTAATGTACTCAATGTGCCGAACAGTCTGCCCATCAATTGTACGCTTAACGGATAGATACACAGTGTCTTCCGCGCCGCTTGGTATAGCGGTTATACTCTCAACAAAACCATCACCGCCAATATCGTGGTCATGCCAGCCAACAGCCGCGTTTGCGCGGTCATACGTCAGGCCAATCAACCGGCCATCACTATGCACAAACCAGATAATAAGCTCTGGTTCCTGTTGCCAAACCATGTCCACCAAGCCACCGCGAGGTATATGGTCTGCCAAAATAGTCAAATCAATGCCAAGCAATCCATCTGTGTCCAGGTCAAAGGTAATTTCCTTAACCTTCTCCTGGCCTTTCTGAATAAGGATTGTGCTGTTACCAGCGCGTAACGGACGAACCTCTGAACACCCAAATGTGGTTTCACGCAGCACATTGACATTTGTTGGCGTAACTGGCGTTGAACCTGTGCCACCTGACAAAGTAAACTCAGCACTGGTTGTCAGGATTTGCAGGAAACGTGCCGGAAGCAAGTGTCTGATTACATTAACTTTATCAGAAGCAATTGTTAGGTTTACCGCCGCGTCATCCAATGTGCCTGGTGTGTGATTCTCAAAGTCGGCACTAACCGAACCAAATACAGTTTGCGGCTTGCCTGTAGTGCCAGCAAAATACAGACGCTGTTCATAGAACCCCAGCGCTTTTGGAAAGCCTTGGTCTCCGTTAAACGCACCTAATGACCAAAGCTTTGTCGCATTGCCAGACCCAACAACATTGTGAGGCAATACGGATATACCGCCATCGTCCACCTTTACCGTAGCGGTTACTGTCGTGTCATTCGTGAACGCTGTAATTTTTGCATAGCCGGTATCATCGTGCCTATATTCCCAGGTCAAGGCACCATAAGCCTCCTGCCCCTCAAGATGCACAGGCGGCGTGTTTCCAGATGTTTGGGTAGAACCTGTCACATGCTTGTACACATGACCGTTAAATCTAACAAAGGCATTGTTGGCGTAGCTTTTGTCGGCCTCCCACTCATCATACTGGATTTCTAAGACTTCTCTGAAGCGAACCAGCCTGCCTACGTCTGCACTTGTAAACAAAGAGGCTGACGCGGTTATAGTTACCGTACCCGTGTCGGCAGAGGCATACAGCGTAATGTCAGTGATGTTCTCGTCAAGATAAGGGCCATCAGTAAAATCAATGTCCTCTAATGTGAAGGAGGTTGCTGTAGTGCGTGTTAGCTTGGCTGGTGCGTGGTCTTTGTGCGCCAGATAAACAACGTCAGCTGACTGCGCGTGGTTAATCTCAAATACATCTGTGACTGAGTACGTTGTTGTGACCTCGACAATATCAGACGCAGCACCGCCGCTAACATAGGCATCAAAGCCTGTGCCGTCCACGCCAAGAAGACCAAACTGGTCTGACACAGAAGACACGCTAGTAGAGGTGGAGGTCTCAGTAGATGTGCCGCCCGTCAGTGTTTCACCAGATACGAAAGACCCAGAAACAGACTCCAATAACATCGTTGTGCCATCATCAGAAACATATGTACCTGTCGCACCAGATGTGCCACCTGTGATTGTTTCCCCTGCTAGGTAAGGGTCTGACAACGCGGTGATACCAACCTCATAATATTGGACAGTTTCAAATTCACGATTATTCAATTCAGTCATGCCAGAGACATTGGTAATGAATATTCTGTGATTTGTTGTGTATCCGTGTGAAGCAATGGTTACTGCGACAGGGTTTGACTGTGTAACTGCGATGATAGCTTGTGAAGCAGATGTAAGCAATCCACCGTCTTTATAGAAGCGTATGTAGTTAGCGCCGAACTCAAGCACATATGCCTGCTCATCACTGAACTCAAAATCAATTAGTCTGACTTTCCCACCGTCTTTTGTGCGTCCGGCAAAGTAAGTTCCTGGTCTGCGTGTCACACCACCGGAAGGATACACCAACATATTGTTAAGTGTTTGCGCAGCCTCATTGTACTTTTGCAAGTCAATACGGCCTTCAAGCTTTGGCGATATTTCACCAGCGCGGAAGTTGGTGATAATACTGGATACACGGGCCATGCTTAGTACCTAATGTTAATGTATGTGTCGGCCAATGGCTGTTCTGGATAACCTTCCATAGCATCAACAGACTTTGCTTCACGCAGACGCAACTCGTAAAGACCCTGCATGCTTTGGGCAATTGTTGAACTACCTGTAATAGCGTAGGCAATTTTAGCAGCTAGGCGGTGTGCCAGCGCAGATGTAAGCAGGGAATCATACAACTCGGTGTCCTCAACTCTACCTAAGTAGATAATGCTGCATGTGCTTTCATTAGATAATATCTTGCGGCCTTCAATCTTGTACATCGTGTTGCTGTCGTATGCTGCAATCTCATTGTTGATTGTCGAGTCCCAGAACGACAGAACACGCAAGCAGAACGGGTTAGTCGGTAAAGTATACTGGTAGGTAAACCCGAATGGCGGGGTGGCTGAGTCTTGCGCCAATGACGCGCGGGTGATGGCTACGTTCCAGGGGTGCGCGCGAAACACTGCATCACGCACAGGTTCAAAGTTGCGGTTGCAAAGTCTAGCTTCCTTGGAGTTTTGAGTAAGAGATGTAATGGTGGCAGCACCAAGCAAGTCTAGTGACTCGTTACAAATATCAACAACTGATGGCATGATTTACCAACCTTTCAACACTAATCAAGACACCCTTACTCAAGTTCTTTTCTCCGCCAATAACAGGGCCACGTTTTCTATACGCTTCTCTAGCTATGACCTTTAACTTCTCTGTTGGTAATAGTACCACAGTTTCATCGTCAAGTACGAACGCCCAATGTGTTGCCTGTGTTGTTGCTAGGCCACTAGGCTTGTTCCTACAAAAAAACTCCACAAACACATTCCCTGTCCGTGAAGCTGCAAAATCTCTTTTCACCTCTATGGTGTTACCGCTGAGTATATCGCCTAACCATTGCTCGGCTATCTGGCCTACCTCTAAGTCCCACCTAAAATCACCACATGGCTTCATCATGCTTCCCTCCACAGAAATGATGAATGGGGCAGCACAGAATCCCGTGCCACCCCGTTAGTCTTAGTCTGGAGATTCGTCACAAAGGATTTTAACAACCTTTGCTTCTTCCATCCGAACCGCACCGATTGACATGCAGTAGTAGACCTGGGTTGCGTAACCCTTGTCAGCACGCTCATCAACACGGGCAGTGATGTCTTTACCAATACCCAGAGTGATACCGTCTTCTGCCCATGCAAAACAATCACGAACATCGTCTGTCTCTGAACCATCAGAGGTTGCCAAACGATTGGTCATGATGAACTTGAAGCCCATGAAGGTATCCAAGTCACCCTGTACCAGCGCCTTGACTGTGTTGAAGTCAGCTGATGTTACGGTTGTGTCAGCAAGCAGAGACTGAATCTGGCTTGGGCCACAAGCTAAGTAACGCTGAAGTGATGGGTCAACATCACCGGCATCCAACAACTGCTTGGCTTCACGAAGCTTTGCAAGTGTCAGGTTAGTGTTACCATCTGGAATTGAGTTTGTGATGGTAGCTGTGCCTGCACCGGCAACACCTGTTGCAGCTGTACCCAGCGCAGCGGTGATGATTACATCATCCATTGCACGACCCATAGCAGCGGCACTTGCCATTGCGTATGAAGAAGTCGGGTCAATCAACATGCGAACCTTATCCTGGTCATCAATAAGGTCAGCATACTCATAGTCAGCCAAAGTCAAACGCCGACGTGAGTGTGGTGTGTCGATTTGTGGTGTATCAGCGTGGCGAGTAGTACGAAGCTGTGCTGTAGCAACACCGATTTGGTCTAAGAAAGCATCTTTTCCGACAACAGTTTCTACGCGAACCGCATCACGCAGACGGGAACCCATCTGCTGTGATAGCATCTGCACGTTTGCAGAATACTGTTGTACAAATGCTGTGGTTACTTGTGTGGACATAGCGTCCTCCTTTTAGTTACACATTTACATTTGAACTTTGCGGTGTGCTACCCGTCACTCCGGACACTCCTGGTCTTTTTAGCCGACTTAGGGCCATCGTCTTTCCGACTGTCGCCAGGACAAGTTGCCTTGCTACCCTGCATAACCCACTCATAATAATTCTCTGCGAGTGCGTTAGGATTCATTACATCTCGCTGTGAGCCGCACTCTACAGCAATCCGTAAACAATCGAGGCGTACATTGAGTCTATCTAACTCATCCATGCACCATGCCCCATAACTCTTGTACTCTTTCAACCGCCTGTTGGCGACCGACTAAATTCTTTCTGTCCCAGTATGGGTGTCCCTTGTCATTCATAATGGCATCAATTTCAGCTTTTGCGTCAGCTGGTGTCATTACATTTGACTGTGACATATCTGCAACAGTGTCTTCACTTGTCACAGATTGCCTGAACTCAGCGATTTTTGCAAATGCTTTAATAAACTCAGGGTTATCGCCAAGCTTGGAACCATCTTGCAAAGTGATGTCAAACATCTCCGCGTTGCCAAATTCTTGTGCAACACGCGCTGCGGCATCCACCTTCTGTTCAAAGGCACGGCCCCACTCTTGCTTCAAAGAAGACACGGTTTCCTCTCGCGCAATCTCCGCCATCTCAAGCGTTGCAGCACCTGACTGTTCTACCGTACCACGGTAATATTCCAGAATACCTTGCGCTTGGTCTGGCGTAAGGCGCAGCTTGTGCGCAATATCAGAGTATTCTTTGGCTACTTCTTCTGTAACCACAGAACCATCTGGTGAAATACCGTAGTCCTCTGGCGTTGATGGACGGCCAAGACGTTCGTAAATGCGGTCTAAATCTTCCTCTGTAGGGTTGCTTGGCATCGGAATCTTGTCAGTGCCAATCAATCTCTGTGCATTTACATAAGAACGGGCTAGGTTCTCAACATCCTTGATGGGCGAAATGCTAGGATGGTCTCTTAGTTCTTCTGGTATCATGTTTAGAAACTCGTTACCAGACCCGCCTGATGCCACCTCTGATGGGGTTTCCATCATTGGCGCAGCTTCTGGCTGGGCTACCTGTTCGGTGTTCTCTAGTGACATAATTACTCCTCTTTCATCATATTGTGGATATGAAGGATAACAGCACGTTTCCCTTCCTCAAAAGCTGTACCGTTGGCATCGCCAGGTACATAGCTGGAAGCGCGGTAGTTACACCGCCCCTCTAAGTCCGTCAGGACTTTTTTGCCGCCCTCAGTCTTGAAGGCTTCTTTGTACATAAACTTTAGCTGTTCTATATCTTTGTTCACTTGCTAACCATCCTGGAAGCTTGCGCAAGCTGGCCAACATTCTGGATTTCCTGTTGTTCTTGCATGGCTTCCATCTGCGCCTGTTGCTGTGCTGCGCGTTCTTCACGCACCTGGTTTACTTCACGCTGCGATTTCAATGCACTCTTTGGAACGCCAAGGGAGTCCGTAACGTGCTTGACCAAGCCATCAGGGTCAATGTGGTCTCCAACCGGAAGCGACTGTGCTAATGGCATAAGTATTTCCAGCGCCTGCATGGTGCTGTTGAGACTGCTAGACTTCTGCGCACGGGCAAGCGGTGACACATATTCAATATCAACATCAGTTCCCTGCAACATTTCCGGCGGTGTTGCCAGCATGTCTGAGCGAAGCATCAACGCAAACACGCGGTCAATCAATGGCCGCAGCATCTCATTCATCAATCTTCCCAGCACAGGGCCAATCACCCGCATGCGTTCTTCCTGGCGCTGCACAACTTCAGTAGCTGTCATGTTTGGGGCGTTACCGCTAAGAAGCTGGTCAACATAAAACGCAGACCTGATAGCGCCGCGTCTCTGTTCTTCCATACTCAGGCCAATCGGAATGTTTGCCCCAGTGTTCAGCGGCACAATCATGTCGCGTGTACCGCTTCTAAAGAAGTTCAATCCCCCAGGCTGCGTCCGAATAGGCAAGAGGAAACCATCGTCAGGAACAAGTAGGGGAGGGTCTATTTGTTTCTGTGCAGCTTGAATGATTGTTTTAGACATAAGATTCAACATCTTAACATCAGGCAACGCAACCATTGCTGGGGAACGCCCCATTGTCTCACCAGTCGCCTTCAAAAATCGTGGGACAATATACGGGAACTCTTGGAAGCCGCTTTCGGAAAGCAGACCTTTGCTTTTCATATCAATATAGAACGATGCAAACGGCATGTTCTTGTTGTCTTTTTTGTTAGGGTCACGGTTGATGCGCGGCACTACAGCATGCAAGATATCAATCTCATCATCCGGCTTGTTCTCAAACATCTTGCGGATGTAATCGGTTACGTTATCAATACCGAAACGCTGCACAGCTTGCCGTGCCGGTAGTCGGTATAGTCTAAATACAGTGTCTACAATCCCATATTGGTTCTCTTGAACGTAGAACTCAGAGATGTGGCGAGTGCTAAAGCGCAGTGACTTCTCATCAATCTCGACAAACATGCAACCAGTGCCGAAGACAACCAAGTCCACATACATCTCATGGACTTCATTTTCAAAGTTTGACTGGTTAAATGCGCGAATCATGCGCTGGCTAGTGTCTTGTAGCCACTCACGAACGTCATCATCACGGCCTACCTCACCGTCTTTCATGTCAAGCATGAACCAAGGTGTAGAACCGCTGGTCAACATCCCGTGCAAACTAGCGGCCAGTAGGTCAACAGACTGAAGTGCAGTACCGTCAAAAATCTGTTCCATGCGCTTCTCGCCTCTGGAACGCTTACGAACAATGTCAGCTTTTCGGGGCAACATATAATCAGCCAATTCCTGATAATGCGTATCCCAGTTATCTCTGCGAGACCTTAATGACTCGTATCGCTTGACTAGACCTTTAACGAAATCCTGCATGTGTTACCCCAATAACGTAGGTTTTGTGCCACCACCAGTGCCACCAGTGGGTTCGCCTAAAGCACCAGCTACAATAGTAGAACCAGCACCCTTGCGCTTGCGTGTCTTTTTAATCGCTTCTTCAGACAATGCCGCTGCGCGTTGCGTATCTTCTTCACCGGCCTGGGCTGGTGGAGGAGGGGCTGCCGGTGCTGGCGGGACATATACCTTGGGTTTTAAGAAAGACATTATGTGCTACTCCCTGTCGGTGACTTAGAACTTGGCTTGGCATAGGCCACTCCAAAGCCTTCCATCAAAGTGCCACCAGCACCAGAACGCTTGCCCTTTGTCCGGCGGCGCGACGTAGACGCAAGGATTGTTTCATCAGGCACAACCTCTGGCGTTACCTCGGGTGTCACCTCCGGTTCCGGTGCGTACTTATCGTAAAGCATTGCGCGGCGTTCTTCATCGGTCGTTCCGGCAATAATATCGAAACCTTCCTTACCAATCTTCTTAATAGGCTTCTCAATAACTTCCTCAAAAGCCTCTGCCGCTACCTTACGGGTAGCCTTAGTTGCTTTATCAATTGGTTTTTTAAGAAACTTTGGAACAAAGCTGGGTAATCCACCGCCCATGTTATTCTCCTATATCTGTGCTTTATGCTTAATTCCACACATGAAAGCCAAGTTTTTGTGTCTCAGTGCGCAGCCAGTACGCATTTTTGTAGCCTTTATTAGATAACATACTTTTAAGGTTTCGGAAACCTATAGCTATGTTTCGCTTTCCACCAATAGCAATGAAATCAACTATCCAGGGAACTGTACCACCACCGTCATAACCGCCTTCTGGAAACTCAAGGCTATCAGTATACTCAACAATCTGCCCGTAATTAGGGAACGCCCAGGTCGCAAAACATATAGGCATACCAGAATTATCTCTTAGAACCATGTACTGGTCTAAGGTCATAGGCGGCCTAATGCAGCGTTCAACTTCTTCAACGCCCCACCAACCGTGGTAGTCACTCCAATCAAGCAAATACTTGATAGCTTCTACGTCAATAGATTTACTCATAACGAAAACGGGTTGTAGTCCATCTGTGCCACATTCTGTGGCGGTTTCGTGTAGTTGGTTCTGTTTTCCAGGCCAACCGCCAAGTATCTAAAGGCATCTGCCGCGTGGCTAGTAAAGTCATGCAATGGATGGTCACGGAATACTTTACGCCTCTCATCCCATTCCTGTCTGTACTGCCGTAGGTATTCTAAACCTTCATGGCATTTATCCTTATCAAAATAACATTTAGGTATCAACATCCTTGCCGCATTAATACCATCAGCAACTTTCATCTTAGGAACCACACGGAACTTGATGCCAAGAGTATAAGCTGTCTCTAACCTAGACTTACCAGACCCCAACTCCCTGACCTCAATGTCATGCGGTGCTAAATGGTCGCCGTAATTGTAATCCTTCTGATTAAGAATATCCGCATAATGGTCTAAGCCAACCCCGCTACTTTCATAATAATCAATAATATGAACCGCACCGCCACGGAATATCTGCGCAAACCAAATTGCTGTGGAATCATTTATACCTAAATCCCAAGCAGTATGCACAGGGTACATAGGGTCATAAGGAACTCTAGTCACCCTCTCAGTATCATCCGCATCAGCTATCAGCTTCGCATAATAAGCGCCAATAATAGCAGCAGTAAACGAACACTCATACTCCTGTTCATATTGTTCTGGTGTCATCTGCGCCTGCGCAGCCTTTAACTCCTCCTGCTTTACCAGCCCACTCTCACTAGCCTTAACAATCTTATAGAACCACTGGTCGGAACCTTCTTCTATCTGTGTCCTGGCAGTATCCAGCAAATCATAAAAATGATTATGCCCTGCCGGTGTACCTAGAAATATAGCCGCACCCTCTCTATCTGACAGCGCCGGTCTTACAACCTCCCCCCATACCCTTGGATTCTGCATGCCAAACTCATCGAACGCGCACATATCTAAATAAATACCACGCAAACTATCAGGGTTCTCAGCAGACAAAAGCATCAGCCTGCCGCCATTAGGAAAGTCCACACGCAGTTCTGTCTCATTAAAAGAAACGCCTGGTATCACACCCGCATAGAACTTTACATAATCCCAAGCAATTCGTTTGGCCTGCGTAAACGTAGGTGCCACAAACGCAACCCTCGGTCTCGGCAACTCACAGGTCAGGGCTTTCTTAATAAGTTCATTAACTGCCCATACAGTCTTTCCAAAGCGCCGGTGCATTACCAACACATTCCACCGCTTCAAACTATTGTGCATCTCTGCCTGTAAAGCCCTCGGCTTATAAGGTATCTTAACTGGTTGTGCCACTATCACTCTCCCACAGTATCCTCACAGTACCATCACTGACCTCTACGCCAGTACGGTTCTTAGCCTCACCAAACTTCTCAGGCAACACCTTGCCTACCTTCCACCGCACATGATGCGCATAGTCACGCAACACATTCGGATTGTAATCCTTCCTGCCGTGCAACGCATCACCATACAGCGTGTCTAACTCCTCTAGCGCCTTCTCAGCGCTATACTGCTGCGCCTCCTTAACAGCCGCTGCAAACTCCTCATCCTTCTTGCAACGCTGGTAGAACGCCGTCCTGGACACGCCAGTAGCCTCGCATACGTCAACAATACTATGCCCGTCTGCAATGCTGGATAAGATTATGTCGGTTCTTTGCCTTGTTAGCTTGGTCATGGGTTCCTCTTAGGCTGTGTGTTGAATAGTAGTATTTAACATA
>Ga0233432_10004348_pt1 | contig 12594 bp, 15 predicted proteins | sample SI_122_August201_6_FD_179870 | JGI IMG/M metagenome (GOLD analysis project Ga0233432, IMG submission 179870) | Seawater microbial communities from Saanich Inlet, British Columbia, Canada - SI_122_August2016_10_MG | ecosystem: Environmental > Aquatic > Marine > Inlet | place: Canada: British...
ATAATCTTCCATTGGATATAAATCTCCTCCGTCAGTAATAGCATCTGAAGGGAAGTAAGAATCTCTCACCTCAAAGTATTCCGTCCTGATATCCAATATGTCTATGTCGGAAGAAAAAGTCAACATATTTCCGCAACCATATGAATCATGATTACACGGAGTTTTGTAGTAAATTCTATGATTCGAGTATCCAATTTCGATAACATTGTCCAGGTGATTGTCAAACAAATCCAAAAACGTGGCATTTGGTTGAGGATTGCCTTCAGAATCCATATTCATGCATTCTGTGTTGTCACAACTTAACACGATTTGGAATGGAGCAATGAACACATCAAAATGTCCTGGGCGAATTTTATATCCACACAAACCACACCTTGAATTTGAAATGGCAAGAGTTCTATCGCCTTCTATATCACAAGATGTCCCACGATTCCCCTCCCAGCCAGGCATTTCTTCTAATATCTCTGAAATTTCCCGGCCTTCATGTCTGTACATCTTCAGATCATTATTGTTCCAAACATACTTTGGAGTCGGGGCACTGATGTTGTTACAGGATGGGCAATTTAGGAAAATACCCGCAGAATCGCTCGATTGGCCCCATTGCAAAGGCCCATTCCTTACGATTGGGCCAACAAAATAGCTATGTTTTGGACAACCATGAACGCAATATAATCCGTTGAGATATTTAGTGCATGACTCATGATTATGCCATAGTTCATCATCAAAATTATCTTCATATTGGGCGTCTTCAGGTGGGCACAAGTAACATTCCTTAGGCAAATACTTGCCCTCATCTTCATACCATTCAGGAGTCACATCCTCACATATTCCACAATACATTGGATACCAAAGAGAAGAAATGTGATCACATCTGTAAGGCATCTAAATCACTCTTTCATGAAATCGGATTTGTTAAAATCGGTTTTGTTGAAATCGCTCTTGACAAAATCATTTTTCTCGAGCTTACTTGGGAGTTCGTAAACTTGTTCGAGGCTAGGGAATAGATTCTTTCTTGCGATTTGTTCACCTGCATTGTAAAAACCATTGGTCCAAAAATCATCAATGTTCTCGAGACCAACCTTGCAATGAAGGGGGTTGCTGCAACGGTCGCATTGAACTGTGATGTATGTGTTTCTATCTGCTCCTAAGAAGTATTGATAATTGGACTGCTTTCCTTTGGCAAGATCGATCTCGATTTGGACTTCCACTCCTTCATCATCATCTTCATCATCATCTTCATCATAATCGCAATCATAATTATCGCTATATGCACATTCGTCATTATCATCATCATGATATTTCTCGCATCTGTCACAATAGAAATCGTCTTCATCACTGTCCCATTCAGAAGGTTCAGTCCTGCTACAACAATCACAATAATATTCGCTAGGCCAGTCCTCATCAGAGAATTCAGACCATGGAACCCCATCGCAGTCCTCGCTATTACAAGCTAAGCGAATGGAAAGTGGAGTTTTGAGATTAGATACATCAACACTCGATGAGCAACTTAGATTTGCACAAGTTGCAGCCTCAAAATTAGTGTTTTCATCTCCATCTTCATCCTCAGCAACGATGACTTTCCAGGTCATGTAATCACAACTTGGACAGTCGTACCATACATCGTCTGGATAATTATCAGCATAATGCCACTCCCAATTGTCTTCAGGTGGGATTATTGGGCCGACGAGAAATGCACAGGAATCATCATCATCGCAGTAATGTACACAGTATTTTCCATCCACTTCACGAGAGCAGGAATAATGCGTAGCATCCTCTAAATATATTTCAGATGTGTGAGGATATTCACATGCTTCGTTGTTACAAAGTTCTTCATCATAGTGTGGGTCTTCACATTCTGCATCGCTTTGACACGCTCCACAATGCCAAAAATCGTCTTTTCTGTATCCACAACCACATGAGTACATTCCATCATCTCCTAACATTCACAGACTCGATTACCACATCGAGAACAATGAGCTTGACCCTTTCCTGGCCAGACTCCTGTTCGCTTAAATTCAACATATTTGTTGATCCAAATTGTCGAACGAATCATCATGCCTGCAAGGGTATGATCTTCCGTCCAATCTTCTGGAAAGAAAATACACATGTGAATATCATCGTTCCGATCTCTATACATGTGTGCTTTAGAATTGTAATGCTGGGGGTAAACCAGCCCAGGTACGTAAATTCGTGGTATCTCACTAGGATACCCATCCGGAATAACCATTTCAAGGCGAACAGTTGAATTTTCAAAGAGTGTTCCTTCGGTTAGATGCACATCAAATTCGATACCATCGATTTCAGGACTGTCGCTTTGAGGGGACGTGAAATATTTTGGATGGAGGGCTTGACACCATTCATCGATCAAGTCTATTTCAACTGATATTCTCGAACGTTCTCTCACTAACCGATGTCGTTCAGCGGTCATTGATACTTCAATCGGAATTCCTCTTGCCATTCGTCTCACTCCAGTTAATCCGATGCTCATATCCTGCAATCGATGTACATGTTGTTGGCATGAACATCATCGTTATCCCAAACACTGACGATCATTCCAGCCTGTTCAATTAAAGCCACAACTTCTTTCATTACATCAATAACTTTCAATTCAAGTGTGCTCGCTCCGAAAGAAACAGGTAAAATCACATCCAAAGGATCGATGACGACGTCCGCATCGTTCCAATCATAATCAACTCCACCTATTTCCTTGAGACTCAAGGCAATATGCCATTGAGACCAATTTGGAATCCTTACATCATATATTTCATTCGCCACCGCATGTTTGATTTCTTCAAAAAGTGCCAAACTTTCTGCAAGCCAAAGAGCTGAAGTCTTCTTTATCTCCTCAACTCGTTTCATACATGCTTCTCGTTCTGAAATGCCTGATTGATAGGCCATAATGAATGGGTTTTCATCACCTTTGTCAAAATCGTTGGTTTCACTTTTATTGAAATCGTCGCTCATTACATCACCCAATATTGTCAAATTCTCGAATGCCTCTTCGTTTTTTCTTCCTAGTTGGACTTAATGTTGAATCAGTCGTAAATGAGGGGTCGTCGAATTCAGGAAAATCAGGAAGTTTAGGTTCTAACTGTTCTCTTCGTTCATTCAAGAGGTTGAGGATCTCTTTTTCATCAAGAGAGTTTTTGATTTCAGCAGGAATTTCTTTTTCCAAACCATCTAAATCATCAACAGATTCAGCCGTACGAATACGAATTTGTAATTTTTCAATTATTAGTTTCCTATTCTTTTGACGTTGAAGTTCTTCTTGCCGCTTCTTTTCATCTTCTAATTCGATAAGTTTGAGATGCTGTTCATGCTCACTTTCCGTTCGAAGAATGAAATTCGATTTGTTTGCATTTTCAAGTAATTGCTCTTCTAGAATTCGTACACCATGAGGGAATCGCAATCCCGAATTGATTTCTGGAGTCGATGGCCGAGTCTTTACATTCACGAGAGCGTCTGCGATTTCATATTGAAGGATATCATCAAACCAGTCTCTTAAGTTTGAATTTGTAGAAGAGTTTTTCCATTTTGAGCGGTGATTGTATCGAAACCGACCTTCTACATTGTCTACGAGACGAAAGTTGGAAAGACTTCTTGAATCAACGTTTAATAAATCAATCACAGGTTCCATCTCATCGAATTCCCATGGATTGATAATGATCTGAATCCAAAGGCTAAGGTGTTTTTTCCGAGGGAGATTGAGTTGCCGCTCAATGACCATGAGCCTTCCTCCAGGACTTCTTGGAGGTCTTCCTTTTCCAAGGCCGAGGCGTTCTGCGAGTTTCTGTACCTTTTCCGTAGTTCCAAGAGGAACCCAAAGAATCTCGGTTTTGGACATGCTTTATTACTCCACGATTATTCCATTGAATTTTCCTTTCGTACTCATTTTGTATTACCTCTAGTATTACTTTAATTCGGCTCATCAAATGGGTCGAATCCAAAGTAATGGTGGAATATCCATGCCGACCATTCGTACCCATCTCTTCTCATACTTGGATAAGCAGAGTTTCTATTAGTGATAGGTACTACTCGCCAATCGACGTCTCTCATGTTATAGACAGAATCGATTAGGTTTCTTTGGTGGCGGGATGTTCCGCTGTATACGTAAACAGTAGTCCAGACAGTGTCTGTATGACAAAGGTAGCAGAGATAACCGTGTTCACGATTATCTTCTAGCAACCAGCAATAGACTAACGGTCCATAGGACAGTTTAGCGATGAATCTCTCAGGGGGTTTACTGAATAAGGTATCGGGGGTACTTCGATGAGAAGAGGTAACGTATCGTTGCCATCCATCTTCTTTAGTCGATGTAGCCTCGTCCTCAGTTATGAGGTCTCTCGTCTTTCTGATTTCATCATCAGACGGGACACTAAACATTTTATGTTGAGTTTTGTTAAAATCAATATTGCCTTCACCATCTGGATCTGAAACAATAATCGCATCCTTCTTTCGCTTGTTTACTGGCCGCCCTTCTGGTTTCGACACTTTCTTACTTTTACCTGTGGTCTTATCGAATTCAACGTTATCCCAGTTGCCAAATCGACCCGCAGATTCAGATTTTTTGGAGGTGATAATCACCCGGTCAGAAGTATTGATTGGGAAAGGCAAATCTTTGCGCATATTTTCCCAAGTGATTCGACCCTTCATCAAGGTTATGTCGTTAAATTGTGGGGTTCTATTTTTGTATAGGGATTGAGAAGGAGGTACATGCTCGAAGACCACCTTTTGCCTCGCCTTAGAGCAGGCCACCCCGTAGTTAGCATCGTAAGCCACGAATGGGAACGAATTCAACAGATTCTCATTAACTCATCAACTAAATTAGAGCGAAAACTTCTCCGTTGGTCCAGTGCATCTCCGAATATTCTCGAACTGAGATCAGAAGATGGAGTAAGAGATTGGTATCCTCTAAGAGATAGTCATGGGAACGTAGTTGCTCCAATTTTTGATGATAATCACACCAGTCGGTTGGGTGAAGATGGTCCCGATTGGATTACGGGGCGTGTTGGCCGTACTGCTGCGGATTATCTGGTCTGGTGGTACACCTCTCAAACATGGTTGGATGATTCGTTGTTATGGCTTGAGGATGTCACTCCTTATTTTGATGCAACAGGCCATGGAGCGGGTGTTGCTGAAAGAAGATTCCTCGTACGTAGAATTCGAGAATTTTGTGCACGAGGGGAAGCGATTGAATCAAACAAAGGCATCGTTATGACGTTCCCAGAAAATTACCTTCCACCCGAATTAGAAAAAGATGTAGAACAATTCAATCTCCCGTTGCCAAAGACTGAACAACTCTCCCAACTTTTAGATCGAGTACATCAAGATTGGAATGAATTACATCCTTCTTCGATTACTCTTCAAAAAAACCAGGTCTATCACCGCATTGTCCGAGCAGCTGCGGGATTAACATGGCAAGAAGCAGACACTGCCTATCGACGCATATTTGCTGAAATGACATTTTCATCACCACCTCGAAAGAAATTAATCGAAGATGATGTTGAGGTTCTCAATGAACAGAAAGCCCAAATTATCAACAAAACTGGCGTACTTGAATACATCGAAACAAGTGATTCAATGGCCAATATTGGTGGGATGAAAAATCTCAAAGATTGGTTAAAGGTACACAAAGGGGCTCTTGCAGACAAAGATGATCCTCCAAAAGGTCTTCTCATGATGGGTGTACCTGGTTGTGGTAAGTCATTGATGGCGAGAGCTGTAGCAACTGATTGGAAACTTCCACTCCTAACGCTCAAGGCGTCGAACATATTTGACAAGTACGTTGGTGAATCGGAAGGTAAGATCTCGCGTGCACTCGATATTGCTGAAGCGATTGCCCCTTGCGTTCTATGGGTCGATGAAATTGAGAAATTATTAGCAGGGTCTGGAGGGGACGGCTCCAACGATAGTGGTGTTTCTGCTCGTGTTGGAGGTTCAATTCTCTCTTGGATGGCTGATAAGAAAGCCCCAGTATTTGTTGTAGCAACTGCAAACAATCCTGAAAGATTAGATCCAGCCTACGTACGAAGAGGTCGATTCGATGAACGATTTTTCATTGATTTACCTGGCCCGAACACTCGTAGTGAGATTCTTGCTCATCACATCCAAAGAAGATTCCCTAACTTAGATATGTCAACAATCAACTTAGATTCGCTTGTAAACCACAGTCATGGATACACCGGTGCAGAAATTGAGGCGTGTATCGTTGAAGCCAAGAATAAGGCACGTCATGATGAAGTGGATATTTCTTCGGAGTTACTGGCGCATTCAATCCACCAACTCACTCCTGATGCTCATGCAATGGGAGCTGCTATTGAACACATTCGAAAACTATGGGGTGGCGACAGGGCGAGAAGAGCCGATGACGAACCAGAAGTAGATTTATCGAGACCTGGGTTCATAAATAGTGACATTCGTGATGCTGCAGATGAACAAACAAAACGAAGTCGAGGAATCAGAGAGTTTTGAGGTGATTGCATGAAGGAACAGATATTAGATATCATCATCGATTGGGACACATTACGAATTACTGCTCACATCGAAGGTGAGTCTGATCCATTGAAATGCAAAGAAGAAATATTGGAATTCTTATCAGAAATTGGAGATTTTACTGACGGTAGATTCACAATTGAATTCAAGCGAGACGACGATGGTGATGGAGGAGTAGTCCAAAATTCCAATACCACCACTGGAACAAAGAAACAGAGGAATTGATCACATGAGTTACATTACCAGAACTTCATCAATTGTCATGGTTGACACAACATGTCTCACAGAGGCTTTGAATCGAATAAATGCGTCTGTAAGCATCAATAATGCCTCAAAACTGTCTATCACATTAGAAGGTAAGCATTGGCAATTAACGCGATTGCCCAATGGAACCTACTCATGGAGGGGTGAGCAATCTTATGGCCAGCAAGCGAATATTATGTTTAACAAAATTGGTAATGCATATCAAGCCATCATAAAGGAAAGGCAAGAAGCTGAACGACGAGAGAAAGAGCGTATTGCAAACTTGGAATCTCAACTAAAAAAATTGAATGAAAACGTCTCTTTTGATGGAGTTAAACATAAGGAAGTCGAATTTGATAAATCCAAACTCGAAAAAGAACTTGCACAATCGCAAGCAAACTTGGCTTCAATTGAGCAAAAAACCTCTGAACTTGAAAAGAGCAAGCAGCATTACCTTTCCGTTACCAAAGACCAAGTAGAAGAAAAAGCGAAGAGTGGTGAATGGGGCTTGACGGCGTTAAATGATGATACACAAAAGAGGCAAACTCGCATTCAACTACGTCGGAGAGTGAAGAACTGAACGATACTTCTCTCTTGGTTCACGACATCATACCTGCATCCTCCATTTATGGTCCTGGTGATCGATGGGTTCTATGGGTTCAAGGTTGCACCTTAGGATGCAAAGGATGCTGGAATGTGAACACATGGACTTCCAAGACAGGTTCAATACGGAGTGTTGATTCTCTTGTTGAAGAGTTTGAACAGTCTCAAGATTCGATTGAAGGCATTACCATCTTGGGTGGAGAGCCACTCCAGCAAGCAGAAGGAACCCTTGAACTCATTAAACGAGCAAAGCAGTTGAATTTGACAGTGATGCTTTACACTGGATATGAGGAAAAAGAATACGATTCAATCATGCAAGAATGTCATGATTTGAGCGATCTTGTTATCGGTGGGCGATACGTCGAATCGTTACGAGACCCAGGTCTACGATGGAGAGGTTCCACAAACCAAAACATCATTTCTCCAACAGGCCGATATAATCCTGATGAATTCGAAGAGTGGGAAGAAGTCGAGATAATCATCGATCATGATTCAGGACAAATCACCATCACTGGTTACCCTGATGAAGATTTTGAATCCATGTTGTAGTCGATTAGATTCGTCGAGGAATCTCTTCTGTGATCTCGATAAGTTTGTTTATTTTCGCATTGAGTTCCTCTAATTTTGTGGAAACATCAAGATTCTTTTTGTGAAAGAGGAGGAGAACTTGTTGGACATTCTTCTCAATTGGTGAGATGGAATGAAGAATGTAGTTCGCTTTATATTTTTGAATCGCCTGATTAATATTTTGTTCTCCTCTTTGGACAGTAATGACAAAACTATCTGAATTGGTGGGATTGTTCGAGTCTACGTGTGTTTGATTAAAATCCATAATTCTCATTCCTAGGGCTTTTCGAGTGTAAACGATGGCCGCCGACTTACTTTCTTTCTCCAGTTGCGTTCATCAAGGAATGTTCTTCCAATGACTAAGGTGCATTTTGATACTTTTCTAGGGCCTTTATGTTTAAAATTCTGAAAGTCGTATGGTGTGAAATTTACTGGCTTAGACATGTCAGAGGCATTTCCTGGTAGGTATACTGTCCTATTGAATTGGGTTTTATCCTTGTCCGTTTTAGTTGGTGAAAAATTGTCTAAGTGCACGCTCAGAGTAGCCCATGTCACATTATTCCATGCTGTGACTTGTGTTCCAAAGTCGAGGAAACACTGGTTCAAAGCCTCAACCATTGATTCTCCATAAACCAGTTGATCTTGTTGAATAAGGAATTCAAACGTTGTTGTAAATTCGGTTTCTCGTTCCATCTCGGAGAAGAGTAGTGTGCGAAACCGATTTCTCATTTCTTCATCGTTATCAATCCACGTCAAAAGTTTACTCGGGATGTCGCGAATAACTGCACAGCCTGCTTCAAGCGATTGCCTTTCAATTTCTTCGTTCTTGTTGTAGATCATCAATCCTTCTTGATTGAGCAACACCACTTTTTCATCATCTCCCCAATCTAAGACGGATGGCGGTCTGCCATGTCTTAAGGGATTAGATCTTTTAGAATTAAATTCCTTTCTTATTTGCCCAACTTTATTTAGCCAATATTTTCCTTCTTGAACCACGTTGCCCTTTCCTAAAACTATTGGATTTGAATGTTGAAGATGAGTGTTATTGTCTCGAGCAAAAAGTACTCGTCCGATGTGACATCCGTTTAGGTACACCTCTGATACATGCTCATTCCACCAATCTGTAGTGACTGGAAGGTCGGATTTGATGTGGTCTTTACTCACGGTCATTCCCCCAATGCGGTGTGATGAGTAACTCTATACTGCTTATTCGTCCGATAGAGCCTCTAACTGAGATTCTTTCATTCAAATCTTCCATCGGTGCGTCACTGAACCTAAGAGAACTAGGATTTCCGAAACAGTTTCCTAGCATTGCCGCCCCCTGCTTCTCAAAATGAAGTACGAATGCTACTGCATATCCTTCATGAACGAATTTCAAAAAATCTTCCTCACTTCTGCAAGGAATTAATTTATTTCTTACCTTTAACATATGGAATTCATTGTTGTGTATTTCCAAAAAGAGTTTACAAGCATCATAGAACGGGTTCGGCCTCCCAAGATAGCGTTCTGCACCGTTGTGCAGGATGAAGTAAGGTTGTTCAGCAAGATTAATTCGAATTCGAATATTTCTGAATTCATAAGGCCAGACAGGCATATGTCTTCTGTTTTGCATTTTGTTAGGATTATAGGTCACCATTGCAGTAAGTCGTTGCTGTAAGTCTATGTCCATGTTAAATTTAGTTTTGAGCCTTTGATAATATGATTCAAAAAGTTCCAAGATGTTTACCTTACTTGGATGATGTTTGTCAAGAGTTCCATTGAATATTCTGATGAGCTGATCATCTTCCATAACATCGGATTTGTTATGGTCTGGATTCAAGTTCTTAGACACTGATTCCACCTCTTCACGTTCCTACTTATGTGCTTCGCCCAGCCAATCTAGAAGGCTTGCTTCGTTTAACCAATGCAGAATTTCTTCGAGAACTTCATCAGGAGAACGATCTGACGTATCGATTTCAATTGGGTCAAACATTCGATATAATTCAAGAACACTGCTGCGCTGTCCATCTTGATTTTCAAGCCGCTTTTCCTCGGAAGTCATCGCCAATCCTCTACCCCCGATGCGCAGGGATCGATTCGTTTCATCGACAGTTAACAAAATGACCATGTCAGGTTCAAGAAAACCCTCTGGGTACATTCCAATCACTTCCCACCCAGGTGGTGATTTATCCATTGCTGAGAAAGCAGCTGTGCTTGTCCAGTATCGATCAACGACAACAGGCTGATGTTTCAACACCAAGCGAATTTGTTCAGACGCCATGAAATTACTCATTCTGTAATATTCTCTTCTCCTTGGATGAGAGGCTTCATCCATGCGTTCACGTAGGTCGCATCCAGGTCTGAGTGGATCCTCAATGAATGGTGGGCATTGGATAACTGCTGCATTGAGTGCTTCTGCTAAGTAACGTACTTGTGTCGATTTCCCAACTCCATCAAGTCCTTCAATAACGATGAAGGGATATTGATTTGATTCTTTTAATGTCAAGGTGCATCCCCCATGCTTTGATTGAAACGGTTTCCTTGACAATGTTGGATAATCGCACGTGTTTTACTACCTTTGCGGTGTCGTGGTAGATGATGCTCACACAGTGCGCGTTCACCCCGATTGACATGGATTCTACGTTGACATTGGTGTCCAGTTCGGCTGTCGAAATGAGTGCAAATACGACTGTTTCGATTTCTCTTACCAGTCCCTTTTGACTCGTAAAAAAATTCAGTGTTCCGATTCTTGTGTCGCTTCCCTTTATTTCGCTTCTTCTTGGCCATCATGAATCACCTCCAATGTGATCACGATTCCAATCCCAATTTCCATCTCTTGCTTCAAAACTATCTCGGTCAAAACCCGTAGAAACTTCATTCCATGCTTGCAAGAAACCGATAACTAAGGACGAATGGGTCGAGTATTTGTAGCGAGAATCTGCATTTGTGTAGACCCGTCCCAGAGGGTCAATCATCGCGTATGTACCCAGCATGGCATTGTTATCTTCAGCCACGATACGTACATCTTCAAGATTCAATAGACTCTCTCGATGTCGTTGAACATAATCATCGAACAACTGCTTTGAGATTGATAATTCCTCAATTTCATCATCGTTCTCACCTTCGATTGAAAGGGCTTGAAATATCTTCCACCGATGAGGTCGTATGCTACGTACAACGTTGGTCATGTCATCTTGATGATTAAGAGATGTAACCACAGTGTTCAGTTTTACGCCAATTTCATAGGCGTGCAACAGCGGTGCAATATCGAGCATCTTTGAGAGATGGTCCGATACACCATTCTTGATGTCACCTTTCGTTCCTCTTCCTAGTTGAGCATGAAGGTCATCATTCGAGGCATCGATTGAAAGTCCAATCCAATCAAGATGTCCTTTCATACGTTGTAAAAAAGCCTCGTCGATGTTTGTCCCATTCGAAACAATGCTTGTGACAAGACCCAGTGATTTGGCACGGATGATCCACTTCTCAATGTGTGGGTGAAGCATTGGTTCCCCACCAACGAAGTTGATCTTCTCGACCTTCGCTGCCGCCAACATTTCAAGGAGTTGGTATCCTTCGTTCGCCGCCATAGATGGCGTCGCCTTCAAGTCCTCAAATCGAGCATAGCAAAACTTGCAACTGTAGTTACAAGCCTTAAAACAATGCCAATTTACTGCTTCCGGCGTCTTCGTTTCTCCCTGGTTTTTCTTTCCAATTTGATATTGATTTTGCATGTTTCAAACCTCCGAGGTTTGGTTGTACTAGCAGCCACTGGTTTGTCCCCAAGTTGGCTGTTGTTGATTTGTGATTCACGTAACGTGAATTCACTTACGAGTGCGCAATTTGCGCTGATGTTACTATCGTAAGCACAGTATGTGCCTAGGTCACTCTTCGAGTCCGTTTCTGATTCATGTGACGTTGAATCAACGGAGCAGGTGGCAGCTGGTGCCTGCAGAACTTGTTGCTGCCTTCGCGTCCTCTGTGTATGATCGAGATTGATCTCAGATACGCGAGTTGTATATTCAATAATTGAACGGTCAACTGACTCGTTAATGTTGCGCCGAAACGGATTTCGGACGCCAGAAATAGGACGTTTCGAGATAATACTTGAAACGTCAGAGTTGTTCATATTTTTTTCACCTTATTTTTTCTTTTTCTGCCCGAGGGCATCCGAACCACAGGGACGAGGTGTATAAGTCTTAGGCCGATGAAAGTGGACGTGCCGAGATTTGAACTCGGGGCCTCTACCATGCCAAGGTAGCGATCTTCCAACTGATCTACACGCCCATGTGGGTGCTTTCGCATTCCATCCGACTTAGGGGCATGTCATAAGCATTCCCAAACCAATCACTATGAGGTGGTTGCGTGTGGGAGATTCATGGCAGGCAAGTCAGGTTCAGGCTTTCTTTCCGACACGCCGGTTCCCGCGATTGAACCTCATCTTCCTGAAGGCTCGATTGAAGCAGTTGTTCAAGCTTTATCTGGTGTATTGGATGCGGTATTCAGGCCATGGGTTGCTGATAGAATCTCTCTTGAATGGCTCGAAGTGACTGATGATCGTCTTGGAATGACTCGGTTTGAGGAAGGGAGTAATGAATTGATCCGTCGGCGTAAACTTCGCCTTGACCCAGGTGCAATTACAATTGGCTTACATCCAGCTTTACTTGAAGATGAGATGCTTTATCGCCACACATTTGTTCACGAACTCTT
>Ga0233432_10004350_pt1 | contig 12587 bp, 13 predicted proteins | sample SI_122_August201_6_FD_179870 | JGI IMG/M metagenome (GOLD analysis project Ga0233432, IMG submission 179870) | Seawater microbial communities from Saanich Inlet, British Columbia, Canada - SI_122_August2016_10_MG | ecosystem: Environmental > Aquatic > Marine > Inlet | place: Canada: British...
TGGAAGGTAAGCTGGACGCATTGATCCAGTCGCTTGATGAAAACTTTGGCGCGGCGGTTCACTACCAAAAGCCGCCCGGTGGGATTTTCCTTTGGGTTAAGTTGCCAGAGGGTGTGAAAACCAGTCGCCTGGCTGAAGTGGCCGCAACACAGGGCGTAGCTGTGAACCCTGGGCCGGAGTGGTCATTGGGCAAAGATTCTGACGATTGGATCAGGATTTGTTACGCTAATCCGCCAATCGAAAAAATTCGGGCCGGCGTCGCAAAGCTTGCTGACATCTGCCATGCGGAGTTCGGTGTGCCTGAGTTCAGCGGTAACATCCGTCGCTGAGCTAAACGATTGCAGTTTCGCAAGGCAGGGTTGGAATTGTAGTTACGAGAGATAACTTTGGCGATCGCGTTCAGCATCCCGTTCTGGGTTTGGCCGACTATTGAATTGATGGGATCGTCATACCGCCCCATGCATTTGAGACATTCAATGCACGCCCGCTGACTGTCCTCATCGACTAAACCCAATGATGGCGGTGGTTGCGGTCACTTGGATAGGGCCGGTATTGCACGAAAAGAAGATGAATGTGGGCGACATCCGTGATCTCAAGCCTGGGTCCATCATTCCGCTGCCTCATATTCGGAAGATGCCGATCGAATTGAGAGTGGACACAGAAAAGGGTGTCGCGCGTGAGCCAGGAATTGGAAATGGAACGCTAGGCGTTGTCGATGGTCAGCGCGCTATCAGAATGTCAGAGCCGCCGATGGAGGAATTTATCAATCATTTGAAGCATTTTTCGATGGAAGCAGACCTTGGTTCAATTCCAGTACCAGCCGAATAATCAAGCGGTTCGTGCGTCAACGACTGCCGGTGTTAACCACCGTAGGTAAGGTTTCAAAGACGGTCGCCAGCAAGCATCTGTATTGACTTTCACTATCTGTCAGAATCGACGCCAAACTCGATCTGGTTTGATCAGTCTGCGATGTCTTCAGCCCAAAGTTCTGGTTTTTCGTCGATGAAACGTTGCATCAACGCGATGCAGTCCGGATCATCAGCGACAATTACTTCGACGCCTTTTGAACGCAGAAAATCTTCATTGCCACCGAAATTCTTGTTCTCACCGACGACAACACGCGGGATGCCGAACTGGATGATCGTGCCGGTGCACATCATGCAAGGGCTGAGCGACGTGTAGAGCGTGGTGTCGCGGTACGTCTTCTGCCGTCCCGCCTTGCGCAGTGCATCCATTTCACCATGCGCAATCGGATCGCCTTTCTGGACACGTTGATTACGGCCCTGCGAGACGATTTCACCGCCCCGCGCCAATACAGATCCAATCGGGCACCCACCCTCATCAAATCCGGCTTTAGCCTCGTCATATGCGATGCGGAGAAGGCGGGAGTCTTCTGAGTTCATGAGGTCGTGTCCTTCTCACCGAGAATTGGGCCTGGATAATAGGGCAGGGTTTCAACGCTTGGCGACCACACACCGTCCTTTTGCAAAGCGTCCATATGGTCCGCTATTTCATCCAAAGTCGCAAACCAGACGTCTTTTTGGTCAAGCGTTTTCGCAATCCACGCCTCAACCTGCTTCCAACGCGCCAGCCTGCCGGTCAGGAACGGGTGGATGATCAGCATGAAAAAACCGCCTGCGTCATACTGAGCGTCAAACTCCTCCCAGAACCCTGCAAGGCCCTGCGACGGCGCGCGGACCGACATCATGTAGCCGATTTCGTCGTAATGTGCAAAGGGCGGCCAATCATCTGTGCCCCAGTGGACCGGCATTTCGTAAAGCGAGCCGTTCGGAGTTTGCAGCTGATACGGGATGTCGTCGGCCATCATAGAGCTGTCGTAGCGCATCCCATGCTCAACCATCAGATCCACGACCTCCTGCGTGATGTTGTAAACCGGCGCTCGGTAGCCGTTTGGTTTGCGCCCGCAGATCCGCTGGTGGACGTCCAGCGTGCGCTCAAACCATTCGCGTTGTTGGCCTCGCGTCTTGATCGGGTCTTCGTGGAGGTAGCCGTGATGGCCGATCTCATGCCCGTCCTTCAGGATCGCCTCGGCCACATCGGGATAAGTTTCCAAACACCAGCCGGGGATGAAGAACGACTGTTTCAAACCAAAGCGGCGATAGGTATCGAGGATGCGCGGCAGGGCGACCATCGGTCCGTAGCGGCCCATGGAGATCGGGTAGAGTCTGTCATGACTGTCTTCCGGCTTTGCAATGTGGATCAGGCTGTCCGCATCCATGTCAAAGCTGATCGCCACCGCGCATTTCGCGCCGTTCGGCCAGGGAATTGGATTGCGGATCATTGCATTATTCCTCGCTCAGAACATGGGCGCTTTGCGTGTCCCATGACAGCCAGACATCGTCGCCGCTTTTCAGATCGAAAGTCGACAATTCACGCTCCTGCATCTGAACCTTGAACTCATGTCCTTTGGTGTCCTCAAGGAACAGAGTGACCATAGAGCCGACGAATTCCTCTGAAATCAGTTTGCATTGGGCAGCGTTTTCGCTGGCTGGTTTGTCTAGCGCAAGGTGCACGAGATCGGCCGAGATGACGAAGCTTGCGCGCTGGCCCTCCGCCAGTTTCACCTCATTCATTGGGACAGCGAAGTCGCCAGATGGGGTGGTAATTTTAGCTGTGTCATCAGAGATGGCCTCGACCGCGCCAGACAGGATGTTGTTGCGCCCGACAAACTCCGCCACGAACTGATTGGCTGGGGCGCGATAGATGTCCTTTGGCGCGCCGATCTGGGCGATCTCACCCTCGGTCATGATCACCACGCGGTCGGCCATGGCGAAGGCTTCGGATTGGGAATGGGTCACGTAAACGAAGGTGATGCCAAGCTCTCGCTGCAGATCGGTCAGAACTGCCTGCATGCGGATCACGAGGTGAGCGTCGAGCGCTGACAGCGGTTCGTCCAGTAGCAGCACCTGAGGCTCCATCACCAGCGAGCGGGCGAGGGCGACGCGCTGTTTCTGGCCGCCGGACAGGGTAGAGATATCGCGGTCGGCAAACTGAAGGATGCCCATCTTGTCGAGCCATTTGCGGGCCCGCTCAGCCCGCTCAGCCTTGCCGATGCCGCGCATCTTCAGGCCAAACTCGACGTTCCTTTGCGCAGTCAGAAACGGGAACAGGGCCAGCGATTGCCAGACCAGCGGCGTGTCCCGCTCATGCGGCAGGACATCGTTCATCACCTGACCATTCAAGCGGATTTCGCCCGAAGTCGGCGCCTCAAGCCCCGCCAGCATTCGGAGGGTCGTGGTCTTGCCACAGCCAGACGGGCCCATGATGGCGATGAACTCACCTTCGCGGATCTCAAAATCCAGCTCTTTCACGGCGGTGAAATCGTCGAAATTTTTCTCAACTTTGTCGAAGACAACCAGCGGTGCGCTCATGGGTGGATACTCTTCAATTGGCGGCTGGCGAAGAAGACTTGCGCCAGCACGACAAGGGTCATGGAGATTAGGAAAACGAAGGTGCCGATGGCGTTGACCTGCGGATCGATGTTGCCCTGCACGATTTCCAGAATGATCACGGGCAGCGTCTTGTTCAGGCCAGAGACGAACCACGACACGGCGAACTCATCGAAGGATACAGCGGCAGTCAGGAACAGACCGGACGCAATGGCGGGTTTGCAAAACGGGATGATGACATGGCGCATCGTCTTCCATTCCGACCCGCCGAGGTTCCATGCCGCGGCCTCAAGATCCGGGTCCATCTGGTTCAGGCGGAGGCGGATGACAGCCATCGCGAAGGGCGCCGTGAGGACGGAATGTGCGATGATGATTGAGTATATCTGACCCGACATCCCAATCTTGGAAAACCACGCCAGCATCGCTAACGCCATGATGATCAGTGGGATTGTTGGCGGCAGCAGGATTAGACCCAGGTACGGGCCTTTCAGGCGGAAGTTGTAGCGGAAATCGGAATAAGCGGTGCAGAACCCCAGAAACGTCGCGATCACGGCGGTGCTGGATGAGACGATGAGGCTGTTCAAAGCCGCCTCCCACACATCGGGGTCGGCGAGGATTTTCTCGTACCATTCGGTTGAGAATTCTCCGAGGGGGATTGTCGGGAAGCGTTGCGAGTTGAACGAAAAGATCAGGCTAAAGATGATCGGCGCAAAGACGAACGCGAAGATCAGCACGACATAGGCGGCCAGAACGTAATTCAGGGGGCGCGAGCTGTTCATTTCGCGCCCTTCCGCTTGCGATAGGCCAGCGCGATACCGGCGAAGGCGATGGTGAAGAGCGTTCCCATCATGATAATCGCAACCACTGCGGCGCGCGGCCATTGCTGGCCGGATTTCGTGGTGTCGAGGATCAGGATCGGCAGCGTCGGTTCCTGACTGCCGCCCAAATAGAAGGGCGCAACGAAATCACCGAACGAGAGGATAAAGCAGAAGATCGCAGCGACGATGAAACCAGTTTTCGATAGCGGCAGGATCACTTGCCAGATCGTTGCCAGCGGTTTGCAACCGAGGTTTCGCGCAGCCTCAACCAGCGTCTTGTCGATATTCGCCATCGTGATGGTCTGCAGGATCACGACCAGAGGCAACGTCAGGGTCATGTAACCGACCAGCGTGCCGAAGTTTGTGTTCAGCATCGTGAACGGCCCAAGCCCGATATAGCCGAGCATCGCATTGACCACGCCACTCTCCGACAAGATCACGAACCATGAAAATGTACGCACCAGATAGCTGGTAAAGAACGGAATGATCAGCAGAAAGATCGCCCACCGGCGTGTGCTGTCACTGGCGCGAAACGCCAGTGCGAAGGCTGCGGGAAAGGCCAAAAGCATCGCGCAAACGGTTGAGACGGCGGCTATGAGGCAGGTGTACCAGTAGCTGTCCCAGAAGTACCCGCGCGACATCATCTTGGACCAGTTCACGAACTCGAACGCTTCGGTCATGCGGTAGTTCTTCACCAGGAAGAACGACATCGCGATCATGAAGAGGACGGGGCCGACAAAGAACACAAGCTGCCAGACGATGATCGGCAGACGCCATGTCATCGCATAAAGGCTGAACTTGCGGGCGGGTTTCTGGGGCATTCGGGCGTCCTTGAGAAAATGGGCGACCGAAGCCGCCCATTTCCGAGGTCATATCAGATCAGGCGTTCTTGTACTCTGACCAGAAATCATTCCAATCCTCCAGAGATTGCTGCTGAGGGATGTCACGGTAATGGATGCGGCCTTCGTTGATCAGCGCGATCGGATCGTTAGCCATGCCTTCCATCTGGTGCGAACGTTTCGCCTCGGCCGGATCCGCTGCGATCAAAGCCGCGCGCCCGGCCTTGGTGACGCAGAAACCCGGATAGGCCGCCATCTGAGCGGTTTTCACCTGACCTTCAGGCGACAGCATGTACTGGATGAATTTGGTCACCTCAGCGACCTTTTCGCTGCCTTTACCGATGGAATAGCTTTCAGTGAACTGAATGCCGCCCTCTTTCGGGATGGTCGATGCGACAGGCGCGCCGTCTTTTTCCAGAACGCCGGTGATCCAGTCGCCGATGCCGCACATCGCCTGCATCTCACCGTTTTTCAGACCGTTGAACGTACCGCCATAGTCGAAGAAGCCGCCGACCTGCTTGCGCAAACCCATGGTGGTTTCCTGGACAGCGTCCCATTTGCTGTCGTCCAGATCCCAAAGGCTGGCGCCGTTGCCATTGTAAAGGCTCATCATGCCAAGGTTTGGCAAGTGCCAGTCAAAATGACCAACTTTGCCCTCAAGCTCTGGTTTCCAGAAGCAGGAATAGCTTTGCGCTTCTTCTTCAGAGACAGAGTTCTTGTTGTAGGAAACGCCCAGATGCCCGCCGCGTAGCATCATTGAATACAGCTTACCGTCAGCCCAGTGGCCAGGGAAGTTGGTGAAGTCTTCATGCAGCATGTCGTCGAGCGGGTAATCGGACGCCTCGAGCGGATCAATGTAACCAGCTGCGTTCAGCTGCTGCACAAATTCCGCATCCGACAGGATCAGATCGTAAGTGCCTGCCGGCGACTGAGCGATCAGCGCCAGCATGTTGTCGCCGCCCGCATAGTATTTCGGTACGAATTTTACGTTGTTCGCGGCTTCATATTCCGCGACGACATCAGCCTCACCATGACCATACCAAGCCAGCATGTTGATCTCTGTCGTGGCGGCCCAAGCCCGGTTAACGAAAGGCATTGAAAGAACTGCCGCCCCGCCAAGTTTCAGAGCATGGCGTCGGGTGGGTGTTCCCATCAGGCCGCTTTTTGTTGTTTTCGTCATTTTCTTCTCCCGGTTGTTGGCGCTCGCAAGCAGTGGCAGAGCTACGTTTTGGCAGTGCTTTGTAACACCACTCGTTAATACCGAAGCTATTGCAATAGCTTTCAGATGAGAAATTTATCGTATGTATGAAATCATAAGCAGTTCTTATGTGAGTGCCTCATTTAGCGTCAATTCGATATCGTTCACCACCTGATGTCCATGCTCGGCAAGACCGGTTTGGCGGTAGAACAGGCCGATGTTCAGCGGGTCCAGATCAGGCAAACCGCGATCCGCTGGCAGGCGTTGCAGTCCCTTGAGCATCGTCGGACCGGTTAATGATGACACGCCGATGCCATCCAAAATGGCCTGCTGAATGCTGCCAATGCCAGGGCTTGAAAAGGCGATGCGCCAGCGGCGGCCTGCCCGCTCTAACGCTTCGGTCATCCGCTCGCGGTAAACGCAGCCATAGGGGTGGGCGATCACGGGTAGTTCCTCAGCATTGCTGAAGTCTGCCCCTTCGGCAGACACCCAGACTGGCTTTTCCAGCCAGCTACGGTGCAGAAACTGTTGATCACCGCCGGGGTAGAGGCCAACTGCGACATCAAGTTCGTCCTTGTGCAACGCTTCAATCAGATTGCGTGACAGATCACACCTGATCTCTGTCCTGATATGTGGTTTTTGCTGCACGATCCGGGTCAGGCACGATTGCAACATTCTCACGCCGTAATCGACTGGCAACCCGATCCGCAAGGTGCCGTCAGCGGTATCACCACCGAACTGACTGACTGCTATATCATTCAAGCGCAGGATCTGGCGGGCATGGCCAATCAACGCTTCGCCCCGTTCGGTCAGGGCGACGCCGCGCCCTTTACGAACAATCAGCGGCGCACCAACCAATTCCTCTAGGCGCTTCATCTGCAGACTGATTGCAGGCTGCGTCCGGCCTAGCAGCTCGGCCGCGTGGGTGTAGCTTTCAACCTCAATCACAGTGACGAAGGTGCGCAAAAGCTCTGTCTGAAGGTTGATCTGAGCCATGATGCAGCCATTTCAATTACATATGAATTCATTAACTCTATAAATTTTTGTTATCTAGAAATCCATTCTAATCTGATCAGATGAACCGCACAGAATTCCACAAATTGTTCAAAACCCTAGGGCCGGTCGTGTTGCCCGTAATCCATGTGTTGGACAGTGACCGAACCTGCAAGAACGTTGAAATCTTGCTAGAGGCCGGGGCGCAGGGCTGCTTCCTGATCAATCACGATTTTGAGCCAGAAAAATTCCTGCCCATTATCCGCGACACACGCAAAGCGTTCCCATCTCTATGGATGGCGGTGAATTTCCTGGCGGTCACAGGCGAGCACGCCTTTCCCGTGCTAGGCCAGTTGCAGGCTGACGGATGCCAAGTCGACGCTTACTGGGCCGATGATGCCTGCATCGACGAAGATGGTGCAAATGCCGAAGCCAAGCGCATCGCTGCGGCGCGAGATATCAGCGGATGGGATGGACTGTATTTCGGCGGTACGGCATTCAAGAAACAGCGCGAGGTCGATCCCAGCCGCTATGGCGATGCGGCGCGTGAGGCGTGTCCCTTCATGGATGTGATCACCACATCTGGCGTCGCAACAGGGCAAGAAGCCGACCTTGGCAAGATCGAAACCTTCCGCGCAGCGATTGGCGATCGCCCTATGGCGCTGGCGTCAGGAATCTCACCCGAAAACGCGTGCGCCTATGCAGATGTAGACTGCTTTATGGTCGCTACTGGCATTAACGAGCTGGGCAATTTCTATGACATCGATCCGGTCCGGTTGGCCGATCTGATGGCCATCACACGCTCACTTTCCAAAGGACGCCCGACATGACAACACCGGACAAAGGCCCCCGACACGACCGTTGGTATCTCAATATCATGGCGCCCAACACCAAAGGCGATAAGTTTGCGTGGCTTGATCCAACGTCGATCTACATCAACGCTGAAGCGTTCAATGATCTGCTGGATGATCTGCTGGACGATCTCAAAGACGTCGAATGCGATGTTGTCGCTGGGCTGGATGCGATGGGATTTGTTCTGGGCGCGGCCATCGCTGCACGTCGTGGTGTCGGTTTCCTTCCAATACGAAAGGCAGGCAAGCTGTGTGTGGATACCGATAAAGTGTCTTTTGGAAACTACTCCGGACGTACGCAGGATATGGAAATGCGTCTGCCTGCCTTTGGTCCAGGCACCCGCGTTCTGTTGGTTGATCAGTGGATCGAAACGGGTGGCACAATGGATGGCGCCGTTCGTTTGATTGAACGCCAAAAAGGTATCGTGGCGGGCATGGTTGCTGTCGCTATCGAGGAAAACGAACGCACAAACGGCTACCGTGCGACGTATCCTTGCGTTTCCGCAATTGTTCCTGGATCGCGATGGCAGACTGAATGCAACGGTCAGGCATTGTCGAGCTTTGAAAGCTACGAGGCGCAAGCAGCGTTTCCGCAGACCAAAAGGTAGTTACGCCCGTGATCGTTCAGGTTGCACCGACGGTTTTCGCACGGCGAATGACGTAGAATGTCGCCACAACCGAACAGATTGCTGACGCGACCATTAGCATCAACAATGGCGCCGCGCCGCTCTCCTTGCTGAGCAAGGCGCCCGCCAGCGCGGACAGGCCTGCGCCACCGCCGATCATCATGGCTGATCCAAGCCCAGATGCGCTGCCAGCTAGGCCTGGTCGGACTGACAGTATCCCGGTTGTTGCGGATGGCATCGTCAGACCATTTCCAAGGCCGACAAAGACGCAAAAGCCAAACACAGCAAGTGGATGCTGAACGACGAACAGGTTTATCAACAAGCCGGTGCCTATTCCGAATGTCGAAATCAGGCAGCCAGCCATCATTGTTCGGTTGATGCCCATACGCGATGCGTAGCGGCCTGTGATGAGGTTCCCGCTCATATATCCGAATGCAATCATGCCGAGGTAAAGGCCGGTCGCTGCAGGAGATAAGCCGAATATTTCCCGCCCGACGAAGGGCCCGCCGCCCAGTAATGCGAAGAAGGACCCTGATGCGAACGCGGCTGTTAGCGTGTATCCCCAGAACCGGCGGGCGCGTAGCAGGTCGGGATAAGCCTTGATCTGTTCTTTGAAGCTTGAGCTTTTGGTCTTGTTGGTTTCACCAAGGTCGATCCAACACAGCCATAGGATTGCTGTTCCAAACACAACAAAAGACCAAAACGTGGCGCGCCAGCCCAACGCCTCTTCCATCGCGCCACCGTACATCGGGCCGAACATTGGCACCAAGGCCATAGCGGCGGTCATGTAGCCGATCATTGAGGCCGCCTCATTCGGTTCGAGCAGATCGCGAACGATTGTACGGCTTAGAACCATGCCAGACGCAACCGCCGCCTGACACATGCGGAAGATCATAAAAGTCTCGCCATCTTCGGCAATGATGCAGCCGAGTGATGCAAGGATGAAGATCACCAGCGATATCAGGATGACCGGTCGGCGCCCGTAACGATCCGATAGCGGCCCGATTAGCAGCTGCATGAATGCGGTCATCAACAGGTAACCGGAAACCGCAATCTGCATAAATGCGTAGGATGAACCCAAGTCATCCGCCAACGCGGGCAGCGATGGGATGAATGCGTTCATTGTAAGCACGCTGATCGAGGTAACTAGGATCAGTGTGATCAGAACCGGCGGCGTCTTTTTATCTGCAAAGGTCGCGCCGGTATCGTGCATATTTAACCCAGAACTGAATTGCTTGAGGCTGTGTTGATCTCGCGGTTACGCGAGAAAAAGCCGATTGAGATGTCCATGCCCACATTTTCAAAATGGAATGGAACAGGATCAACATCGTGATCCCGGCCGGATTGGCATTCCTGTATGAGCTTGGACATCATCTTACCGACGACTGGGGCATTCTTGAACTGATTACCTGACGTTCCGATGGCGACATAAAAGCCAGGTAGAATCGTTTTGTCATAAATCGGCGCCCAGTCTTCGGTGACGTCATACAGCTCAACCACACCCTTCATTTGGTTCGGGATTGGTAGTCCGGTCCAGCGCTGCGCCAGTCGCATCGCCTGGATACGGGCTTGTTCACTCAGTTCGGCGTTCCAGTCGTCAGGATCGACCCATTCGCGTGTATCGCAGGCCGGATCTTCCGACCCCGCCAGAACATGGTTGCCCGTTTCTGGCCGGGCGTACGTGGAGATATCGCTGTCCGACGTCACCATACCTGTTTCTTCGATGTTTATGCCTTCAGGCGCGGGCACGTGCGCAACTTCGTGGCGAAGGGCTGCTGTCTTGATCTTCATCTCATCATAGACGCCGGCCATTTGGTTAATCTTTGATGAATGTGGGCCGGCGATGTTTACGACGACTGGTGCGTGATGCTCAGTTCCGTCAGACAACTTCACCCCAGCGGTGCGGCCACCCTTGATCAGTATTTCCGTGATTTCGGAATTGTAAAGAAACTCTGCGCCTTCTCGCTTTGCCGCATATTCCGCGTTGGCCGCTGCTTGTGCAGGGTCAGAGACATAGCCTGAGCGGGGGAAATAGATGCCACCCTTCAATTCCCCACCGGTTGCCTCGCCGAACCCGGCGTTATCAGGACGTTTGGCGGGGGAATAGAGGCCACTATCGTAGAATGGGAAACGATCCTTCATCTGTTCGAATGACCATTTCTCATAAGGTGCGCCGATAGCGTCCATCAGGTCTGCGGCATCAGCCAGATAGTTGTTTTCTTTTACCGCAGACACCAATGCGCCGACGTCGCGGTATTGGATCATGCCACGAGGGTCCGCCCCACCGAGGTACGTTTCCCATTCTTTCCAGTAGAACCAGTTCTCATACGCCAGTGCGCAGCTTTCCACCGTGGAATAGTACAGCCGTATGATCGCGCATGATCCTGCCGTTGACCCGTGACCGGCGGCCCCCTTTTTGTCGATGGAAAGGGTCTTCATACCCGCCTTTGCCATCTCGTAAGCCGTGCAGGCGCCGATTACGCCAGCGCCGATGATAATGGCGTCATATGTCTTGGTCATTGGGTTTGTCCTGTCAGGCTGAGGCTTTCATTGTTTCAATCAGCGGTGCGCTGCGTTGTCCACTGGCGTTTGCGACACCTCAGCCCCGCCCATGCGGCGCCGACCAATCATTCTGCGGGCCGACGGGCACGATCCCGAGGGGATTTCGCAGCTCAGATGGCGAATGATAGCCCTTGCGATAAACATCGAACTTCACCGTCTCTGCGACGCCGGGTGTTTGGTAAATGTCACGAGCGTAAGCCCAAAGGTTTGGGTAATCGATCAATCGCCTAAGATTGCACTTAAAGGCGCTATGATAGGCGATGTCGAACCTGGCAAGGGTGGGGAAAAGGCGTATATCCGCTTCAGAAAGCGCTGGTCCGGTAAGATATCGTGTTCGCGCCACTTGGTTCTCAATCTGGTCGAGGGTAGCGAAGACCTCAGCTACTGCTTTATCATATGCGCCTTGTGTCCTGGCGAATCCGGCGCGGTAAACGCCGTTGTTCAAAGTCGGGTAGATTAGATCATTCCAACGCGTGATAGCCTCGCCATTGTCTGGATTGCACATGTGTCCGGGCGCAAACGCATCGCCTAATGCCCGGACAATATCTGCGCTTTCATTGTTGATGATACGGCCTGTCTCGTGGTCCCAAAGAATGGGAACGGTGACACGCCCGGTATAAGCGTCTGCCCCTGTCGCGTAGACCTGATGCATTGCGGTCGCGCCCAGCAACGGTTCATCTTCGAATACCCATCCCTGATCTGTACGACGCGGCAGGGCGTAGGAAACTGAGATATCATCAAGCCCCAGAACGGCCCGCATGAGCAACGCCCTATGGGCCCATGGGCAATTCCAAGCAGCGAAGAGATGCAGCCGGGAAGGTGTGGCGCCCTTGGGGATTGGATCGCGAAGTGTCGATCTTGCCCGCTCAAACTGTCCGCTTGCCGACGTATCGGGCGCTGGATCGTCAATCAGGTACTTTCCGTCCAACATCAGTCCCATTGCCCGTCCTCCTGCATTAGACGTTACATCGAAAGCGTGGTGGCGTCAGTGAATGGAGTGGAGACGGATTGTTTACGAGAAATCGTCCAATAGATCGCGATGAAATTCCGTATAGCCGTTTGAGGTCTTTTTCAGGTGCGGCTTGGCGATCTCATGCAATTCCGGCAGCTTGTGAAACGGAACCATTGGCCAGGCATGATGTTCGGCGTGATAAGGCATGTTCCATGCAAGCCGCCGTATTAGTCGGTTGGTAAAAGTAGTGCGCGTGTTTTCAAGCATGTTGGCGACAGGCGGACATCGACCGTGTTCGGCCATCAGATAGAGCCTAAGAAATGGCTGACCCAGTAGCG
>Ga0233432_10004351_pt1 | contig 12585 bp, 4 predicted proteins | sample SI_122_August201_6_FD_179870 | JGI IMG/M metagenome (GOLD analysis project Ga0233432, IMG submission 179870) | Seawater microbial communities from Saanich Inlet, British Columbia, Canada - SI_122_August2016_10_MG | ecosystem: Environmental > Aquatic > Marine > Inlet | place: Canada: British...
ATAATGTTAGGTTAATAGGTGAAACGATAAACAGTTCTGTGGGTGGGGAATTATCAATTTCAATGACCTACAAAGTTTTTGAAACTAAAAATAGATAAAATGACAACTCCATTATTAAGATTTGAAGATGGCAGGGTTGTCTTGGGTGGTAGGGAAGTTTTTGTTAACTCTGCAAATTTAAGCCTAAAAACGACTCTCGAAAAAGAAAGAGTTTTCGGTGGTACAGACAGTTCCATTATGGGATCTAAAGTTGAGTTTGCGGGATACAGACCAAAAAACGGTGTTACTGGAAATTTATCTATTTCTTTTTATGTTTCCCCTTCTTCTATGGCTCGAGACAATCTTGGCGCATTTTTAGAATTAGCCGAAATAGCTATGTCTGGCGGAGCAAAAGATAGTGTTACGGAAAATCCAATCAATGATAATTATGTTGGGAGGTATAGTTTTGACAATGCATATCTAAAAACTTTTAGTTTTGAAATGAAACCTTTTGGTTTAATTATGGCTAGTGCTAACTATGATATATATGGGACTATTTCTGATTATCCAGATAAATGGCTAACTAAGCAAGATATTGATTTTGGTCATGCAATTAAATCCTTTGGTTCTATTAAAATTTCTGGAGCAGAGACTCAGTCGGTTTTTGCTTCTGGGTTTGAAATGCTTAGCTTAAAATATAATATTCTTGTGAACAGAAAAGTATCTAACAGAATTAGAGCAAATGAAAATACTCAAATAGCTACTTATGCAGGAGGAGCTGTACCCATGAGGGTATCTTCTGAGAATATAGAAGCTCAAGCAGAAATCGTTGGTACTGAACTAATAGATAATTTAAATAGCTATGGAGATCAACAAAGAGGTTCTCAGTCTGATAATTTAGAAGATAGTGTATTTGATATATTTATGTATTCTATGCATGGAATTAAAATAGGACATTTTTCTATCGCAGGAAAAATTGTAAGTCAACAAATGAATATATCTGAGAATAGCCACGCTATATCAAGAGTACAACTGCAACAAGTTATTAAATAATGGAACGAGCACACTTACTTACTAACACTCAAAATTATTTGGGCAACTATGTTGCAGATCGATCATATAAAAAATTTGACATTGTATTTCATAAAGAAAGTCATAAATTTTATTATGCTAAAGATGATATATCTTATGCTCCAGATTATTCACTGAGTCGGGCCAATCGTTTTTATTTTAGCCCCGATGGGCCTGTTTGGGGAGGGTTTCAAACATTTTATCTCTATGATTATGATAATAATGTGGAGTTCTTGGAGGTAGGTCAAAAAATTGTAATATCAGGTAGCGAGAGTAGTAATGGAGATTTTTTAATTATTGGGAAAAAAGAAGATTACTCCGACAAAGATATTGTTGCTGGAGATTTTGTTTTAAGCGAAGTTCTGGATGCTACGGAGAATACTTTAAATAATTTCACTTCAGAATGGTTTCTTGCTGGCGTTAATGATTTTGTGTGGAACGGTAGGGATTGGACTAGCTATGTAAAGCGCTCAGGAGACTTAGTTCTTGATTATGAAAACGCTGTAAATGAAGGGTATTCTCTTGGTATAGAAGCCTGGGGTAAAGAACATTATTTAGAGTACGGAGAAGCTGAAAATAGATCCTTACCTGTTAATCAGGGCGGCGAAGACATCTGGATTGACTGGATGAAGAATTATCTAAGGACAAATATAATTGGGTTCAATCAAACGCATTCTTCAGAAAATCTAGATCCAAATGAAAAAAGTCTATATTTCCTAATTCATGGTTTGGATTATCAAACTTTTTTTACGAAAAAAAAGTATAAAATTGAAAATCAAAATAAGGCTTATGTTTATATAGAGGATAGAACCCCAAAAAGGAAAGAGCATGTATTTCAGTTGCATAGCTTAAATGTTGATTTTGAGTATACGGGAGGGCAATTTTTAAAAGAATCTGTAGATAAAATAAAATTTAGCGATAATGGTTTAAGGTGCGTTGTAAAAAAGGGTACTGTAATAGAAGCTTATTCTAGAAATAATGGGGCTACTTCATGGCAGCTTGAAGCTACGACTAATGTTTCTTCAAATTTTTTATTATCAGCGATAAGTGATGATTGTTCTCATATCGCTTACTGCACTTGGCCTGGGATTGTTAGAGATTTACAGCTTGAAAGTGGAGGTAGTGGGTGGCTAAATGGTTATTCAACTGGAATCATAGATCTAAATACGCCACCGGCGCAGGGTTATGGAGTATTATTTTTAATGCTCTCAGCTTTATCATCAAGGTTTAGTATAAAATTGGTGGGAACGGTCTCTCAAGCTGGAATAGAAGGTTCTGAAGGAAGTTTTGACGCAAATGTGTCCAATGGAGTGATAACTTCTATCTCTTGGATAAATAAGCCAACTTTCTTATCTAACGATCAAGGTCTTGAATTCTCATTTAAGGCTTATGGTCAATATGTAAATGCACAAGGGGCGGGAGTTAGGGGTCTCACTCTTGACTCGACATGGTATGAATTGGAAGATATGCTGAAGTATAATGAGAACATTAAACCTGTTGTCTCTAAAGAAAATTCAATAGGTTCTGGGTTTCAAGCTTCCACGAATAACCCTACATATTTTAGCGATGCAGATCTTTCTGCTGGATGGATGTATGATGCCGACTTTTCTGTAGAAGGGTATCTAACAATTGCGGAAATAAACAACGGGTTTCAACAAAAATTTTATAAGCAAGGTTACTTTTATTCTGTTGGTAATTTTACCTCTGATAATCAAAAATTAATTCTCGCATCACATAATTGGAGTTCTAACCCTAGCGACCGTTCATCTCCAAAAGGTAGAGTTGTCATTTTAGATTTATCAAACAATTTAAATAAAGATCTGGACATCAAAGGTTATGCTGATGGGGGTCGATCTTATCAACTAGAAGATGGTGGTGAAGGTCAAGTATTTAAATCATATAGTAAATTTATTAGAATAGATCAAAAAATTAAAAATCCTGTTGCTATATCTCGGGATGGTAATTGGTTTGCCATGTTAAATGCTGCAGGTGGTTGGGGTAATATAATTTTACATTTATTCAAAAAAGTAAATGAAAAATGGTATTTAGTTGGTAAATCAGAAGCAATGTCGATAGGGAGTAACGCAGAGTTAATGTTTTCTGGAGATAACAGCATGGTTATGTTTGCTGATTCTAAATTAAAATCATGGAATATTAAGGATTCTAGTGATCGAGAATTTATTGAAATGACACCTAATGATAATTTTTGGATACCTGATACTGCATTTATAGATACAGACGGGTCGATTTCTTGGCAAGATCAAACGTATCAAGTGAACTCAAAAACAAACACTAGTGGAAGCAGAAGCATACAAACAATAATTCCTTCAAGATCTTCATCGGGCGGTGTAAAGGTTTTAGCTTTAAATATAGGCAGCCCAGATTTTAAAAGTTCTCCATACTGGTTTGATTCTATATCTTCGTGTCAGTTACTAGAGTTTGATTCGTCAAGCAAAAAGTGGAAAACTATAAATAAAGTTACTCTTCCTAATTTTTATTTTTTTACTCACGCAGGTGGTAATGGTGATTTGTCTGAACTTATGATTTTAAACGTTAGGCCTTCTGGAGATAATTTGTATCCTGTTGATATATATAGTCAGTTCAGTCAACCTTCCCTGGAAGAAGATATTGATCATAGAGGTTTATTTGTTGGCTCTGTAGCTGAAGTAGAAGAGTATATCTTTGGTATTAAAGAAGGCTGGGCCTTGATGGAAAAAGCAAGCACAAGTAAATATAATGAAGGTTTCGCTTTTGATTTTTATATTGAGTCCACAAATAAATGGTGGTCTATGAAGCAGGGGTTTGCTTCGAGAGATACTATCGTCGAATCAAATAGATCAGATACCCCTGTTTTTAATATAGATCAGTCTGGAGAACAAAGAGATCCTTTTGTGTCAAAACTTCGACAAACTAGATTATGGCTTAGAGGGTTTACGGAAAATGACGTCATATCTTCAGAGGAACTTAGTTCAAGTCAGACAGCTATTCAAACAGAAAATAGAATACCTGGTACTGGAGATTTATATGGCTGGAGTTCTGACTCTTTCTTTTTTGATGCAGACTACGGGTCTAGTGTTAGATATTCATCGAATAATTTTGTCCAGCAATACGGTAATGGATATTATAGACTTCAACCAAAGAGTATTAACTCTTTGAATTTCACTGTAAATTTAAAATTCAATAATAGGGATAACCGAGAAGCTAATGCCATAATTCATTTTCTGGAAAATAAATTAGGTCAACACGAACGAGAGTCGTCTAGTAATAATTTAGAGTATAATTCAAGTATAAAAGGCTTTCTGTGGGATGGCATGTCTACCTTTTTTCCATATGATTCTACCAAAACTCAATCGCTAGACTTTTATTGCGCAGGGGTAAATCACGAACTAAGTTTTGAAAATAGCAATAATATTAATGTGGAAATAACTAATTATAATTATTCTACAATAAGAACTGAGGATGGAGGGTTTGTTAGGCGGGCTCAAGATTATAACTCATCTAATGTTTACTCAAAAAATGATGTTGTTTTTGTTGAGTCGATAAATAGATATTATTATTATATAAATGAAACGGCTTCGTCTTTTGTTGTCCCCTATAAAACAAGTTATAATTCAGACGGAAAACTAATAGTTGAAGATCAAAATGATGAGTCCTGGACTAGAGCATTCGAATGGAAGCCGTCGATTTCTTTACAGGTTAATCAAAAATTCAGACTTCAGAAATCGAACCTTGGTAACGGCTCTACTCAAATATATTCTGACGGCATAAACGAAAGTCTTTTAAGGTTAGATTTGACATTTAAAAACAGAGATGATTCTGAGGCTTATGCAATCCTTCATTTTTTAGAGCACAATAAGGGGTATTTACCTTTTCAGTTTACCCCTCCAGCTCCCTATGATCGAAATAGAAATTTTGCTTGTCAAACTTGGACTCATACATACGAATATAAAAACAACCATACAATTAAAGCGCAGTTTATCGAGTTCCCCTTGACTTTTACAGCTGACGAAAGAGACTCCAAAATTATTGCTAATAAACCTCCTGTAAAATCCCCGGCAAAAGCCGTAACTGAATCTCCCATTCTTGTCAGAAAAGAAGGTGAATTGGGATCGTTTGATTTATCTAGAAAATATAGAGTGAGGGGAACCATAAAAAATATAGGGGGCGAAGATTTAAATATAGATTCAATCCGATCTCTTTCTGATAAGGTAGATGGATCTTTTAAAGTTGTAGGTTTGAAAGGTTTAGACTTTTCAACATATGTTAATATTTACCCTGATTTAGAAAGGCATTGGATGGATTACGTAAAAGACCAGGATGGGCTAACTAAATATCAATGGGGTAAAGCTCACTGGGAAAACCATGGGGGGAATACTGAATTCAGAATAATGCCTGCTCAACAATTTAAATTTTCTCAAACTTTTTTAAATAATGCAAAAAACTATGAAGATATATTAAAATTATATGAAGTGTTATTTAATAGAGTTCCATCAAGCTCAGAGTCGCAGAGTTGGATGGACAGTTTGAGTCTCAATGTTAATAGGGAAATTTTATATCATATGATGGACTCAGAAGAATATAGGCTTAAGTATATAATATACGACCACTCTTCTTTTCGAGATCGAGCATGGCTCGGCTCGATACCTGATCAAAATAGTATTAATTTAATATATCAAGCTTTACTCGGTCGCGATGTCGAGGAGGGCGCTTTGAATTATTGGATTGAAAATGCAAATGTTTTTGATGAGAATGTGCATATATATGCTTCAGTTCGTGCTTCTAATGAGTTTATATCTAGGATAAATTTAGAATTAGCAATAGGGAATGCGACCTATGCAGATTCTTTGATAACACCTCCTGTATGGACAGAGTCAAATATTTCAAGTCAATCCGAATATATTATTCAATTGCCAGAATATGAAGAGGGTAATTTTGTTAATTTAAGCTCCGATACTCTAAATTTATATGGACAGAGAATAAAAATTCGTAAAAATTCTTTCACTTCTGGAGCCGAGGGGGGTTTGACATTTGACTTGCTTGATAGTAATTTAAATTCACTTGGAGTATACATACAAAGAAACGATGGTCTTATAACTTATACTAAAGATAGAAATATCTCATTATTAACAGATTATTATATAAATGAAGAGTTTATAAAAATGCATGCCGATAAAATAATACCCGCTGGAGGGGAAAGATTTTTTGAGGTTTCGTTCGATTTATTCGATAGAGAGCCTCAAGAGGAAGCTGGCGATATTATCCCCGCTTCTTATCATGGAACTTTTATGACAAGATCTAGAGGTGGAGAGCAGTCTGAATCTGATTTAGTTTTTTATACGTAATGTCCAATTCTTCTGCCAATTTAATGAATCAGAGTTTGTCTGTTATCTCAGACGCTATTATTGATTTATATGAAATAGATTTCAGTAATCTACAATCAAATTTTGATATGTTATCTGATGTATATGGAATTAATTTTGGGGCAGAGCCTGTATATAGATTCACGCCTGTTTCTAACGAAGGAAATCCTTTATACTGGCAAGATAAAGCTTATCAATCGTTACCTATGCTCGCGGAGGGTTTTGAGAGTAAATCTGATGGCAGGTTGCCTAGGCCAGTTCTTACTCTCGCTAATCCTAATGGGCTTTTTTCTAAAATCGTCCACTCGAATGAAGATTTTGCTAATTGCAAAGTTACAAGAAGAAGAACGTTTGTTAGGTTTTTAGATAATAAAAATTTTGTAAACGAAAAAAATCCATATAACTCTTCAGATGCAAGCGCTCATTTTCCAGATGATGTTTATTATATAGGCAGGAAGACTGAAGAGAGTCGAGAAGCGGTAAGATTTGAGCTTGTCTCATCTCTTGAATTAGAAAATACTTTAGTACCTGCAAGAGTTGTGCTGTCTGGGTACTGTGGTTTTACCTATAGATGTAGTATTGGTTGTGGATATAAAGGTTTGCCGATCGAAACTTCAAGAGGTAAAAGTTTAAGAGATAACTTTTCCTATAGAATGCCACTAGTAGAAGATCAATATAATGTAGGATATATTGATCCGAGTTTGTATCCAGACGGGATACTTTCTCCTGAAATAAAAGAGTGGAGTAGATTTGGCAAAAATAATGATTCTTCAAATCCAGTTGGATACGAATTGAATGACATTGTGAAAATTTTTCCAACAAGGTCCTCTAACCCTTATAACTCTACCCCTCAAATCTTTGTTTGTATTCAAGGTCATGAAAGGCCTGCAAAATTTCACCCGTTTTTTTCTCAAGAATATTGGTTGAAGGACGAATGCCAAAAAACATTAGAAGCATGCAAAAAAAGATTTTCCGTAAAAAATAGAGATCAAGACTTAAGTCTGTATAATAAGGCAAATGATGAAACATTATTAAAGTTCGGGGGTTTTCCAGGCACAGATAAGTTTAATGTTGGAACTGATTAAAAGTCATGGTTTACTGCCTCTTATAAAAAATGAGTTTTGTGAGGACTTAAATAAAGAGTCTTGCGGAATTATCTACAAGGATAATAAAACTCTGCGTTTTTTAAAAGTAGAAAATATAAGCCGTAGTCCAGAGAATCATTTTTTAATAGACTCATCAATAATAATTGATTATGACCCAATTGTAATAGTCCATTCTCATACTAGGTCTTGCTCAACACCCAGTGAGATTGATATCGCTGCATCAGATGAATTATGTATACCATATTTGATATATAGTATCAGATTCGATGAATTTTACTTATATGAAAATATAAGTGTATAACACTACAAGGTTTAAGGTAAAGTGAAAACTATATATTTATATGGAAGTTTAGGTAAGCGTTTTGGTAAAAAATGGAGGCTTAGCGTGAGCAATCTACATGAAGCTTGTCTTGCAATTGATGCAAATGAATCTGGTTTTATAGATTATATAATTCAACAGGATCAAAAAGGTAAAATGTATCATGTTTTCAGAAGAAGTCCGTTTGAGATGAAGAGCGTAGATGAAGCTGTAGAATTTTATGTCAATAAGGAATCTGAAGCTTTGTTATATCAGGATGATGAAATTCATATACTTCCAGATGCTGAAGGTGGCGCTGTCGTATCCTCTATAGTTGCCGCCACCGTTAGTGCCGTGAGTTTTGTTGCGGGAGCTCTAGTTGCGGGATTAACCACTGCAGCCGGATGGCTTGCGGGAGGTAGTCTACTTGCTAAAGTAGCTATAAGCGTTGCAATAGGCTTAGTGATGCAAGCTATTACAAAACCTCCCGAGCCACCAAAAAGAAAAGACCCTATTAGCACAAAATCTTTTTTAATGTCTGGAGGTCAAACAAGAAAACAGCAGGGTATCGCTGTACCGTTAGCTTATGGCAGATTAAGGATTGGGGGTTCTGGAATATCTGATTGGGAGGTCGCCAAAAGAAAGAAATCAAAAAAAGCCGAATTGCTTGAATCTTATTCTGAAAAAATATATTTAGATTTATTGTGCGAAGGTCCTATAGAAGGATTTTGTAACAAAAATGGAGCCTTGCTTGATTCCGACGACATAACTGAAGGTTTATATTTTAATAATGTTCAAGTAAGAAATACAAGCTCCAAGTTTAATGAAGTTGGCAGTCTTAATTGGGTATTGAATGAAAATATGGACGGGAGTGGAAAGCCTAGATTTAAAACTGGATCAGATAATGAAACTGGAGTTTTAGAAAAAGGTATATCTAGCGTAGTATCATACCAGCAAATACTAGTTGGACCTTCTCCATACGGAGCTGATAATAATGATAGTAGCCCACCTCATTGGCGAAATCCTGAAGATGCAATAGCTAATGACGCCAAGCTGCTGTCTCATTCAGTAACTAACCCATTTGTTTCTAAATGCATTTTTTCATTCAAAGGAGAAGCATCCGATTCTGATGATCAAGGAGAGGTCGGAAAACTTGGAGCTAATCACCGCTTGCGTTTTGCTATATTAGTGTCCCACGGCGGAAAAGAATATAATATTCACGAATCCTCTTCAGGGTGTTCATTTTCAATAGAATCTGGAAATGGAGTAACCTCTGTTGAGAACGGCAGTAAAACTAAATCTTATTTTATGCTTGATGGTATTGCTACAAGTGCATATCAATTCGATATAACTGTAAGTTTTGATCATTATCTAAATCTAGAATCTGGCGGAGATAACTTTGTTTTTAAGATCGTTAAATTAAGCCCTGAGTTTGATCCTTCTGCGAAAGACGGTGTTGTTGGGGGTATTAGTAGGGCGAGAAATCTTCAACTAAGTCATATAGTCGATTATATAGATGAAAATATGCAGTATACAAATTGCGCCACTGTTTGTTTAAAAATAGATAGTAAAAATATAAATAAAATACCTCAAAGAGCATATCATATAAAATGTAAAAAAATATTATTACCCAGTAATTACGATCCGGTTAATAGAATTTACAATGGCGTATGGGATGGATTAATGAAAGGTCAGAATAATGATTCTGTATCTATACATTCGATAAGTGACAATTTAAAAGAATGGTCTGATAATCCTGCTTGGGTGTTATATGACGTATTATATAATGCTCGTTATGGAATTGGTAAATACGGGCTAGAAGAATCTGATATCGATAAGTGGCAACTCTATAAAGTTGCTAAATATTGTGATGAATTAGTTGAGACAGCATACCCTATTGAAACTAAAAGTTTATTTCCTAGAAGATTTTTAACAAGTAATGTAGTAGACGAGGAAACTAGCCCAAAGACCTTACTTATAAAAATTGATCCAAGAGAATTTAAGTTGGAGTCTTACACAGATTTAGATCAGAGAAATACCTTACTGATGACCTCTACTGAAGACTTAAGTATTACAGATGAAGTTAAGTCGAGATTTATAGATGAATTCGGAGATGGAAGTTATATGGCTGGGAAAAAAATGGCATTTTTCGTCCATGCGAACTCTCAAGATTTAACGGATGAAGAGGCCCAATATCAAGCCGCCTCTAGAGATGGGAAAACCTTAATAGAAGAACGAGCGATTATTAGTGCAGACCCAGAGACTTTAACCATAAAAGTTTCTGGAGTACCATTGAGTAATCCAATAACAAGAATTTTAAGTGGAAAAATAAGTTACGATTCTGGACAAAACCAATTAACAGGAGATAGTGATTCTAATTTTTTGGGAGAATTGTATGTTGGGTCTGTAATAACTGTAGATGGGTATGAGTATAAAGTCTCTGCAATAACAAATAATCTGTCATTAACTCTCTCAGAAAGTCTCAAAAGTTCTTCTACTGGCAATGAAAGTATATCAGTTAATAAAGTTGTTGGTGGTTGTGCTTGCCAGATAAATCACGAAATTGTAGAGCCGAGATTTACGGCTAATTTAATACTGACCGAAAGAAGGGAGGCTTTATCTATAATAAAACAAATAACATCTATATTTAGATCTATGGTTGCATTTTCTGGAGGTAAGGTGTTTACTATTCAAGACTCTTTAAAAAATCCAGTAATGTTATTTAATAACTCTAATGTGGGAGGAGGAGGATTTGTGTATTCTGGGGTTAATAAAAATAAAAGAGTTACAGCTTGCTTGGTACGATTTAACGACAAAAATAAAGGATTTTCTCCCCAGTTGGTATTCGAAGAGGATTCCCAAGGTATACAAAAGTTTGGGTATATAGAAAAAGAAATATTAGGTATAGGTATAACTTCTGAATCGCAAGCAAGGAGAATGGCAAAGTGGGTTTTAATGACCTCGCAACTTGAAACGGAGTCTGTAGTATTTAAGGCAGGTCAAGAAGCAGCTTATTTATACCCAGGTTGTGTTTTTGAAGTTTCCGATGAGTTGAGAGTTGGGCATAATAAAAGCGGAAGAATCTTAGGTAAATCAACAGGAAAGTACTATTCAGATGGAGATAATGTTTATTCCGACAATAACGCTAGTGTTTTTATAGATAAATTTTTACTCGATGAACCAGGGATGAGTCAAGTTGAAATAAATATATCTTCCTCGAATATTTTTAATTCAATAAAAGAGATGCAGGTTGCAGCTAAGTTTGAAAAAAATGAAATAGATCAAGATGCAATAATAAACTCTATATATACAGAGCAATTTACTAAATACTTGGGGTATTTATCTTTGAATGCAGATTTTGTTGGTAGGCAAGGACAAAAATCTGAAATTAGATATTTGAAGAAAATAAGAGAAATTGATTTAGATCTAAAAGAGAATCGCATCAACGTTTTCTCCCATCAGTTTGAGGATGGGGATGTTGTTAAATTCTATTCCTCCGGAACTTTACCAGGAGGGTTGTCTAGTAAGAGAGTTTATTACGTAGTAAATAAGACTGAAAGTTCTTTTCAGTTATCGAGGCAAGAATTAAATATTGATGGGAGTTATAAAAATATATATTTCAATGACTATGGTAAGGATATATGGGGTAATGAGGGAGGGGAGCATTATGTGTATCTTGTTTCTGCTCCAGGTGAGACAGATAGAATTACATTAGAATCTTTGTCTAGAGTTGACATTGGTTCTGTATACGCTATAAAAGGTGTCGCCTCGCAGTCTTCCGGATATTCTGTAGATTTAAATCCTCTACTCACTGCTCTAGATATTTCAAGTAACTCATCAGCTGGTAATGGGTGGTACGAAGATAGTTTATTAGGTTCAGTGTATCTTGATACAGCTGATTATAGCGGATGGGTTTATAGTATAGAATGGTCTTCATGGTTTTACATAAAAAAATTAGAGGATTCACAAGAAGTAGGTGGGTGGGTTTATAATGAAACTTTTGGGTGGATATTTATATTTATAGACGATGCAGGATACACTTGGTATTGGTTTGACGAGTTAGATGCTGCTGTAATTTTTTATAAATATGCTATTTGGGTTCCTAGTATATACCAAGAAATTCCCAGTGGTGCTTCTAGTATTAACTTGTTAGATTTTGATTTTGAAGTATGGGTCGCACGAATTTTCGAAGATAAGGGTTTCTGGTGTTCTCTTTTACCAATTGAAGAATATACAAATAGAGGAGGTGATAAGATGATAGGAAATATTCACAACGATATTAGAGACAGAACTTTTGGAGCTAACGTTTACAGAGATAATGACGTTTCCATAGAATCTAATAAAGTTTATTCTGTTTCAGCTACGAACTCAAGGCAACAAGAGCCATCTATTAGGGTTATGCTCAATAGCGGACATGCTGTAAGCTTAATCGATAATCCAACTGTTACAATTAGCGAATCTGGTTATGTTGATATAGATAAAACTTGGGACATTATATATATATCCGGCAATATAATTGAACTTGTTGATTCAACTAACGCTTCCGAGTTAATTGGCGATAATGAAAGCATATCTATAGTTGCTACTTTTACCCCTGGTCCTCAAGATGAGGCTATTAGATTCTATGAACGTCAACTATTTAGAGCTTTAACTGTGAAAGAGGTTGCCCCCAATGAATATGAAGTCGCGGGTTTAGAGTATAATAGTTCTAAATTTTTGGCCATAGAAAGAAAAGATGTAATCCGGAGACCAAATTTACCGATTCCACCTC
>Ga0233432_10004352_pt1 | contig 12583 bp, 9 predicted proteins | sample SI_122_August201_6_FD_179870 | JGI IMG/M metagenome (GOLD analysis project Ga0233432, IMG submission 179870) | Seawater microbial communities from Saanich Inlet, British Columbia, Canada - SI_122_August2016_10_MG | ecosystem: Environmental > Aquatic > Marine > Inlet | place: Canada: British...
TCATCATCATTTGTGAAAAGAGCTCCGCCATCACCATAGCAACCTAAAGGTTTAGAAGGGAAAAAACTAGTGCAACCAAAATGACTGAGGTTACAGCTTTTTTTTCCCTTGTAAGTTGCACCAAAACTTTGTGCTGCATCTTCAATAACAATCAGATTATGTTTTTCAGCAATTGAATTAATTGAATCCATATCAGCAATTTGTCCATAAAGCGAAACGGGCATGATTGCCTTTGTTTTTGATGTAATTTTATCTTCAATCAATTCCGCATTGATATTATAGGTATCGGGTTCAATATCAACAAAAACTGGAACTGCTCCTAGCAAACTGATAACTTCACTGGAAGCTATAAAAGTAAATGGTGTAGTAATTATCTCATCATTTGGCTTAATTCCAATTGCCATTAGAGCTAATAGTAAGGCATCTGTTCCGCTTGCACAGCCGATGGCATGTTTTGCACCAACGTATTCTGAAAGACTAGCCTCAAACTGTTTAACTGACGGCCCCATAATATACTGAGAGGTATCTAAAACATTTTGAATGGCCGAATCTATTTCGCCCTTGTATGCTTGGTACTGTGATTGTAAATCAATGAATGGTATCTTCATAAACTACAGAATTTGAATCGAATCGTTAGACAACTTGTATTTAGTGTTATCAAACGAGTCTATTGCAATATTATTATCATTAAAAATTAGCCTATTTCCGGCTTTACTTACCCAACCTTGGTGCTTTGCAGGAACGCCATATAGCATTTCAAAAGGTTTTACATCTTTTGTAACCACACTGCCAGCTCCTATTAAAGCATACTCACCGATTGTAATTCCACAAACTATTGTAGTATTTGCTCCAACTGAACATCCTTTTTTGAGTAGTGTTTTTTTGAATTCTTCTTTACGAACAATAAAGCTTCTGGGATTGATAACGTTTGTAAAAACCATTGAAGGTCCTAAAAACACATCATCCTCCACCTCTACGCCCTCATATATGGAAATATTATTTTGAACTTTCACTCCATTTCCAATTTTGACATTAGGTCCAACAACACAGTTTTGCCCAAAAGAACAACGCTCTCCAATTACCGTATTACTTAGTATATGTGAAAAATGCCAAACTTTTGTGTCTTTGCCAATTTGGACATTATCATCAATTACAGAACTATCATGAACAAAATGACTCATAATTTACAAAATGGGTGATAATCACCTTTTAAACCAACTGGTGTAGAATTTCTTATATCGTGTACAATGTCAATTGAGGTTTTAGCTTCCATTAAGCCGAATCCATTACCTTCCAAAACAGCTTCATAGCTCTTAGTGTGAAGGTCAGTAAATCCACCACTGAATTCAATCTCCTCACCCTCAACAGTTATTGACCTATATGTTCTTTGCCCTGTAGCTTTAATGTGCTCAGGAATTAAGTCATAATTAACACTTAAAAACCAACGTACTCTGGCTCTTTCTAGTTCTAAAAACCCAGCTGCCTTATCTTCATCAGAAACATGACAAACGTTCTGCTTAACAGAGCCGAAAATCCATGTCAGCATATCATAAAAATGAATTCCAATATTGGTAGCAATACCACCTGACTTAGAGTTATCTCCCTTCCAAGAAATGAAATACCATTTTCCTCTACTTGTTAGATAGGATAAGTCAATGTCATAGATTTTATCTTTTGGTCCATTTTCAACTTTTTCTTTGAGAGCAATAATGGAAGGGTGAAGTCTAAGTTGAAGAATATTATTTATTCTTTTACCTGTTCGCTTCTCTACTTCTGCTAAAGCATCAATATTCCAAGGGTTTAAAACTAAAGGCTTCTCGCATATAACATCAGAGCCATTCCGTAATGCCAAGCGAATATGTGCGTCATGTAAATAATTTGGGGAACATATACTCACATAATCTATTGCTGACTCTGACCCTCTCATTTTATCCAAATGACGGTCAAAGCGTTCTGATTCAGTAAAAAAGTTAGCTTCTGGAAAATAACTATCAATGATACCTACACTATCAAACTTGTCTAGTGCAACAGATAAGTTGTTGCCGGTATCTTTAATTGCCTTCATATGCCTTGTAGCGATATATCCGGCCGCACCTATTAATGCAAAATTTTTCATCATAATCTCCAACTTGGTTCGTCAACTATTCCTTTTACATCTAACACGATTGGAACACCCGAAGAGACCGATTTATAATTTTCAGCTTTGAGTTCTACAAATTGATGATGAGCTACACAAACTATGATAGCATCATACACTTTATCTGATTTAAACGGGTCAGCAATTAAATTTCTGTCAAACACAGCAGACATTTCTTTTTCGTCAACCCATGGATCATAGATATCTACGTTACACCCAAAGTCTTCTAACTCATCTACAATATCAATAACCTTTGTATTTCTAATATCTGGGCAATTCTCCTTAAAGGTAAAACCCATAATAAGTATTTCGGAGTCTTTTATCTTTTTATCCTTATCAACTAAAAAATGAACTGTCTTCTTAGCTATGTATGCCGACATCCCATTATTTATCTGTCTTGAAGAAAGGATTAAATTTGGCTTATACCCTAATTTTTGAGCTTTGTAGGTAAGGTAATAAGGGTCAACACCTATACAATGCCCTCCAACCAGACCAGGTTGAAATTTCAAAAAATTCCATTTCGTTCCAGCTGCTTTTAGGACCTCATTTGATGAGATTCCCATTGCGTCAAAAATTAAAGCTAACTCATTTACTAAGGCAATATTAACATCTCTTTGAGTATTTTCAATAACCTTAGCAGCTTCGGCAACTTTAATAGATGACGCTTTGTAAGTTCCGGCTTTAATAATAGTAGCATATAAATCATCTACTAGTTCAGCTGTTTCCTCATTAGAGCCACTTGTGATTTTTAAAATTTTAGTGAGTGTTCTCTCTTTATCCCCTGGATTAATTCTTTCAGGGCTGTATCCACAGAAAAAATCTTTGTTAAAGGTTAATCCAGAAACTTTTTCTAAAATTGGTACACACTCATCTTCAGTAACACCAGGGTATACAGTAGACTCATAGATAACAATGTCACCCTTTTTAATAACAGAACCAACAGAATGACTTGAACTGATTAAAGGGGATAAATCGGGTAAGTTCTTTTTATTGATTGGTGTAGGAACTGTAATTATATAAATATTACAATCTTTAGCGTCATTAATATCCGCTGTATAACTTAGATTAACAGCTGACTCCAAATTTTCTTTAGACATTTCTAAAGTTCTATCAAAACCCGTCTTTAGCTCTTCTATTCTTTCAAGGTTTATGTCTAATCCAATTGTGGTATGCTTTTTACCAAATTCAACAGCTAGAGGAATTCCGACATAACCCAACCCAATTACTGCAATTTTATATTCCATAAATATAAATTATAAATAAAAGAGTCTTCAATTTGAAGACTCTTTAGTTTAAATCCAGAATAAATATTAATACTCCCAGAGGTCGTGTTCAATATTGAATATCTCTTCTTTAATTTTCTCAGCCTCTAACAAGGCATCAATACCCTCTTTGTATTCTGATATTTTTCTATCGTACTTGTTTGACTCCTTAACGATACGACTACTAAAGAAACGCTTGTGAAAAATGTCGTCATAAGTTAAGCGAGCTGCATCATTTTTTCTGTGGTTAAATACTTCAGCCTTAGAAAGAATCTTTCTTGCTTCAGGGAAATACACCCAAAATAATGATGTTTCACCAGTATAAACACCATCTTCGTTCTTACGGTCAATAACTGGACATATTCCGATAATTCTAACTTCCATTATTGAACGCTGCTTATCAAAGAACCATTCTTCCTTTATTCTGTACTTCTTTACCTCGTGTCTCTCAAAAATATTATATGTAGTATCTAAATAATACTCTTGTGTATCAGGGTCAAAAAGCTCTTCAACAGACATCTTCTCACCCTGTAAGATACCAATCATTTCAACTTCTGAAGGTGACATAGGTGACTGAAACTCATCATCAATTGTAGCATTCCCATATGCTGTAATAGTACCTTCATTAATGGCCTGCATTAGTACATCAATTAAGTTCTGACGGTCATTTATTGGTAAAAGAGGGTAATAGAACACTTGATTCATTTTCTCTCTTAAATCGATGATTCTTTCGATTTTTGTGGACCACATTACATCTGCCTCACGGACATGTTGATAAGGCTGAATCATTCTTTCTTTCCCTCCATCACGAATGTCTTTTTCATAAGCACCATCAAGAATATCTTGCGTAGATGCATTCTGTGAAAAACATATCAATGAAATAATTATTAAAACAATATTTCTCATAATAATAGATTTAATTTACTGTAAGCTTTACAGATGGTAACGACTTAGGCGCGCCGTCTGGTCCCTTACACGTAATATTAGTAAAATATATAACAGAACCAATCTGTAGCGATTCAAACAAGGTTTTCATTTCACCAGTAACCTTGTTTCCTTTGGCATACTTGGTAACTAACTCACCTCTTTGTGTAACATCAACAGAAAAACCTGTGATTCTATATCTAATGTCAAAAACAAAATTACTTAGCTCTGCATATAGCTTAGCATTGTTGGAAAGTAATTGACTTTTCTTAATTTTTTGGTTCGTTGACCCTAAAAATTTAGGCTCTGGCTTAGGTGTTCTCATTACTCTAAATTCGAGAGAACCCATATTCTTTCTTTTTCCATCAACTTGTGCAACTACATTAACTTTGGCACGACCTGTTTTCTTTGGGAATACTTCCCATCCTCCACCAGCTAATTTCTTTACGACACCATTATCACATGAAACACTAATTTTATCTTTTGGTACGCCAGGAACAGAAACATCTACTGGATTTCCAAGAGCACCATCTTTTAATGGGTGACTAGCTAAGATGTAAAATACATTCATTTTTGTTGGCGAGATAACTAAACTTGGTTTAGCCACTTGGTATTCACCATTAAAGGGGTAAATTTTATCACCAGCATCTGTTTTCATAGAAATCAAACCACCCCATTTTTTGTAACCTTGCGATGATGTTTTAACAGAATATTTTCCTTTACCGGCAAGAACAGGTATAGAATCATAATCCCCTAACATCTTGTATTTTCCATTCTCATCTAATTCATAGTCTCCTACAAAGATTATTGGATTTTGAGTTGTATCCTTAGCCGCTAAAAATACATCAGCTTTGAAGGAGTCTCCCAAAAAGACATAATTTGAGTTAGCAATTTGAATAGCATCTGCTGAAGTAAATTTTAAAGACCCTGCATCAATTTCTTGTTTTAGATAATTTATAACATCTGATTCAGTATTTCTTATATCAGTTTGAACTTTAGAAAGTAATGTAACTGCAGCAACAAGAGGCATATCATTAAAATTTCTCTCTAACCATGTTTGATCAGCTTTTTTAGCACCGACGTTCACTTTTTCTACACCATAACTCATAGTTTCACTTATTGAATTTGACAAGAATTCATCATCAAGTAGTCCTAGTGCATATTCTCTGTAGCTTTCAAGCATATTAACTAAGTTTTGTCCGTTTGGCTCTTTAACTAAATAATTACCAGCTGATAGTCTATCTTTCTTTTTCCTGATTTTCGTTATACTTTTGTTTTTCTGTTCTAAGTTTAGATCTTTGTATAAAACATCCTTGATGGGTTGTGGTTTACCATCCTTGTCAAGATTTTCTCCTTCAAGAGTGACTCCACCATCAGCCATCATTGTAAGGTTAAATTTCAAACTTTGTATTAAATCAACTAATGAATCGGATTTTGCCTTTACTGTAAAAGCTTTATCTCTCCAAGGACCTGCTTTTGTAGGGTTAGTTTCAGCTGCTAAATTAAATTCATTATAAACATCATCATTTTTAAGACTAAAATTCTTTGTTGTTTTAACTATCCCATTATTAATTTTGGAAAAAGCATCAAGAACTTGTTTAGACACATTTAGAGCTAACAATGCTGTTAGTACTAAATACATCATACCAATCATTTTCTGCCTAGGAGAAAGATTATTTCCTGCCATTATATTTAACTATTTTCGTTTATAATGATTTGATTATTTATTCATTGCATTCAACATGTTTGAATACATTTTATTGAGTGATTCTAAATTAGCTCCCAACTTAGATATTTCTAATTGGAATTTTTCAGAATCACTGACAGAATTACCCATATTTTGCATTGTCTTAAGTTGCAAATCATAGTATGTATTCATTTCAGCTAATTTTCTAGCTGCTTCACGCATCTGGTCACTGTAGTCTCCTGTTGCAGAAACGGCATCCATTGACTTATTGACACCTTCAACAGTTTCATTAAATGATCTTAGATTATCGCCTAATCTAGTGATAAGAGCTTGATCTACATTTGCTTTGCCTAGCATATCATCCAATTCTTGTACGGGCGTGTTTTGCTTTGAAGATGAAGATTTTTCATCTGGGTCTTTCATATATGCCAACTCTGGATACACTAAACTCCAATCTGGATCTTCGTGAGGCTTCTCAAAAGCTGAGAAGAAAAATATAATCGCTTCAGTAGAAAGGCCAATAGTAAGCATTGCTCCAGCGCCAGGCCAGTCCATAAGCTTAAATAATGCACCAAGGATTACAATAGCAGCACCAAATCCATACAACTTGGCCATGTTATTTTTAAATTTCTTTGAATTGGGGTTGATTAATGCCATAATACTATTTGCTAAAAAATTTATTTATTAAAAATTATCTAAAATCTACTTTATCTCTACCTAAGAAAGAAATTACATTTCTAAATCCAATGTAAGATTTAGCCGTGTCTTGAAATTCATAATCTTTTGTTCCTACTTGAATGAAGTGAGAAATATCCTTCCAAGAACCACCACGAATGACCTTTCTCTTTAAAATCTGAGGATCAGAATCTTGAGCATCGTAATTGAAATCCATATTCATATCGTGAGAGAAATTAAATGCTGACTCATCATAAGCATTACTTGTCCACTCTGAAACGTTACCTGCCATATCATATAATCCGAAGTTATTAGGATTATAGGATGCAACCTTTACTGTTTTTATTCCACCATCGGCTACATAGTTACCTCTTCTTGGTTTGAAATTAGCAAGAAAACAACCTACCTCATTGGTAGTGTAAGGACCTCCCCACGGGTATGGAGATAAATCAAAACCGCCTCTAGCAGCATACTCCCACTCAGTTTCGGAAGGAAGACGGAACTCGTCATGCAAAGGCTCTTCTCTTTCGTTTAGATACTTATCTAAAATACTCGTTCTCCATTTTGAGAATGCTACAGCTTGCTTCCAACTAACCCCAACAACTGGATAGTCATCAAAAGCGGGGTGATGGAAATAATTTCTTGACCACGGATCATTGTAAGAATAAGTGTAGTCTGATGTCCAAACTAATGTATCTGGAAAAATGTTAATCTCAGGTTTTTCAATAAAGACAGATCTATCTTTTTTACCTTGAGCCTTATTTTCCATAGAAGAAGCACGTTGAATATCAACATCCTCGTATCTAAAATTATACTTTCGGGAATCAAATTCTCTTCTAGAATAAAATCTTTCGTGTTCTGGCAAATACATTTCATCCTCGAGCACTTCACGTACTTCAGTATCATTCCATCTAATAGATCTACTCCAATCGATGTGAGGAGGGTCAATAAAGTTACCATACTCATCCTCTTCTATGAGCTCATAACCTTCTACTCCATTTTCGCCAAGTATTACTCTAGCGATTGAATCTCTAACCCACTCAACAAATTGTCGGTATTCATTATTTGTAATTTCAGTTTCATCAATGTAGAATGCTGCTACAGAAACTGTTTTGTGTTGTGTAACATGAGCATAAGGAACATCCTGATCACCAGGCCCCATGTTAAAACTTCCTTGAGGAATAAACACCATTCCATAAGGGTCGGTTGGATTCCAGATAGGTCTATTCTGAACACCTATCAATTCACCATTACCAGAGGTTGAGCAACTTGCCAACAACACTGCAACGAATCCAAAGACAAATAAATTTTTCATAATACTTTTATTTTGCCTCAAATAAGAGGGTTAATATTTCATTCAAAGCCACAAAATCACCACTTAAAAAGTGATGATTTTACTTTGGAAAGCAACAAATATAACATTTTTATAGATATCTAGGGTTTTTAAATCCTTTGACAACCTTGTTATAATCTATCTTAAAGCAATATCCCAACATAAATTCAAAGCTTCCAGATGTGGAAACGTTTGTAGTAGGAACATCGTACGAGAATCCAAATTTCAAATCATCATTGATGTGCATCCCGAGTAACAATACTGCACGAGAACTAGGTCTATATGTAACTCCACCCCAAAGCTTTTTATTGTACTCAAGTATTGAAGTTAAATCTAAGGAAGTTGTAACTCCATCTGTCTTAACAAGTAAAGACGGTTTTACATCAATTTTTGGATTCAATTCGTGAACGTATCCAGCCGTTAAATAATAATGCCTTTTAACGTCAAATATATCTACAGAGGTAGTGATTGTTGGTTCATTTATATGTTTTGATGATAGGCCAACATAAATCTTATCAGAATTAAAAAACAAACCAGCTCCTAAATCAAAACTTGACCCTTTTTCAGTTGATGTTGGAATTGAAGGGTCAGGGTTTTCTGTGATAATACCACTCCCATCTAAACCGTCTTGCATAACACCAACAGAAACACCAATTCCTAGTTTACCACCAGCGACATCAAATCTGTAAGCATAAGATAGATTCAGAGATAAAAATTCATTTTGACCGATTTTATCGGTAAGGATGTTCAATCCAACGCCACCATGTAACAATTGTAAAGGGGACTGAACGGAAAGATTAGTTGTTACTGGAGCATCTTCAAAACCAACCCATTGAGAGCGGTGAAGAGCTGTAGCACAAATTGCCTCCTCATATCCAGACGATCCAGGGTTAAAGGATAGATTGTTGAAGATATATTGACTGAATTGAGGATCTTGCTGCGCTTTGGAATGAAAAGCAAGCGTAAACAACAAGAAAAGCAAAAAATATTTTTTCATAAAAGGTAACGACAAAACGTTTATCACAATTAATATTCGGCTAAAATAACTATTTTTTTTTAGTAGAAAAAGCAAATAGAATTTATCAACAAAAGATTAATTCATTTTCTGAAATGCTTTCCACCATCTTTCGGGCACATCCCCCTTAGCCGCTAGCTTATAATCAGCGTAGGAACAAGGTATAAAATAACCTTCTTCAATTGATGCTGAATCATTATTTAGCAAAGGTATCTCCATCCACCATTTATCCATTTTTTTGTTTTTGAAAAAACAAGCATTATACTCACCATCTCTCATGGAAACATGGTATTTCGCCATGTCTTTATCGCTTGGTTTAAATGTCTTCATCTTGTGAAAAAAGCCATCAAAGAAACACCATATCATTTGCGAAATCAGCTTAGCAGTTTTTGAGCCATCATCACTTTTTGAGTCATAATGAAATATGCCTAGAGATTTTATCCGACCGCTAATTCCAGCATAACGCATAATTTGACAAATCTCTTCTGAATAAAAGCCATTAGGCGAACCATCATCGTTAGCGGGCGAGTCGGACAGGCGAACACTGTTCATGTCAATTGAAACTAAATCTGCATTACGTAATATTGGCTCCACCTCTTCTAAGTCTTGACGTATTTCCCCTAGTCTGAAAGCATCAAAATATAAATCGTTTATTAATTTTGTAGAGGCTTGGGGGTTTAAATAAGACTGATAACCAATATTTGAGAAATTGAACAACACATTGGGTTTGGAGTTAATTATTTCAGAAAGATAGGAATTTGAAGGCTTCGTATTTTTGACTAAACCCAAATCCAATCGAGAATCGACACTAACCAAATTTGATAATTTCCCCAAATTGGCACATGACCTGTATTGAGCTATTGTCAAATCTTGAGTCCCTCCAATAATTAGCGAGAATAAATTTCGGTGCTCGCATTCAGTCAAAACATCAGCTAACAATTGGTAAGTATCTGTTATCTTTTCCCCAAGCAGTAAATTACCTAAGTCAGCTATTCTTAATCGCTCTGGACCTTCAAACAATTCATAAAGTTCCGTTCTAATCTTATCAAAGTTTTCAGAGGGATTATCCACAGAATTACCTCTGTATTCTGGCACACAGAATATTACTAAATCGGCTTCAGAAAGGTTAGGGAAATTACCTTGAGTATATGCCATAACTTGATTCCCCAACTGACCGGACTGGTAATCATTCTCATCGTGAGAAATTGGGCTAAAGCTTAACTCAAATTCCATTTACTTTTTCTTACTTTTTTCAGCTAATTCTAAGCACATCTCTCTAGTTAGCGACTTTGGCTCAACGTCCTTTGGAATTTTAACATTCGTTTTATTTTTTCTAGCTCCTTCACCGATTTGAATAAATGGACCATACCTTCCATTTAATACCTGAACGAGCGGCTCGCCTTCAAAACGATTTATTGTCTTTTCTGCCTCAGCCTTACGATGAGCCAAAATAAGTTCTTTTGCCCTGTCTATTTCTATGGTTAAGGGATCATCTCCATCGTCTTTCTTAATGGAAACAAACTTACCTTTAAACCTCAAGTAAGGGCCAAAACGACCAACTGAAGCTACCACCTCTTCACCCTCAAACTCACCTACTGTTCTTGGCAATTTGAATAGCTCTAAAGCTTGTTCTAGATTTATAGTTCCGATACTTTGATCGGCTAATAACGAAGCAAATCGAGGTTTTTTCTCATCGCTAACTTCGCCAATCTGAGCCATAGGCCCAAAACGACCAATTTTCACATATACATTTTCTCCCGTTCTAGGCTCTTGCCCGAGTAAACGTTGCCCTTTAGCTGCTTCAGAATTGTCGGCTACTTCATTAACAGTTTTAGCAAAACCGTCATAAAACTGACCAATCATTTCGTTCCACACTTTCTCTCCTCTTGCTATGTCGTCAAATTCTTTCTCAACATCTGCAGTAAAACCATAGTCCATAACATCAGAAAAATGGCTTTTCAAAAAATCTGTAACTACAATTCCAATATCTGTTGGCTTCATTTTAGATTTATCAGAACCTGTTTTTTCTGTTTTTTCGGATTCTTCAACTTGACTGTCTTTTAAGCTTAGGAAAACATAGGGTGTTACTACCCCTTCACTTTGCCCCTTAACTACATAACCTCTGTTTTGTACAGTAGTAATTGTTGACGCATACGTTGATGGACGGCCAATTCCTAGCTCCTCTAACCTCTTCACTAAACTAGCCTCAGTATATCGAGCTTTAGGCTTACTAAAGCGTTCAATAGCATTTATTTCTTTTGTGCTTACTGCTTCACCCTCAACTAGATTAGGCAACATACCGTCTTGTTCCTCTGTTTCGTCATCGGTACTCTCTAAATATACCTTTAGGAAACCATCGAATTTTATCATTTCACCTTTAGCAACAAACTTTTCTTTACGGTTTGAAATAACAATTTCAGCCGTAGTACGCTCGAGCTGCGCATCGGACATCTGAGAAGCAATTGTACGCTTCCATATCAAGTCATACAACCTCATTTGATTACGCTCTCCTTCAACTGATGAGTTCGCTAAATTAGTTGGACGAATGGCTTCGTGAGCTTCTTGAGCACCCTTAGACTTAGTAGAATAAGATCTGGTTTGAGAATAATCCGCACCAAAAGTAGACTCAATATAGTGTGATGCAGATTTTACAGCATCTCCAGAAAGGTTAACACTATCAGTTCTCATATAGGTGATTTTTCCAGACTCATATAATTTCTGAGCTACACTCATTGTTTGACCTACTGTAAAGCCTAATTTCCTTGAAGCTTCTTGCTGTAGTGTAGAAGTTGTAAAAGGAGCAGAAGGTGATTTTTTAGCAGGTTTTTTCTTCAAGGAAGAAATGCTAAAATCAGATGAAGCACATGAATTTAGAAAATCAACAGCCTCTTCTTTAGTGTCAAATCTGTTTGACAAATCTGCTTTGAATACTTTTCCTTGACTTGAAAGAAATTGGGCGGTAACTCTGTAAGTAGACTTACTTACAAAATCAATAATTTCTTTTTCTCTTTCAACAATTAAACGAACTGCAACGGACTGAACTCGACCTGCAGACAAACCGTATTTAACTTTTTTCCAAAGCACTGGCGACAATTCGAAACCTACAAGCCTATCTAAAACCCTTCGTGCTTGTTGTGCATTAACTAGATTAACATCAATTTTTCTTGGGTTTTCAACGGCCTTGTTGATTGCTGTTTTGGTAATTTCATTGAAAACAATTCTCTTGGTCTTACTTTCGTCAAGTTTTAATGCCTCAAGTAAGTGCCAAGCGATAGCTTCTCCCTCACGGTCCTCATCCGTTGCCAACCATACTAAATCCGATTTCTTGGAAAGTTTTGTGAGCTCATCAACTACCTTTTTCTTGTCAGTAGACACTTCATAGGTTGGTTTAAAACCATTTTCAATATCAATAGCCATTCCACCTTTCTTGGGTAAATCGCGAATATGACCGATACTTGATTTTACAATGAAATCCTTACCTAAAAAGCCTTCAATAGTCTTAGCTTTAGCTGGTGACTCGACAATTACTAGATTTTTTGCCATGAGAGAA
>Ga0233432_10004353_pt1 | contig 12583 bp, 12 predicted proteins | sample SI_122_August201_6_FD_179870 | JGI IMG/M metagenome (GOLD analysis project Ga0233432, IMG submission 179870) | Seawater microbial communities from Saanich Inlet, British Columbia, Canada - SI_122_August2016_10_MG | ecosystem: Environmental > Aquatic > Marine > Inlet | place: Canada: British...
TCAGCGCGATGAACACCCACCGATAGTTTTTCTAGAAGCCTATCAATTCTCAAAGACGTAGGGCCATTGGCCGCCAAGGCCATCTCACCTTTTTCTCCTAGAGCACGGCGGGTACCAAATTCAGCTAAAACACAAAGGGCAAAGGTTTCTTGAGCTTTAAGAGCAACCGCTTTTCCCCCAATGGGAAGAATCAGATTTCCACGGTCTCCGTCACAATCAGGAACCATACCGCCAAGGACTTTTCTCCCCGCATCTAAATGCTCTTGCATTTTTAATCTCAAAGGCTCCAAAGAAGCACCTTCCGGAATGATGGCGTGATGAAAGACTCCAGGCTCTCCCCCCATCACCTCAACCTCCAGACCAGCTTTTTTCAAAAACTCCAAGTCCACCGATGCTAATCTGGAGCTCCCATTCATATCGATTAAAAATAGAGGTTTTTCACCTTCCCCCCAGGCCTTCGAAATGTTATCCAAGAACCCATCCCCATCACTAGGAAGAATCGTCGACAAGGAAAACTTAGAGTAGGCACTCAATGATTCATTTTTATCGGCCTTCATTTCATCCAAACTCACCTGACCCATGCCCTGATTCCATATTTTTTCAGATTTGTGATCATCCAAGTACATGCCTCGACAAGCATCGATCAAAGGGTTCGCTAAGTTTTTCCCCAGAACAGCTCCGTCAGATAACCCCAACTTTAAACCGTTGTGCCCTTTGGGGTTGTGAGAGGCCGTGAAATAAACAAAAGCCTCCGAACCTGATTGATGGGTAGCTGCCATGATTTCAGGTATGGGGCCAAGGCCCATCGTCTTCACCACAAAACCTCGTTTCTCCAAAAACGAATATGCAAGATTCAACAGCACCGGCCCTGTTGGTCGTGCATCTCGACCCAGCCAAAGAGTCTCGCCTTTTTTGAGCTGTCCGACCTCCAATAAGGCATCAATGGCACACAGGACAAAAAGTTTTGCCTCATCGCAAACCTGAGAAGAAGCATCTTCTTCATCACCAGAATGAATGAACCTCAGTCCAGAAGCTGACAAAACGCAACGATCTAGAAATGCCTTTCTAGAATTTAAGTCAGGCAAGAGTTGAGACATCTTGATCAGTCCAATAGGCCTGGAGTCGTCGTTCCATCACAGATTCGAGTCGCAGGACCAGTCATGATCACACTGCTCCCTTGCCCTTTCCATCCAATCTTCAGGTCTCCACCCTCTAAGTGAACGAGAACTTCTTCATCAAGAAGCCCTCGAAGCTGACCAGCAACACCTACTGCCGAGGCTCCTGTTCCACAGGCCAGTGTTTCCCCTGAACCTCGCTCCCAAGTTCGCTGATGAACTTCATTCGAAGAAATCACCTTAACAAACTCAACATTCACTCGGTTAGGAAATAAATCAGTGTTATTCTCAATCTTAGGACCAATCGTTTCAACGGGAAAAGCCTTAGCGTCATCAACAAAAATAACACAGTGGGGATTTCCCATACTAACAGCCGTGTACTTCAGCGTCATACCATCCACAACAATTTCACCCTCTTTCCCATCAGAAATACCACCACAGGGAATATCAGAACCCTTCAAAATGGGAAGCCCCATGTCAATTTCCATCAAAGAAGCCAAACCCTCACCTTCTCGCTCTACAATATTCACCCCAAGGCAACCCGCTCCAGTATCCAAATCCATGTGATCCATGCCACGGTACTTCTCATCATGGAGATATTTGGCAACACAGCGCAGCCCATTTCCACACATCTCTGACTCAGAACCATCGGCATTGAACATCCTCATTCGTCCATGAGCACCTTCACTCACGCCTTTCTCAATGAGAATCAAGCCATCTCCTCCAATCCCAAACCGTCTATCCGCCAACCGAATAGCGGCCTCTTTCCAGCCAATTCCCGGTTCATCCTGCTCCCAGGTATCAACATAAACGTAATCGTTACCAATTCCGTGGAATTTACTAAATTTTATTGTTTTCATGACTTTTGAGGACAAAGGAACGATCATTTTGGTGAGAATTTAATCCTTCAAATATACAAACTTCTTGAGCTTATCTCAATAAATAACCATGTAAATCGAATATATAAAATATATTTTTTTATGGTGAAAATTAACGGAAACCTGAACTATTTCCCTATATAATAGCCTCCATAGATAAGCACCACCAGCCAAGCCGGATTCTAATATGGGAACTGTTTCCCAAGACCTTGAGGTGGATCCCAAACGTCGGACAGATTTTGCCCAAGTTTAAGGTGATAAATGTGGTTGTCATGCGGCAGATTTTTCTCTCAAAGAAAAAATTTGATTGGGCCTTTGGCCATCAAACGATACATGAGGGCATTTTAGATTGTAAGAATGGATATACTCAGCGATATATTGTCCTCATTGTAGCACATGACAATGATCACCCCAAGGAATCTACTGATCTTAGGTATCTAAAAAAAACCTCATTCTAGGCGCTACTGTGTTCTTCATTGTGGATATTGTTATCGAGCACCCCTTTCGACAACTCACCCACTCATCATATTTCCCTGAAGCTCCCTCGCTGATCACGCAGACAGAATACCGTACCGGCCGATTGTTCGGCAGGTTCACGGGCCCTGCAATAATCGCCATGCTCCACCATGGCATTCACTATGCATCGCACCTTTTCCTTGGCTCCTAAAACCAGGCCATCAGTGAAGAATCGAAGTTTCCGTGAATACACATTTCTTGAGGAAAAGTCGTTGGCCTCTTCGCTAGCCAGAATGATGTCGGGGGTTTCCACCTACCCCTCTTTGGATTTCACTCCGCCCCAATAGTAAACTTGGGCCTTGAAAGCGCGAAGAGCTTCAGATTCAGAGTCTTCGTTCAACAGATTGCGTAGAGGCTCAAACCAATCCCCCTTGCCGATCTCACGCCAATAGAGACTGGAGTAGGCGTATTGATCAGGGCTACCTTCCGGGGCAATACCAGCTCGGACAGGGTTGAGTTCAACGTATTGCATGCACTCCAAAAGAGCTGTCTCATCCAGGAGCATCGTGGATTATTCTGAGGGGCCTCTCGTCTTTGTTACAGGCAACGATATCGAATTTTCATACAAAAACTCTGGATCCAGATCAAGTTTATTCGACCATTCTATTGTGTCTAAATTAATTCTCACGCTTTGGAATAAACGCTGATCTTTCAACTCAACAAATCTACCCAGCCCAAAATATTTCGATACATCAAACTCACGGACTTCTTTATTCTCAAAGGTCAGTAATAATTTGTAATCCTTTTGAGGCTCAACATCTACTAGCGCAAGGTACATAATGAAAATAATTACTTTAGAGGGTCTATCTGAAAAGGCAATTCACCATTCTGAGCGATATTCCAATCAGCCAATAGCTCATCAATATGCAACACTACCCAAGCGGCAACCAGTTTCTTTTGCTTGATAGGCATATCGCCACTGGAAAAATCGGAAGTTTTCAGATCAAACACGGCTTTATATTCATTGTAATAGACATGAATATGGGGAGGATTATGTTCCCCAGGGGCACAGTACATTCGTATGATAATTCCATAAAACATACTGATTGTTGGCATCACTGACCCCTGTCTTAAGAAAAGCTCATTTTATATCTCTAGTTTACAATCAAAAAACATCTTCACAGAGTAAAAATCAAGGTTACCCACCCTCAAAGTGGCTACGCTGCTCTCGCAGAACAAACCAAGGGCTGGATTTCGACAACGCTATAGGGTTCTTGCGGCGCCGATACGTCCCTCGGCGCTTCATGAACTCCAGCCACTCCTCCACCTTCTCTTTGGCACCCAAAACTAAACCATCCACGAAAAAACGAAGGTGATCACGAGCTTCCGCACCGGAACCAAGGTCAAATTCCGATAGGCACTGCTCCTCAACAAAAGGATCTGAAACCACGGCATCACAGCATTTGGTTTGGATGTTTCCACGAGCATAAACCTTACTTTTGTAGGATGAGAAGGCATCTCCTTCCGTATTTTCTGAGAGCAAAAGGCACAAGTCCAACAGATGGCTAGCCTCGAGGCTCTCTCTGAGAGCCAAAGCTCCGTAGGCGTAGTCCTCGGGTCGTGCAACCAAGCCAGCACGCACAGGGTTGAGATCCACGTACTGCATGCATTCCAAGAGGGCGTCCTCACCATACAGCAAAGTTGACTTGAAACGATCAGCCCAGAAACGGCCTCGTCGAGCATAAGTTTTGTTATACCAGCGGGCAAAGCCCTGCTGGATATTACGCATTAAATCTGGCAGGCTAAAGAGGCGGCGATTGAATTGCTCCCAATGGGCATCGGTCCAGAGTGCCGTTTGATGATGAGTGTTGGGGTAGAAGAGCATGACGTGCTTTGCCAGGTCTTCCTGTGATAGTTTCTGGTAAGGAACCATTTTTATGATCAAATGGTAGTGATTGCCCATCACCGTGTAAGTGGCCACCTCACAAGAATAGGCCGATGTGTAAAAGTTGAGGTAGCGAATTAACGATTCACGGGCTTCTGGCTTGTCCGAGAGTGGCATGGTCTCTTTATCACAGGCCACGCGATTGTAAACGTGATACCAGGCCTCGCCGGAATCATCAATGAGGCGAGCTACTCGACCACCGTGAGAAGTTGTCTTGGACATGAAATGATCTTATTGACGTGTGGGTGATTGTCAATTTAAAATAGACTGTCCCTTTAAATATTTTTAACTATTCGTTTCACGACAGAGCAGACGGCTGCATCAAAAAGATTCAAAAAGTAGCATTTTGATACAGCCACCTACAATATTATCATCTAGGAACCGAGATAAATATCCATGGCCTCACCCGTTAGAATTAGAGAAGACCTTTATGAAGATGCTAAAATAAGGGCCTCTGCTGAACATCGGTCCACAGCTGAACAGGTTAGTTATTGGGCGACCCTAGGAAAGGCGTGTGAAGATAACCAGGATCTACCTTTTCGCTTTATTAAAGATATCATCATTAGCAAAGCAGAAGCAGAATCTGGACAACTTGAGGAGTTTAAATTTGGAGGTTAAAATTCTTCAAACCCCGACTTTTAAAAAGCAATACAAGAAACTTGATCAACCAATTCGAAAAAAAACAGATGATGTGATTAAAAGCATTATCGATTCACCTGAAGAAGGACAGCAAAAAAAAGGGGATCTATCAGGTGTTTATGTTTGGAAGTTTAAGTTTAAAACCCAACTCTTCCTACTAGCCTACACATTTGACGCTAAAACTAGAGAGCTCCGAGCGATTGGTGTCCATCAAAACTTTTACCAAAACCTTAAGCGGTAAATAACCATGGAGCTTAACTCTCCCTATACTATATCATATTATAAAACGACTTCTCTTTCTAGCTGAGGAGCCAAAAACGGGACAGTGGTTTAAGAAATTTTTAACCTATTCTTTAACCACATCTTGAGGAGTCCATTTTGTCTCAAAAAAGACGTACAATCGATAAGTAATTCCAATCTCGTGTTGCTCTAGAGGCCATCCGAGGAAAAAGTCCGTAGCAGAGATTGTTACTGAATACGAAATCCAACCAAATCAAGTTTCTACTTAGAAGATAACACTGCTAACTAGAAGCCATTGGAGTCTAGAGAGGAACAGTTAAATTAAATAGAGGCTATAGAAGAAATCTACCTATAGCAGCCTTATTATAGAAGTCGTCGCATCAAAAGGGCCCTTCTTCGCCAGGTCTAGTCTGTTGGCCGTAAGCAAGTATAAAGACCGATGCGTATATGTTAATTCCCAACATCCCATAGTCTAATTGATAAAATTATTAGTCTGACCCTTACTCGACTTTTATCGGACATTCCCCGGAAAGGGCAATTGAACTATGGAGACGGACCTGGGAGGCGGCAGCTCAGGATAATGATTGTTATGTTTGGCTCGGTTGTATTGGGGAATATCAGAAAGGTTAATTATATCGGCTAAGATGACGTATTGTAGGTAATGGGTAACGTTGCCGAAAGTTTCTCTGTGGAGTCTGTGCACTCACTGCCAGATCGCCTGTCGCAGGCGGGCGGACAAAATCATCTAAGCGCGCACAAGCCGGCAGGCAACAGCCCAAAGGTCCTTGTTTCTTATGGGGCAGAACACATCATTCAACTATCCTGTTTCTGGAAGACTTCCACCCTCGTAGTGCCCTCTCTGCTCACGAATCGAAAACCACTCCAGCCCTTCTTTGATCGGGACAGGGTTCTTCCGTCGTCGGAAAACTCCCGACTCTTGAAGGGCCTCCATCCATTCCATCACTTTCTCTTTGGCCCCAATCACCAGTCCATCAACATAGAATCGGAAATGGTCTCGCTTCTCGCCCTTGCATCCAAGGTTGAAATTCTTCTTCATCTCACCATCAACCACCGGAGCGTCAATCACGGCATCCTTGGCCTTGCTAGGCACGCTCCCACGGAGATAAACCATCGAGCGGTATTGCTCGAATGCCTTCGCTTTTGTTCTTTCTGAAAGCAAGCCTCGCAAGTCCACCAGTGCCTTATCTTCTCGACGGTCACGGAGACAATAAGATCCATATTCATACTCTTCTGGAAGTTCAACCATCCCGGCCCGAATCGGGTTGAGATCAACATATTGCATACATTCAACCAATGATCTTTCACCATAAAGCAACGTCGACTTAAATCTATCAGCCCAAAACCTCCCTCGACGACCGAAACTCTTGTTGTACCAACGGGCAAAGCCTTGCTGGATATTCCGCATCAAATCAGCAAGCCTAAAGAGTCGCTTGTTGAACTGCTCCCAGTGCCCATCCGTCCAAGTCCTTGTTTGTTCAAAGGTATTGGGGTAGATCTTCTCCGCACGCTTCTCTAAGGCTGTCTGATCCAGCTTTTCAAAGGGTTTCATCCGAAGGATCAAATGGAAATGATTGCCCATCACCGTGTAGGTCGCTACTTCGCAGAAGTAGGCTGAGGAATAGAAGTTCAGAAATCGAATAAAGGCATGCCTGGCTTCGCTTCGTTCCTCCAAAGGATACTGATCCTTATCACAGGCAACTCGATTGTAAACATGATACCAGGCTTCACCTGAATCATCCAAAAGGCGAGACATTCGACCGCCGTGATAACTGGATTCGCTCATAGCTGAAAGTGTAGCAGATACCTGATTTCCTCAATAAATAGAGTGTCCATTATTAATTTTTTATTAATTTTTTTATTAATTTTATTATTAATTTTCAGTGGTCTTATGATGAATAAGCATAATATTTCTCTTGGTTATTGCATGGGGGTATCCTACTGGGTGTCCCCATTACTAAAGTATGACTAGATATTATGCGATTGTTTTTCAGTGACTTTGAAGCCGAATGACATTGATTCTTTATTATTCTTTAACACAATCACCTAGAGATCCTTTACTACCTCTAAGTTGACGACGCTGAGTCATTCATGATCACCCCATAAAGTCTATCTAAATACTTCTTTTTTGAAAACTGACTTCTTCCAACTTGTTGGTTATACAAGCTGATTTTCAAAAGAAGTTCCTTATCTGAAGAGGAAATTTCTTGGATCACTTCTAATAGATTAGTCACTGATTCCTTTTCAACCTGGTATCCATTCAATCCTGGTTTAAAAATATCAACAATGCCGTTATGCTTTGTCGTTACGACTACACAACCAGAAGCATAGGCTTCCAGTATTGAAATGGGTTGCCCTTCGTAAGCGTAATAAGTTGGAAGACAAAAAACATGACTCTCCTCAAGCACTTTAAGCTTTTCCGCTCCATACAAAACTCCTAAATATCTCACTGATGAACCCAAAGAGAGCAATTTTTTCATAAACTTTTCTTTTTCGATTAAATTCTCAAAGTCTCCAACAAAAGTAAACTCAATCTTAGAACGAGCCCCCTCTTCTAACATTTCAATTGCAGCTAGAAATTCCCAATGTCCTTTCCCTGGAATCATATTGCTCAGGAAAAGCCACTTAAGCTTCCTAGTGTCATGGTATTTTGTGTTTGCGTTTTTGGCCTCTAAGAAAATATCATCAACACCGTTCTCAATCAGAACCAAAGAATCATCAATGCCCATATCTGAAAAACACGTCTTAAGAGACTCACCCAAAACGATCACTCGATCAACCTTCGAAAGGACATATCGGTTAAGGACCCTCAATAGAGCCGATCTTTTGAAAACAGTTTCGTATATACCACCCCCATGGAGATGAACCGAGATATTCTTATTCCGTAATAACCACAAAAAAACTAGGTCCCTAATGTTGCCCGCTAAGGATTGAGAGATAACGTAATATACCCTTGAACAAGAACGCCTCTCCCTCAGTATCTTTAAGAATATATCTAGGATTTCCTTAAGCCTTTCAGACGAAGACGAAAACCCTTGTTTGAAATTATTTTTTCTAAAATTGATTAAGGTGAATGGTTGCTCTCTCTTGATCAGATCATCAATTAACCACTTCCCAGCAATTGACTGACCGGTCATAGGCGGAGGAGTTGCCATACAGAGCAACAATTTATCCCGATGACTTAACTTATCTGATTTCAAGAGATAAAGAATTTAATATACAAGAAACGTTATTTTGAAACATGAAAGTATCGAACCGAAATCAATATAAAAGCAAATAAAAAAATGTTGCCATCATTCAAATCACCACTAAACATTGAGTTTAAAAAGAAATAAGTCGTTAAAGACCAAAGTAAAAGGTAATCATCATCAACATAATTATTTTTACGTCGGAATTGTAAAGGAGAGTGGAAATAAAAAAAATAAACAAAAAGCACACTCAGCAAAGAAAACCCCACGACCCCCAACTCAATGAATACTTCAAGGAGGATGTTATGGGGGTAATAAAAGTTGAGAGCATAACCTCCTAGATAAAAAAAGTTACCCAAACCAATCCCCCAAGCAGAAACAAGGTTAGACTCAAAAATACTTAATACCATTTCTTTTCTGTAGTAAGCAGATACAAGAAATTCAGATGATGAAAATTGAAAGAAGTAAACTAAGACACCACTAAAAAAGAGGCCTAAAACAGCAAAGGACTTATATAGGAAATATTTAGAGATAACTCCTTTATAAACACCTTTGAAAGTCATTAGAATTATCGAACAAAAAAAAGTTGCCAACATTGGCCCTTTTGAGCCCGTGAGGTACTGCGTAAAAACAAGGAGTGATATCCACAAACCAAACCTTAAATTTCGATATGAAAAATGTGACGTCAATCGATTGATCGTTAAAATGATCAAAACTCCGATTAAGCGAGCAAACCAAATTGGGTTTAATGACAAGATCGTCAGGCGATCTCCAGAAAACTGTGGTGTAATGAAAATAAATAGGAGCAGAGGAACTAGTGAAAGTTCAAAAAATAAAATTGATTTGACAATAGTTATCCGGTCTTTCAATAAAAAAGCAAGAAAAACAAATTCAGCAATATTTATATAAAAAATAGACATGAATTTACGTTCTGCATAGGGAAAATCATGATCTCCCAAAAAATAACCATTAAAAGCGGCATATGTAAAAAACATAAGCATCAGAAATCCAACTGGATTCAGAAATAGATCGAACTTGATTCTTAAAGACACTAAACCTGCCATTAAACAGATCAAAACCTGAACAAACTTCACTCCTCCATCTATTCCAACAATTGAGAGAATAAAAGCCAAATAGTGAACACAGAAAAGTCCTAGGACAGCAAGCCAAGCCTCAACTGTGGACCGAGGAAAAGTCAGGAGAGTAGCTTTCACTTCCCTATCCCCAATAAGCTCTCATACTGATTTTTCATCGAATGAAATGAGAACTGTTTCTCGCAACGTGCTCTAGCGCCTATTGAAAGCTCCTTCCTCATCTCCTTGTCTTCGATGCAATTCAAAATCTTACGGCTCAAGTCACCCGCATCTCCATAATTGAAGAGCAGTCCCGACACATGATCTTCAATGATCTCTTCACAAACCGTATCCCTTGGAGCTAAAACAGGTAATTCACAGGCCATTGCCTCTATCAATGCTACTCCTAGACCTTCTAAGGGTGTTGCAGGAAAAACAAAAATGTCAATTTCATTGAGAAACAATGGAATATCCATAAGCAAACCACACCACTCAATAGGCACACTGTAATCATTACCCTTTGATTCAAGTTCTTTACGACGAGATCCTGTGCCTGCAACCCGAAGAAGTACATTATATTTTTCACACACAAGACGCATGGCCTGCAACAAGGTGTCGAAGTCCTTGTGTTCATCTAGTCTGGAAACAACACCAATGATGAAGGGAGCCTTCCTAAAAACAACAGAATTTTTGTTCAAAAAGGTTTCTAGGTCAACACCATTGTACACTAGACGAATAGACTTTGACGAAAGCCCGTAAGCCTTTGGGATGGATGCCATCACTCTTCTTGAGACGGCAATCTCCCGGCAACCCACCAGTCTGCCCAACAGATGAAGCATGGCTTTTTTTGCATTCCATTTTTGAACCATACCGATGTGGACCAAAACACGTCTCACGCCAGCGATTTTGGCCATCAATCCAAACAGACCATGAAATGGATAAAACCAGCAGATCACCCCCGAAGGCTTCACTTCTTCACACATCGCTTTAAAAGCCGCCATGACGCCATATAAACCCAACGTGGAACGATCCAGAAAAACAAGTTCCACGCGGTCACTTAATTTCAAAAATTCATCTTTAAGGTCATGGGGCTCAGCGATGTAGACAACCCACTGCTTTTCCTTTGAAACTTTTAAATACTGAAGTAAAAGCCTTTCGATTCCTCCCGTGTTCAAGGAGCGAACAACGTGAATGAGACCGGGCTTATTCGAAAAACTATTCACTAAACTTCTTTAACGCACTCTTCAAAGGCAAAATTGAACTTCGACGCCTGCTCTTTTGGCGTGTACTCGGCGATCTTATGGAGCACTGCTTCTTTCATGTTCAGACGTTCCTCCTCTGTCTGCTTTGCAGACCTTTTTAGAACACGCCACAAATCGCTTGAGTCCCCGGCAGAAAAGATCCAACCCGTCTCCTCATTGACCAAATCAAGAGCAGCCCCAACGTGATGAGAAGAGATCACCGGACAACCGCACTGCATCGCTTCGTTGATCACCAAGCCCCAAGGCTCCGATCGTGATGGAACAACGAGACAATGGCTATGATGATAAAGTTCAGGTAAGGCTTCTTTTTGCAAATACCCGCGAAACAAGATGCGCTCATCACCCTCTGCAAACGATTTGAGTTTCGAATCGAGAGGGCCCGAGCCAACCAAAACCAGTCTAGCCCCCTCCACACCCATCAAGAAAGCCTGAATGAGAACATCCACCCCTTTCTCCTCCGAGAGACGACCGACGTACAAAAAGGTTTTAACCGGATGAGCCTTTTCCTTAGAGAGCTCCTTTGCCTGACCAGAAAACGAAGCGTTAAACACTGCATCACTGACGGAATTTGGAGCGGTGACCACTCGCTTGTCCCCCACGACAGATTCCACAAATAACTTCGAACTTTGACCTGGCACGAGAATCATACGACACTGAGAAAAAAAGAAGGCCCGGAGCCAAGCTTTCAGCCTTGATGTTCTTCGATCATCAGAAAGCGTCGACTCACAAAAGACGATCAGAGGAATTCTGTTCCATTTAGCATAAAAAAGAATTTGCCAGTAACCGGGGTAGTTATAACCGAAGACAAGAATCGCCGAAGCCTTCCTGAATGTCTTGCTGATACCGTGGTTCAAAAAAAAATCACTCGTCAGGGCTTTGGCCTTCCGAATCAAAAGGCTGTTTAAAACGCTATATTCAAACTTGATCTCTTTTTTCTCACCTTCAATATCCCAAGAACGACAAGATTCATTCTCCCTGAGAAAAACAAAATGCGCATCGGGGTTCTGATGATGCATTTCGTTAAATAAAGCGACTCGATAAGGAGTGATGATGTTGTTAACAATAAAAAAAGACATCAAAGACGTGACGTTTTCCTGGCCACACAAGTCATGGTTGAAGAAAAAAAGGATTGAAAAAAAAGCTTCAATAAGCCTTTGGTAGCCTTCCCGAAAAAGGGCCCCTTAAAACCGTGCTGAGTTACAAATTTTAAACGAAAAATAAACGACGGAAAAAAACCCTTTTTCATCTCAAGCACTTCAAAGCCTGAGTCCTGAAGCACATGCGCCAAAGACGACATGGAGAAATAAGAAACGTGTTCAGCCTTGATGTAGGGCCATTCCATCCCCGCCTTTTGAGCCGTGAAGGACTCAATGTTCCCCGTCTGGACCAGGAGCAACCCCTCATCGCAAAGATGATCATGAACCTGTTCCAACAACAACTTTGGTTGATCAATATGCTCAATCACTTCCACCATGGAAATCAAATCAAAGGATGAAGGCTCCTTTCCCATTGTATCAAGGTAGGATTGCTCAACATCCAGGTTAGGAAAGTTCTTGCCGATGAACTCAAGGGCCTTGCTGCTTGTCTCCAGCCCTTTCGACGACCAGCCATACTCAGTGGCGGCCTTGAGCAAACGCCCCCAGCCACACCCAACGTCCAAAAAGGATACATTTTGCCCGGAAAGCTCAGGGTAACGCTGCCTGAGAGCCTTCAGGTACAAACGGTCCCAAGCAAACCATGGCTCAGAAGAATAATCCAAATAATCGGCC
>Ga0233432_10004359_pt1 | contig 12574 bp, 9 predicted proteins | sample SI_122_August201_6_FD_179870 | JGI IMG/M metagenome (GOLD analysis project Ga0233432, IMG submission 179870) | Seawater microbial communities from Saanich Inlet, British Columbia, Canada - SI_122_August2016_10_MG | ecosystem: Environmental > Aquatic > Marine > Inlet | place: Canada: British...
CAGCTGCAACCAAAACTGAAAGTGCCAACAGACATTGTCATCATTTCTGATGGAGAAACAGACACCCGTGATCAAGACAGTCTTGAACGCTCGATCGAAGAATTCTCAAAAAAAGGGCACCAACTTGCTTTACTCTCTCCTGATTTTTCTCCCGTCGAAAACTGGAAAAATGCCTATGCGAGTGGTCTCATTACAGATCAGTGGCCCGAGGAAATGAAAGCAAAAAAAACAGACGATCTCTTTGAACATTCCCCAAGCTCCACTCGATGGGGCGAGCGACGCAACGTCAGATTAGATCAACACCACGTGGTTCTTCTTAGAGACAAGCAAGGCAGGGCATTGCTCTCTTTTGAGTCGGGGAAAACACCCCTCAGCTTTCATGTCATCGGAAAGCTCTTGTCTGAACCAGCAGACTTGAAATCTTGGCTCCTCAAGCGTTTTGGAACCCGTCCCGCTCTTCTCCTCGACGGCACGAACATCCATGTCAATCTAGGTATCGATAGCCTTCAGCCCTTAACCGTCTGGGGCGAATTTAGCCAGAAAATTTATCCACATGTTTCAGGGCGTTACACCTTTCTGCAACCTAGATCAGGGCATTTAGAACTCTTTCACCCCGACACAGGCCCCTTTCGACTAGAAGGTCTTGAAATATGGCCTCACGAAAAGAAAACTGTGGTCAGGGACTGGAAATGGGATTTTCTAAAACTCTCTTCACCACTCCCCCCACTCCTTGAGCCTTGGTTCAAGAGCCTTATCCTCGTACAGATCTTCCTGCTCCTTTTCCTATGGCATCTCAGACGCCCACGCCCGAAGACCTGAAAGGTCTCATCTTCTCAAATCGGGATGCCGCGAAAGAAATGATTTCTTCGTGGCAAAAAGAGGGCCTTAAAGTTGGCTTTACCAGTGGAGTCTTCGACCTCCTGCACCTTGGCCACCTCGATTACCTCCAAAAAGCAAAAGCCTTCTGCGACCGTTTGGTCGTTGCGATAAACAGTGACTCCTCTGTTCGCCAGAACAAAGGGCCATCCCGACCAATGGTTCACGAGAAAGAGCGCTCCGGCCTTATCGCCGGACTCAAGCCGGTCGACGCTATATTTATCTTTGATGAGCTCAACAACAACCTCAACATCGAAACCCTTCGGCCCGACGTCTACATCAAAGCTGGAGATTACGACATCTCGCGCCTCAGTTCTGCCCCTTTGGTCCAGTCCTATGGAGGAGAGGTCAAACTGATACCCGTCGTGAGTGACACCTCTTCGAGTGACCTTATTGAAAAAATTCAATCTCGATGCCCTGTGTATACCAAGACAGACGAAAGGTCTCCCCGCCCTGCCATTTTTTTAGATCGAGATGGCGTCATCAACACTGATGAAGGATACCTCCATCAACCTGAGAAGTTCAAGCTGGCCGAAGGTGCACTTGAAGGTTTGGAACTTCTCTCTCGTTGCGATGTATCTGTCATCATTGTCACCAATCAGGCCGGAATCGGACTGGGCTACTTTAAACACGAAGACTTCTATCAGGTCAACCGGGCCATGTTCAAAGCCTGTGCACCATCGGGCATTCGCTTTGACCGAATTTATTACTGTCCACATGGACTCGACGAAGGCTGCTCCTGCCGAAAACCTTCACCGGGCATGCTCGAAAGAGCCTTTGAAGATCTTCCTCTGTTAAGAGACCGCTCTTGGTTAATCGGAGATCGACGCACTGACCTCGAAGCGGCAAAAGCCGCCAGCGTTTCCTCCATCATGGTTCAGGGCGAAGAGGATCCTTTGCCCGGAGTTCATCTCACCAAAAACCTCAAAGCTGCCGTCACTCACCTCTTAGACAATGGCCATTTGAGCCTGTCCGTTTGAGCGAAACAAAGATTCACCCTCGAGTTCTCTTTCTCAAAGGCCCAAGCGATGACTTACATGTAGAATTAGTTGGCGTTGGTGACCATGGAGAGCACCGCATCGCAACCATGGGAAACAGCAGCAATCTCTTCTCCAATCTGCGAAGGAACTTGAAGGCTCCATCAGCCTACCTTCTTCTTCACCCACAGCGCAAGACTTACCCGGTACACGGTCACACTCAAGTCTTTTTCAACGAACTGGCCGACCCCGATAATTCAGAAAAGATGCTGAAGTACTGCCATAAATTCCTCCAAAATCTCGCTAAGAAGCGCCCCATCTCTGTCATCAATCCTCCAGCGAGAGTCCTCCCTCTAACTCGAGACGAAGTCCATCGAAGACTGAAGGACCTCGAGGGTGTTCTTGCTCCTCTCACGATCCGTTGCAGCCCTAGTTCTCCAGACGAGTTATTGGCTATCGCAAAAGAGAGTCAGCTCGACTTCCCTTTTCTCGTTCGATCAAGTGGTGTTCATGGAGGGCAAGACCTTCAGAAAATCGAGAGTTCAGACGACCAGGCCCTTCTCCATCGCTACGCGTTTGATGGTCGTTCCTTTTACCTCACCTCCTTCGTAGATTTTGGCGACAAAGAGGGTCGTTATTCAAAGATGCGTATCGCTGTCGTCGACGGCGTCCCCTATATTCGACATTTTATTTCTGATCACAACTGGTGCATCCATTCACATAATCGTGAGAACATGAGCAAAAACACTGACTGGATTCGAATGGAAGAGAATTTTCTCACAAACTTTGAGGAAAGCTTTGCTCCACTCATCAGAGATCGAATTACAGCCATCGCCCAAGCTCTAAAGCTCGACTATTTCGGCATTGATGCAACCATGCTAGAGAATGGAAGCCTCCTCATTTTTGAGGCCAATTCTGCCATGAACATGCTCATCAACCCAGCACCCAAACCAAATATTTTCGAAGAACCTCTAAAAAAAATCAAAAAGGCCCTTGGCGAAATGATTCGCTCAAGACTGAAAGAACATCCTCAAGGCTGAAGAGCTAACCCAACCTTCTTAAAAAAGTCAGCCGTTGATATCGTCCCAGGAACGACCTTTTCAGTCTTGGACCTGAGCTCGCTTAGAAGACCTTCATTATAGTCCGGGTTTTTCCTCAATGATCTTGCTGCACCGAAGCGTGTATAGCAACGCTCAAGTTCTTTTCTCATCCTCTCGAACTCCTTGGGGAAAATTTTTACCAGATCTCGAGACTCACCAAGATCCTCACGCAGGTTGTATAATTCATAAGTATTGTTTTCATAGAGGTGATGAAGTTTCCAGTTTCCACGTCGTATCACCGAACGAGGAGACTTGTCCACCTCACCTGTTTTGACATAGTTGGGGAAAGTCCAGAAAAGATTTCTTTCCTCCATAGACTTAAGTTTAAAAAATAGGTCGCTCAAATCATTTCCGTCGACTTTAGCCTCATCCTCTACTTTGAGCCCCATAACTCGACAAATCGTAGGAAAGAAATCCAGACCCGATACCGGTTCGCCACTCACAACACCGTCTGTAATTCTCCCCGGCATCGAAGCAATCATGGGCACCCGTATGCCTCCCTCATACAGACTCGTTTTTTCCCCGCGAAGAGGTTCTTGTGCTGTATATTTCACCAAACCGCCATTGTCAGAGATAAAAAGAATCAAGGTTTTCTTCTTCAACTTCAATCTATCGATAGCATGGATGACGGCTCCAACGGAACGGTCTGTCTCCTCAATCATCGCTGCATAAACAGGATTGGTGTGACCTTCAAGGTCGCTCCCTGACTTTCTTAGAGCGTCGATTTTCTTTCGATATTTCATAACGACTTTCTCCGGCGCACTGAGGCGAAACATACCTTCTCCATCCGCCTCACTCTCCTTATTCCTAATTTCATCGTGAGGCAAATAAGTTGAGTAATAGAGAAAGAATCGTTCATTCTTATGATTTTCCATAAAACGAACGCCAGCTTTTCGAATCAATTCTGGCAGGTATGTACCATCGGGGACATCTTTTGGAAGAAAACCCAGCTTAAAAGGTGAAAAATAGTTTATGGGCAAGCCAAGGTATCCTCCTAACTCTCCTTTCTGAAACCCATGACTTGGTAGGGAGGGGAACACATGCCATTTCCCAATCGCAGCATTGGCTATCCCTGAATCAGTTAAGAGATGACCCAGAGTGGGATAATCTTTCTTCAGGTACGGTCTGTTTTTCACCGGCAACACTTTCCACTCTTCTTTCTTACCTCGATTTTTGTTGACCGTGTATATGCCATGACGAGTGGGTTGGGAACCCGTCAACAGACAAGCTCGTGAAGGCGTGCAGATGGCAGAGGCAGAGTACGCACTCGTAAAAAGAATTCCCGATTCGGCAAGCCGATCGATATTGGGTGTTTCGTAGACAGGGCTTTTCATACATCCGAGGTCTCGCCATCCCAAATCATCGACATGAATCACCACCACGTTGGGTCGTTCTGGTGTCGCCATCTCTCCAATTGACCCGAACAGGGAGAGCGATCCACCAAGGCCCAAGAACAAAATCAACAAAGCAACAGCTTTTTTCAGGTCATCCATACTCAGGGCTCGTTTTTCAATTTTAGTCATCATTCAAGCTTCTGGAGCTGCGACTCCGACATGTTCCGTGTAACCAGCACGATGACTCCGCCATCTCTGGTCAGCCTTCCAGTCTAAAGTCAGGAAGTCATCTCTTTCCTCTTCGACGTACTCCAGAAAGATCTTCCTGTGCTCATCAAGGGTTGTCTGGTGCTCAGGTGAGTTGACCAGGTTCTTCTGTTCCCAAGGGTCTTCGGTCATATCGTAGAGCTCCTCCCCGTCTCCTTCTCGGTAGACACAGTACTTGAAACGATCTGTCCTTAACATTCGGCCTGGCTCAACCGTAAAGCCCCATTCTGTATGCCACTGGGAGATCACTCTGCTGTGTCCCACGCCCTTACCCTCTTGCCAGGCTGGAGCAAGAGAGTGGCCCGGCAATCCATCCGGAGTCTTCGCTCCAGCAATATCAGTCAGAGTCGGCAACAGGTCAAGTAGACTGACAAGGTCATCACAACTCCCCGTTTGTTCAACCCCAGCACCATAAACGACCAAGGGTATTCTCGTTGTCTGTTCATAAAAACTGGTGTGCTTTGTCGAATGGCGGTGGTGGCCCATTCCGTCTCCGTGATCAGCAGTTAGAATAATCAGGGTGTCCTCATACTGACCACTCTTCTTTAAAGAATCCAAAATTCTTGAAAGATGAGCATCGGCCAAGCCGATGTAATACTCGTAGGCAGCACGATAACTCCTCCATGTTGTCTCATCCCAGTGACTGCTCTGAGCCTGACGATTGTGGGCACAGCAAATATATTGAACTGGTTTCGGGCGATTCTCAAAATCGAACTCTGAAAAATTCGGAGGAAGCTCTGGCAGATGTTCGGGCACTGGGAGAGGTTCTTTCCCTAGCGAATTTTCACCAACCCAGCCACAAATATTATGAGGGTTCTGAATATCAACCGCACAGCAGAAAGGCTCCTTCACTTCATCTTCCAACCAAGAACAGACGGCTTGGACTGTCGCTTCATCTTTGTAGGTGTCCCCATTGAGAGGAAATTCTGGTTCAGACGGAACCACTATCTTTTCAGTCTGGACCTTTTCAAAACCATGAAGTCCACCAAAGTCATGCTCTTTCCCGAAGTGAATACACTTCATCCCTGACTCAGAAAGAAGGCTGCCGATACTTGGCACCTCAGGACTCACTTCTGGATTAGAAAACAACCTCCCATTTGAGATCACTCCTGTCTGATGTGGATACCTGCCCGTCCAAAAAGATGCTCGGGATGGAGCGCAGAGGGGATAATTGGTGTAGGTTCGCTGAAAACACAGACCTTCTTGAGCTAAGGACTCGATATGGGGTGCTGTGCGCACCCAACCCCCAAAAGCTGGTAGAGCCTGGGCAGCAAGTTGATCAAAGATAACGAGTAGGATATTCTTGGGCATGCTCTTTCCGGCCATTTCTACACGAAATCCTCCCCTTAGAGATGCTGTGTCAAACTGAGGAATTTCCTATACTTCACATCGACTCATCAACCAACCTAGACCACTCTCAACCCAACCAACCACAAACATGATTGAAGCTTGCCTAGTTGGCCTCACGGGATATGCCCAGACACACTTGGGGTGGATCAGGGAAAACCAAGCCAAAGGAAGAATACGTTTTCGAAGCATCACCATCCTTCCCAGTGAACAGGAGAGAGAAGCTGATGCCGTTGCCTCTCTTATTGAAGAAGGCGTCAAAATCTTCTCCAGCACAGCCTCCATGTTTGAAGAAGGAAGAGGTCAGCTGCAACTTTGCTTTCTTCCCACCAGCATTGCCTCTCATAAAACTCTAACCCTTGAGGCCCTTGAGGCCGGTTGCCACGTTTTGGTCGAAAAACCTCTCGCCGGCTCCAGTGCAGAGGCCCGTGAGATCATGGATGCAAGAGACCGTTATGAGCGCATGGTTGTTGTCGGTTTCCAAGATCTATCACGTAGAGATATTCATGTCATCAAAGCCGGACTTCAAGAAGGGCACTGGGGCAACCTTGAATCCATCAACTTCACCGCTGTCTGGCCTCGCCATCACACGTACTATCAGCGTAACGACTGGGCCGGAAAGCTTCAACATCGTGGGCTCACCATCAACGATTCGCCTGCGAACAACGCAACAGCCCACTACCTCAACATGGGCCTTTTTGTGGCTGGAGACCAGCCCAATCTTTCTGCTGAAGTGGCCTCTGTTGATGGTGATCTCTACCGTTGCAGAGAGATCGAATCTTTCGACACCATGTCTGTACGCTTCAAACTAAATACTGGTCTGCACCTGCGCTATAGCGTCTCCCACAGTTCTTCTCATCAACTACCAGAAGAACTGAGCTTCCGCACCGACGAAGGAGAACTCAAGGTCTCCAGCCGTTCTATCCTATGGCATCCACGAATGGGTGCCGTGGAAGATCTCACCGTCGACAATGTCAATGACGGAAGACGACACATGGTCGACAGTCTACTAGACCATATCGAAAATGGCTCCAGTACTTGGCCACATTGCTCTCTAGAAATTGCCGATTCTCACGTCAAAGCCATCGAAAAGATGCACGAGCAACTCACCATCCAGACCGTCGATGAGGAATCGGTCATTCAGAGTGATAACATCACCTGCCTCCAGGGGCTCGACCATGCTATGGATCTGGCTAGAAAAGAAGGTCTCACCTTCAGAGAGTTGGACCTCTCCTTTACCTGAAACCTAGGTTTTTTTCTTAAGGCGCAGGTACCTGATCGACCTTAATGATGTCGGCCTTCACCTCTAACTTTAGGTCCTCCCACTGACTCTCTCCAGCTCTGGAAAGGCCGAAGTTTCTTCTCTTAGCCTCCTCACCTTCGCTCATCAGTCCAGCCAAACTAATCCACCTTCCTGGTGGGAGAATAACCTGACTCTGTACTTCACCGGTTTTAAAAGTGTGTTTCTTCCCCTTTACTCGAACAACGTAGAGAGAGTGAACCGTCGCTCGAACTCGACTCCCAGCGAGAACAGGCAATATTTCTAGAATTTCTGATTCTGATGTCACCTCTTCGACGGTCGGCAAAAAGTAGGATCGCCAAAACCTCAGTCGCCCTTCCGTTGTCTCTAGGCGAAGTGTAGCCCGCTCCCCACTGAGGGTCGTCAACTGAGTGAGGACTGTCTTATCGGTTCTTGTACGCTCATCTCCAAGCCCAATGCTCACACTGCCGCCTGAAGGATCAATTTTCACACCAACATCCACATTTCTTTTTTTCTTCTCAGCTTGCAAAGCACGACGCAAACTCAGACGAATCTGTGTTGGGAGTTGACCCTCTAAATCTTTTAGGAGAGACCCGATGCGATCTAAGGTCTCTTTCTTGTCGACAACAAAAACCGTTCCTGTTCGAAGATTGTACAGCTTCCCATCTTCACCAAGCATATCCTCAATAATCTTCTTCTTTCCCGTGGGATTTAGCCCCAATTCAAAAGATCGGTACTCCCCCTGAATATCTGCGATAAACCAGAAAAGGCAAAACGTGAACAGAGATACGAATTTCATTCTCACTATTCTAGTCGCGTTGTCATCATCTCGACTCTTTTTACGTCATATCTACTGAAAAAATTAGCGCGGAGCCAGAACTCAGGCTCGCAGAAAAGGATGGTACCTTTTGCCGTTGAAGGCATCAAGTCAGAATCATTATTAACCAACAATAACTAATTAGACTTTTCTATGAGTAAGCGCATGAAAATCAACGTCCTTTCTGCAGTTCTTCTTTTCTTTTTCTTCAATAACTTCCTACACGCCACACTCCCCAAGGAGCTTCATGGCACATGGACCATCCATAAAAAATCAACCGCTGAGGAGGCCCAGAAAAGCCCTAAGTGGAAACCAGAAGATACCAAGAGACTTCCTCGTATGTTAAATATGCTCGGTTCTATGACGACAGAAATCAACGCCGATTCTATTACTCAAGGAAGAAAAGGGCGAACGCAGAAGCTTCCTGCAAAATTAGACTCCTCTCAAGGCCAAAACTATCTAGTTTCGGTCTCTACACCAAATGGTCGGGAGATGAAGGTTACAATAAAACTGAATTCTGAAGGTCTTCTCAACATGCGTTTTGAAGGAACAGATGATTTTGACTACATGATTTGGAAAAAAGGAACGGCATCATCTGAATCTGAATCTGACGCCGAGATCCTCGCTGGCATTATGGGAGAAGTTCTAAATCAGAAGAATGGCTCTGCAACGACACCATCAATACCTCCAAATACCTCACCAAAGAAAGAAAATGAAGCGCAGCAGACTGAATACGAAATCAAAAGGGGGAGGCTGAAGATTCATCAACTAACGGATGCTATCGTTGAAGTTATCAACGGTCAAGACACCTCAAAAATCAGTGAAGTTGCACTTAGTAAATCAGCTACTCAGGAGAGTTTTGAAAAAATTGAAAAACTCCCATGGATTAAAAAGCTGACTGTGGATTACGGAAACGAGTCGATCAACTCCTTTGAGCCCGTCAGTGCCTTAACAAACTTGACTAGTTTTACGGCAAAAAAGGTTGTGTCTTCAAAAAACACACCGATTGATCTAGCTCCATTTTCACATCTAAAAAAACTCGTCTCGTTGGACTTTTTTGCGACCAAGGTGAAGAACACTGATGCCTTGAAGGGGTTGAGTAAGATGAAAGACCTGAATTTTTATATGAGTGCTATTGATTCATTAGAAATGGTAACCGACATGATTGAGCTCGAAAATCTGAATCTCTATGGTTACGCACACACCTTTGAAAATTATGTGCCTTTGCTTAACCCAAAGAAACTCAAAACGCTAAATATTTATATGAACAAGCAGGCGACCGATGAAAACTTGAAAATTCTTAGGAAAATCACTAGCCTAGAAGAAATTCACATGTCGAATAGTCGAGAAGTCACATCTCTCAACTTCTTAGCCGGCTCAAAGGGTCTTAAAAATCTCCAGGCGTCATGGGCAAAGAAGCTTAGTGATATCTCAGCTCTCAAGGACATGAATGAACTGACAACGGTCAATCTGAAAGACTGTCTCGCAGAAGACTTTAGCGTACTCAAAGACAAACCGCAACTACGGACACTCAGTCTCGCGGGAACCTCTTTCTCCGATCTCTCTTTTCTTTCAGCTAGCACACAGTTATCTTCTCTTGATATTCACGATACTCCAATTAAAAACCTTAAGCTTTTAGAGAAGTTCACGTCTCTGCGCAGAGCAACGCTTCCAAAAGATACTCCCTCCGCTGAAATCGATGCCTTAAAAGCGACCTTCCCAAAACTAAGAGTCCAACTCAAGTAACGCAATCGACCCAAATCTCACCCCCACTGATTAAGCTTTCATGAATCGCCAAGAACTCGCCAACCCCTATCCCGAGAAAAAACGACCTAATGTCATCTGGTACATTGTCGACCAGATGCGGGCACAAGCGATGTCACATGTTGGAGATCCTAACGTAAACACTCCCAATCTCGATCGGATGATGATTGATGGGATTCACTTCCAGAACGCTTGTATGGGTTTCCCCCTGTGCTGCCCTGCTCGGGCCAGCATGGTCACCTCCATGTACCCTCACAAATCGGTGCCTGGTCATGAGTTCAAACTCGACCCAAAACTCACCACGATCGCCGACCCTTTTAACGAGGCTGGGTACCACACGGCATGGATCGGCAAGTGGCATCTGGATGGATGGCACGAAGAAAATGGACGAGGAGGATGGTGCATCACAGACCCAGAACATCGAGGACGATTCAAAACCTGGATCGGATACGAGAACAACAACAGTCAGTGGGACTGCTGGGTTCACGGCCACGACGAAGAAAGGACCGTTGATCACTACCAACTCCCCGGGCATGAAACCGATGCCCTCACGGATCTTCTTCTCGAACAGATCGATCGTCATCAGCACGAGAATTTTTTCCACGTCTGTTCGGTCCAGCCTCCTCACGACCCTTACTCGGCTCCCGAAGAATATGCCGCCAGACACAACCCAGCAGACCTAACACTTCGCCCCAATGTCCCATCCATCCCAAAGGTTGAAGAGTCGGCCAGAAAGAATCTAGCTGGGTACTACGCCCTTATCGAACAGATTGATGCCAACGTTGGCCGGGTCATGAATCACCTCAAAAAACTCGGCCTCATGGACAACACTTACCTGATGTTCTTTAGCGACCACGGGGATCACATGGGAAGTCACGGTCACACCCACAAGATGACCCCCTATGAAGAATCTATTCGTGTACCTTTTATGATCTGGGGTGGTCAGCGTTATCATTATTTCTCCCAGAGAGTTTCCCACGTCAGCAATCACGTGGACATGGCTCCCACAACTCTCGGCCTCTGTGAGATCCCCTGCCCAGAAAGTTTCGAAGGCTTCGACTATGGTCGTCTGATTCGAGAAAAAAGACTGAATAGCGCAGAGGTTCCAGAGGAAGCTTACCTCCAGTCTGTAGTGCCAACCCAACACCACCCCTCTATCGATCTCCCTTGGCGTGGAATCGCCACACGTGATGGTTGGAAATACGTTGCTCTAGAAGGCCAGCCCCTCATGCTCTTCAACCTCAATGAAGACCCCTACGAGCAGAGAAATCTAGCCCTTCACGCTCATTCGAGGAAGAAACGAAAAGAGATGAACGACCGACTCCAAGTCTGGATCAATAAAACGGACGACACCTTCAAACTTCCTGAATTTGATGCAGAAGGAAAGCCCTGTCTCACCGAGACGGTCACGGAGGCATTCAAAGAAAAAGCCAACTGGATGAGCTGAAACTCCGCCGATAACTTTCCTCAACATTTCATCTTGCCCATAGGGACTGAAGGAAACCATGACCTTTAATCCTAATTCTCCATCATGACAACAAGTTCTCACCGCCTGCCAGAAACCCTGAGTAATCTTCTGTTCATTGGCATGACCGGATGTGGCAAGAGTACGATGGGGAAGGCTTTGGCCGGGAGTCTGGTAAAACCCTGGGTCGATACGGACCACCTTCTGGAAGAGTCTGAAGAAAAAGAACTCAAAGACCTACTAAAAGAACTTGGCCCAGAAGGCTTCAAGGCCATGGAAGGCCGAGTGCTGCTTGGCATCGATCTAGAAGGTCACGTTATCTCTACCGGAGGATCCCTTGTCTATAGTCATGGTACCATGGAGCACTTCCGCCGTTCCAGTTTCGTGATTTTCCTCAACACTCCCCTCGAAGATTTGGAACCACGACTGGGCAACCTTGAGGCAAGAGGGACCGTTCGCCAACCGGGCCAATCGCTGGCCTCACTCTGGGAAGAGCGGCTTCCACTTTATCACAAATACGCAGACCTCGTTATCGACACCTCTGGACTCAATGAAGCAGATCTTCTTGAAACCCTTAAAGTGAAACTCCGCTCCTAAAGCTCCCTCTCCTCAGGGATTCTTCCCTTTCCAGAACTGCAGCATCGGAAGTTGCCTTGGATCTTTTCCCTGACGCAGTTCGTCCCAGGCCTGCACCAAGATCAGCATTTCCTTGCGATACCCGTAAGGGTCATCTGAAATAGATTCCCGCCCCATGTCCAATAGGTAGGATACGGAAAAATCTCTGACCGAGGGATGTCCCTGAATCATTCTTCCCCAAATGGCAACCACTTCGGCCCACTGAAAATCAGGTGATTTCTGGGAGCTTTCCTCCCATGTGAGGGTTCGACTCAAGGTCCTTTCCTTAGATCCTCTAGGCTCACGATAAGTGAGCCTGAGGTCGAGGGCTTTTCCTCCATCTTCGAAACCTTCCTTGGGAACAATCTCAAAAAGAGCTGTATTGGCATGACCCAAAGTCAGAGGACTAAAATCAGCCTCGGAGGGAGCTCCTCTATCTTTTATCTGTTCGTCATCAAAGCCAACGAGACGATAGGATGAGATCACTTCAGGATTAAATTTCAATTCAAGCTTCACTTCTTTGGCGAGTTCAAGATTGATCGATCCTAGATTTACCGCCAGTGCCCTTCGAGCTGTAGAAGCACCGACAACGTTATCAAACACACCCCCACCCAACTCAACCAATTCGCGCAGAAAATTTTCACCCGAGGCATTTTTGCTGAGGCTCATCACACTGAATTCAACTCCCCCTGCCGTCTTCTCCGACATCACCTGACGTAGCTTTTCTCGATCTGACTGCAATGATGCTTCT
>Ga0233432_10004360_pt1 | contig 12573 bp, 11 predicted proteins | sample SI_122_August201_6_FD_179870 | JGI IMG/M metagenome (GOLD analysis project Ga0233432, IMG submission 179870) | Seawater microbial communities from Saanich Inlet, British Columbia, Canada - SI_122_August2016_10_MG | ecosystem: Environmental > Aquatic > Marine > Inlet | place: Canada: British...
TGCCTCGACGCGTTTCACGACTAGGCGATCATCCAAAGGTTTGATTTTCATAGTAGTTTTCCTTTTTTTTGAATTTGGATTGGCCTAGAAGCCCATGCCACCCATGCCACCCATGCCACCCATGCCACCCATGCCACCCATGCCACCCATGCCACCCATGTCACCCATGTCTGGGGCACCTGCGGGTTCTGGGTCAGTGGGGGCCTCAGTGACGATGCACTCCGTCATGAGTAGAAGTCCAGCTACGCTGACAGCATAAGTTAGAGCGCTCTTGGTGACTTTGACAGGGTCGACAATGCCAAACTTGTACATGTCGCCATAGCGGTCTTCGCGGGCGTCGTATCCATATTCAGCTTTACTATTAGACAAAACCTTCTTGACGACGATGGCGCCTTCAATACCAGCATTGCCAGCTATTTGGGTCATTGGGAGCTTGGCTGCGTTCGCGAGGATCTCTACGCCCAGCTTCTCGTCGCCCTTCAGCTTGAGTTTGGACAGAGTTTCGCTGGCTCTGATGAGAGCGACTCCCCCTCCAGCAACAGAGCCTTCTTCAACGGCAGCTCGGGTAGCGGCTAGAGCGTCGTCGACGCGATCCTTTTTTTCTTTCATTTCTGATTCCGTGGCGGCTCCAACGTTGATTTGGGCAACGCCTCCTGCTAGCTTGGCTAGTCGTTCTTGAAGTTTTTCACGGTCGTAGTCAGAAGTGGTGTTTTCAATTTCCGCACGAATCTGAAGGATGCGTGATGTTACGTCGTCGGCTTTGCCAGCCCCCTCGACAATCACGGTGTTGTCCTTGTCGATGCTGACTTTCTTCGCCACGCCAAGCTGATCAATGCTGACGTCTTTGAGGTCAATGCCTAGATCTTCCATCAGAGCTTGGCCGCCAGTTAGAGCAGCGATATCCTCCAGCATGGCTTTGCGACGATCACCGTAGCCAGGGGCTTTGACAGCGGCAATCTTGAGGGTGCCTCGCATTCTGTTCACGACGAGGGTAGCCAAAGCTTCGCCCTCGACATCTTCAGCGATGATTAGGAGAGGATTGCCGGACTGAGAAACTTTCTCGAGAAGAGGAACTAGATCCTTGATGTTGCTGATTTTCTTTTCGAAAATCAGAATGTAGGGTTTTTCCAAATCCACAGTCATGGCTTCATTGTCTGTGACGAAGTGCGGGCTGAGATAGCCGCGGTCAAACTGCATTCCTTCAACGATGTCCACCTCAGTCTCGAAAGACTTTCCTTCTTCGACAGTGATGACTCCGTCTTTGCCGACTTTCTCCATGGCTTCCGAAATCCACTTTCCGACTTCGGCGTCCTGATTGGAGGCGATGGTGGCGATCTGCTCAACATCTTTTGTTGAAGAGCATGGCTTGCTCAGCTTGTCTAGTTCAGTGGTCATCGCTACGAGAGCTTTGTCCATGCCTCTCTTGAGAAGGATGGGGCTGGCGCCAGCGGTGACATTCTTCAAGCCTTCTTTGTAGATCGCTTCGGCGAGAACGGTGGCGGTTGTGGTGCCGTCACCGGCATTGTCACCTGTTTTGCTGGCAACTTCGCGAACCATATTGGCTCCGATCTGCTCAAATTTGTCTGCTAGATCGACTTCTTTTGCTACGGAGACGCCGTCTTTAGTGACAGTTGGGCTACCGTAGCTCTTGTCGATGACAACGTTTCGACCTTTGGGGCCGAGGGTGGTTTTGACGGCCTTGGCGAGTTTTTCAACGCCAGTCTTGATGCTGTCTCGAGCCTCAGGTCCGAATTTAAGTTCTTTTACACTCATTTTATCTCCTGAATTATCCGACGATCGCCATCACGTCGCTTTCTGACATGATGAGCAATTCTTTGCCTTCGTGGTTGATTTCGGTACCGGCGTAGCTAGTGAAGAGGACAAGATCACCTTTCTTGACTGAAAGGCTGCCTCTTTCACCACTCTCTAGGACTTTACCTGGCCCAACGGAGACTACTTTTCCCTCTTTGGGTTTTTCCTTAGCTGAATCGGGCAGATAGATGCCTCCACTGGTCTTGGAGTCGGCCTCGAGCCGTTCCACGATGATCTTGTCACCTAGGGGAGTAAGACTCATATCGTCACCTCTGAAAAAAGAGTTAGGATTTTGTTTTGCTAAAGCAATGCTCATGCCAAGTCATGAGGTGAGCAATTACTGATATCTTTCCAATATGTGCGTGTCAAAATGAGACAGTTTTCGTCATCTCGACACGCTGAGGAGTCCAGACGATTAGAGAGGCTTATTGTTCTTGAAGGTGGCCCCCAAATCTTAGCATGAACCCTTCGTTACCCGAATATTTCGCCCATGGCCTTCAAATCTCTCGAAGAAGCTCTGAACCGGCTGAACATGGAGGAGGCTGCCCTCAAGAAGCTGGTTCAAGAACAGGGGGTTCAAGTTTTTATGACTGGGGATGACTCTGGAAATAAGAACATCTGCTTTCAAGAAGAAGATCTCGACTCACTTGAGAAGCACCTTACTGCTGCGGGACCTGATGCTGCTATCTCTGAGCCGGACCTTGAACTTGAAATTGATGAGCCTGTTGGAGAGGAAGCAAGCATAGATCTCGAGCTGGGCGACAATGCCGATCTTGACCTTGATCTTGATGGGGGTGAAGCGGTCTCTCTCGATCTTGATGAGGATGCGGATCTTGACTTAGACCTAGGTGGCGATGCCGGAGCATCAGATGACGCGGACCTCGACCTAGATTTGGGTTTAGATGAAGGTGCTGACGGAGAGCTCGATCTTGATTTGGGTGAGGATGATGCCTCTTCAGACGGGGGAAATCTAGATCTTGATTTAGGACTCGATGAGCCAAGTGATGATGTCGATCTGGACCTTGACCTTGGAGGAGATGACGCGCCAACCCTAGACCTTTCATCTGAGAACGACGCTGACGTCGATGCAGACCTCGATCTCGAGGTTGACGAAACCCTTGACCTAGGTGCTGATTCGGGTTCGGATGAAACTCTGTCCTTCGATCTCGACGCTGACGAAACGTTATCTATTGGAGAGGACTCTGATCTCGATGATGAGATTGCTCTTCCGGATGAATCCTACTCTATCGAAGGTGATGATCCTTTGGGAGTTGAGGAAACCCTAGGTTTTGATGAAGACTCCGATGCTGGAGCATCGGACGACGATGACGACGATGATGACGATGACGACGACAGACCACCCGTCACGACGACCGAGATTGTTGATGAAGACAATGTCATGGTGTTGTGGCCGATTGTAGCCTTTCTATGTTTTGGAGTGGTGGTCTTTAATGGCATGGTGATCTTCGGCCTTGTTCAAGATTTAGATATCTTGGGCGGCATTGCTTATGGCGAAAGTTTCTACGATGGTCTGCGAGACTTTGCCAAGGAATACTCTCTTTTACCTAAATAATAAGAAAGAATTTAAATGATCAGATCTTTATTTTTGCCTGTGGCGGTAGTTGCTTCTCTTTTTACAACAGGGTGCAGTAACCTTCAGACCGAATATGAAAAACAGGCTGGAATTATCTCCGACCAGAAACGCATCATGACAGAGCTGTCTCAGACCAATGAGCACCTGAAAGCTGAAGCTGTTAGGCTCCAAACGGAGTTACAGAAGGCCTCCGTGAGATCACAATTTCATAACAACATCGATGATCTTAATAAAGGTTACTCTCAGAAACTTCAGGCCATGATTCAGAGTATCAACACTCAACTTGATGCTTCTCTGAATAATATCGAAGGTGTGTCAAAGCATCCGACGCCCGAAGGTACGATGATTCGCTTGGAGGAAAAGATTCTATTTCGCTCCGGTTCAGCAGACCTTTCAGCATCAGGGAAAAGCATCCTCCAAAAGGTTGCTGACGTATTGAAGAACCACCCAAATCAGAAAATCCGAGTCGATGGGCATAGCGATAGTGACCGTATCAACAAATCTAAGAAAAAGTTTAGCAGCAATTGGGACCTGAGCGCCACTCGAGCTGTCAGAGTGGCTGAAGCTCTCGATGCCAGTGGAATCGAAGGCCGTAGGGTCACCGTTGCCGGTTACAGCATGCACCAGCCCGTAGACCCTTCAAACAAGAAGGCTAACCGTCGGGTAGAGATCCTTATTCTGAACCAATAGAAGAAGGGCCGTCGGCTTGGTTCCGACGTATATTCTGACTTTTCTGGCTGGGAGCCTCGTGGCCTTGGCTTTGCGACCACTCGCCCATAAGTTGTCGGTATATCTCGGGCTAGTCGATAAGGGTGAGGCAGAAAGAAAGACCCAAGACCGTCACGTGCCATGTTCTGGTGGAATCTTGATCTTAGGGTCGTCTGCAGTAGGTTTTCTGTTACTGATGGCCATGTGGGAATTGTTTGGTAGCCAATACCAAGACATTATTTCTCCTGAAATTCTGATTAATAGTCGACAAGGATTGGGCGTCATCTTTGGGGTCATGACGATCTTTTTCTTAGGGGCTCTGGATGACCGATGGGGTATGGCGCCGATGGTTAAGCTGGCCCTGCAGGGGGTCATCATTCTCATGAGCCTTCTTCTTAGTGAGCTTCGCATGACGTTCTTCGTGGAAAAGGAGTGGATTAATCTTCTGGGAACTTTGTTCTGGGTCATCCTCATCACCAATGCATTCAATCTCATTGACAACATGGACGGATTGTGCTCCATGGTCGCGATCATTGTCTTAGGTCTTCATGGAGTTCTTTTGTCGATGTTGGATCATTGGCTTTTGGCTGGAGTCTGTTGGTTGATCCTGGGGCCAACTCTGGTTTTTTTAGGGCATAACCGGCCTAAGGCGAAGATCTATCTTGGAGACTCGGGCAGTCTCTCTTTGGGCTTCTGCATTGCGATGCTTTGTGTTGTTACGACTTACTACCACGAAGGTCAGCCCCTCACATCTATTCTGACACCAATTTTGATGATGGCTGTACCTTTATTTGATGTCCTAACCGTCATGATCCATCGCTGGAAAAATGGACACCCTCTAATGAGAGGGGACAGGAACCACGTGTCTCATCGTCTGTTGGAGAGAGGACTAAGCGAAGGGCAGGTCCTTCTCATTCTAGGGGGGGTCACGCTCACGACGGGCATTTCCTCCATTTTAATTCATCGCGGTGATGATGTTATTGGCATCTGTGTTGTGCTCCAAACGATCCTGACACTTGTCGTTTTTCACGGTCTGGGCAGAAGAAGGGCTCTTCATTGATAACGTCCCCCAAAGGAAGGGGAGATGGGGCACGAAGGGCGTCTCTATGGGAGAGTGCCCTAATTTTTCTGGTTCTTTTTCAGCTGATGTGGTTTGGAGTCTTCCATGGGTTAATGGAGGAAGACTGGAATACGCTGTGGGACAAAGTGATCAGATGTGCAATTCTGATGGTTTGGTTTAGGGCTGGGCTGAGCCGACATGGAAAAGAGATCTGGTTCAGTGGGTTTATTCATCCCCTTGGTTACCTGCTGATCCTCATCGGGCTTTGGAAAGTCGTTGGGGCATTCTGGACCGTCTCACCCCTTGTTGTGTTGGAGAGCATCGAGGACCACTTCTGGTTGGTCTGTTTCTTTTTGGTGACCTATGACGCTGTCAGGTTGCCTGGCATGAGAAATGCGTTCCTGTCGACCTGGCCGATCATCCTCTTACTGGGGGTTTCTTATGGTTTCTACCAGTGGATGTGGGCTTTCCCCGAAATGCGACGAGAAGTGGAGAGCATGGAGGCTTGGAGTAACCCCATGCTCTATCAGAGGTGGCTCATTCGAGTGAATTCTGACGAGGTCTTTGGACTCCGTTTCTACCCAAACCTTTTCGGGCTGTTCTGTGCTATGGGGGCGATGGGAATACTCTTGGCCAAAAGAAAGTCATTGATCCACATGTTTATCGGTGGGATGTGTTTTTGGGGCGTCATGGTGAGTGGATCAAAATCAGCTCTCATCTTTGGCTTGGGCGTCAGCGCCATTTTTCTTATAAACCGATATTTTACGGGTGGACGACGTTATGTTGTCAGTTCAATCTTTATTCTCACGACCTGTTTGATGGCTTGGGTCATGTGGCCGAGGCTTGAGGCATCTGTGGTCATCCGATGGGAATATTGGAAAGCGACTTGGAATATGCTGCTGAGTCATCCCTTTGGAGTTGGAATAGGGGTATTCAGTCAGTGGTATCCTTCCTTCATGGGGCCAGACGCGACAGAAGTTTCTCTTCCACACAACGATCATCTTCAGGTGCTCGTTGAGCAAGGTTGGCTGGGTGGGTGTTTGCACATGGCCTTCTGGGGAACTCTCATTTGGATGTTTTTCAACCAGAACTCTCATGTAGATGACCAACGGGATGAGAGGTCGCTTATGGCTCATCTCAAACTGGCTTTTCTTGCTCTACTTATTTATTTGTTCATCTTTTGTGATGTTTTTGCAATGGGGCCAATGGACCTACCCATTTACGGAATTCCATTTTTATTCACCCTTGGTTGCCTTGGTTACTGGGGGATTCTGCGGAAGAGGTGGTCAGGGGATTCTATTTTTATTGGAGGAATGCTCCTTCTCTTCCTGTCAGGTTCATTTGTTGATTTTCCCATGGAAGATGGTTCCCTTTTGGCCCTGTTATTCGCGCTTGTTTTGGCGAGTATCCCTTCAACAGAGAAAGAGAACTTCAGTGCTGCCCTTTTGCCCCTAAAGTGGATTCTGAGCGGATTGTTGGTCTTGATTGGAGTCGCTACGGCATGGGTTCATCAAGAGAGGGTTATTGTGAAAAACATCATCGCAACAACGGAGCTTGAGAAGCTAGTTCACTTTGATGTCGCTTCCATCAAAAAACACAATAAGTTATCATTTTGGAGGGAGATACATAAGAAGACAATGGGGAAAATGGAGCTCAGTCCTTCACTTTCGGCCCTGAGGTTGAGCTCTTTGGAGTTCTTAACTGAAGAGATGCCTGGGAAAGCAAATTTGTGGGAAGATTTAGGCTATTTGAGGACCGATCTCGAGCTCCGAAAGATTGCCTGGCTCAAAGCAGTTTCACTTTCACCTATGCAGCCACGGCACGCCTTCAACTTAGGTATGCTGTATTTGGAGCTCAACGAGGAGGAAGAGGCAAAGCAATGGTTTTCCTTGGCTCTAGAGCGCCATCGCTACGCAAAATCAAAATTAGAATCCACCCCAGATATGGAGCTCCATCTCTTGCAGGTTGCTCATGTCCAGAAAGCTGAAACTTTTGTGATTCCCTGAGTATGCCCGACTGGTATTCCAACCCCGGCTTTGCATTAGCCACCATCTTTCTGGTGGTTGGTTTTTACATGCTGATCAAGGGTGCGGATATTCTAGTGGAAGGGGCGGTGGTCATTGCACGCAAGGCTGAATTGTCGCCAGCTGTTGTCGGAGCAACAGTCGTTGCTTTCGGTACATCTCTTCCGGAGCTAGTGGTTAGTGTGGGCTCGAACATTAAGGCCATTTCATCGGGAAGTGCACTTGACCCAAATGGCCCGGCGGCCATTGCCATTGGGAATATCGTCGGCTCAAATATTTTCAACATCGGTGCCATTTTGGGCATTTCGGCTTTTTTCTCTCACCTCGAAGTTCCTCCAGATACGAGAAGAAGGGACTACCCGATTATGCTGGGCGCTCTTTTCGCCATGGTGTTTTTTTCCGTTTCAGGAGAACCTTACCAAATTGATCGAACTGAAGCAGCTATCCTTTTTGTGGGGCTGATCCTTTTTACTTTTCAGGCCATCAAACTAGGGAAGGCTGAGGTCAGTGAAAATAATGTGGCTTCTAAAGAGGCCTCAATCGGACCGGCTCTAATCCTCTTGGGTATTGGCATTGTTATGTTGGGTTTGGGCGGAGAGATCAGTCTGACCGGAGCGATTGCGATTTCCAGAGAACTGGGTCTTAGTGAAAGAGTGATTGGGTTGACGATCATGGCAATCGGGACCTCTCTTCCTGAATTGGCGACCTCGATTCAGGCATCAAGAAAAGGGCACCATGCCATCGCGGTCGCAAATGTGGTGGGCTCAAATATTTTTAACGTATTCTGTATTATTGGTATTTCAGGGATGATCATCCCTCTTTCTGTGCACCCTGCGATGTTGGGTTGGGACTTTTTCTGGATGTGTGGTTTCAGTCTGTCGATGGCGTGGTGCTTCTGGGTGCAGAAGAGAATTGGAAAAATCGCAGGAGGAATTCTCGTCTTCGCGCTATGTACTTACGTTGGGATTCTCCTGTTTAAAGAGAACGCTAGTTTTCTGTAGAACATCAAGAAAAGTTGGCCAACAATGGACGACGCAAAAAGAGACTCCTTGCTTTGACTTTTGGAGGGGAGAATACTCAGATGAAAAAGATATTTAAAATGAGCCTCAGTATTCTATTGGCTGGGCTGCTGGTTACTCCTGCTATGGCAAGTGGGGCATCGGGGAATGTCACTGAGCAGGAGCAGTCCAAAAGGCAGCTCTGGGCGGAAGAGATCTTTCTTGAGCTCTACGAGACGTTCACGAGAACTCTTCCAGCAAAAACCTACTTTCAGTTTAAAGAAGCGATACTGGACTCACAGAAGAGGATGGGAGCCTTGGGAACTGGAGTGTATGAAGATGGTGGGAGAAGTATGGCTGAAGTGGAGAAGATTCGGGATGAACTGATGAACACACTAGAGAAGCTTCTTTCTGAAAAATCTTATAAACGTTTCCTAGCATATGAGAAAACTTTGGGAGCCAGAAACCGTCTTATTCAGATGAAAAGATATGGTGACTTTCTGATACCAGACGAAATGATGAGAGAGAAGCTCATCTTGGCGATGGCTGACGTCGATAGAAATTTGAGAGTGCCCTCTACTCCCAGTGAGCAGATGGAGTTTTTTAAAGATGGAATGAATGAAGAGACCGCTCAAAGAATCATTGAGCTCAATCGAGATGCGACAAAAGCTTATCTGAGTGCTAGTGAGAGGATACTAACCCCTAAGTTAAATGTAGATTTTAAGGCTGGCCTCGATAGGGCTGCGAGATTTCTCGAGTTGGGGCTGAATCATCAGGCTGAGCAAGCGCTAAAATCCAAGGCGCAGAAATGAAAAAAACAACCCTTCTTTTTCTCTGTACAGGAAACTCCTGTCGAAGTCAGATGGCAGAAGGGTGGGCTAAAGCCCTTAAGAGAGAGTCTTTTGATGTCTATTCTGCAGGAATTGAAACCCATGGGCTGAATCCTAACGCAGTCAAAGTCATGGCTGAGGTGGGAGTGGATATTTCTAGTCAGACTTCGGATAACATCGAGGAGTATGCCAACCGAGAAATCGATCATGTCGTTACAGTGTGTCATCATGCTCACGAGAATTGTCCTGTTTTTCCTGCTAAGGCAGAGATTCATCATACAGGTTTTGAGGACCCACCCAAGCAGGCTAAAGACTTGGCTGATCGTGGCGCCTCAGAAGAAGAGCAGCTTGATTGCTATCGCAAAGTACGGGATGACATCCGTTCTTATGTTGAGGGCTTACCCGAGAACTGGTCTCTCTAGGAATAGACCTCGTGCAGTCGAGGCGACTCCGCCTCTTATTCTCGTGTGAGTTTTGTCGGCAAGGTGACTTTAAATGAAACTCCCTTCTTTTTATTAGGGAGATAGCAGATGTTTCCACCTAGACGGTGAGTCACTAAGTTATAAACAATGTGCATTCCAAGACCAGCACCTCCAATGAGTCTCTTGGTGGTATAAAAAGGCTCGAAGATTTTCTTTGTGGCCTCATCAGAAAGGCCCATCCCATCATCTGAATATAGAATGACAAGGGACTCTTTCTCGATGGACATCTCGATACTGAGGGAGCCGCGCTCCCCTTTTAAATAGCCGTGGTGGAGTGAATTGAGAACCATCTGTCTGAGGACATGGTTGAGGGCTTGGGCATAGGTGGTGAGGAGAATATCCTTCGGGAAGTTTAGTTGGAGATCATGCTTCTGTTCATCGAGTTCCATCTTTAGGGAGATCTCCAAATCTTCCATAAACTGATCTAGTTGAAAAGTGGCCAGTTGACCTTCTGACTGATTAACAGCGACTTCTTTAAAACGAACGACGAGTTCCTTGATACGTTGGAAGGAACGAATGACCAATTCCTCAACTTCAGAAAAGTCATCTAAAAAATCTCCCCAATCTCTATCTAAAATTGGGCCCGAATTGACTTTCTGTCGGAATTTTTTAGAGCGGTCTCCGAGGAAAGACATCGCTGTGATGCCCGATCCAAGGGGAGTGTTGATCTCATGGGCGATCCCTGAAACAAGTTGAGTCAGAGCCTCCATTTTTTGGCTTTCCACAAGATGAACCTGAGAGCCCCTAAGTTGATTGAGGGTCTGGCGCAAAATATCATTTGTCTCAAGGAGTTCGTGGGTGCGCGTATTGACCATTTCTTCTAGCTTTGAGTTTTCTTCCTGAAGAACTTGATGGCTACTCTGAAGAGGATGGAACCCTTGGATAATAGCGAGGGCGGAGTCCGGAGCCCAAGGATTTTCCCAGACAAATGAGACCGTGAGGAAAGAGTTTCCTTCCTGATATTTACAAGGAAAGAGTTCTAGCTGAAGGTCTTCCCCTGGAGTTGAGGGTGACCATTCTGTAAATTTCTGAAGGGATGATTGAGTGAATATCTGCTCAAGGGAGAGTTTTTGGATGTCGCTCTCGGTAAGCTCGAAGAGCTCAAGAAAAGAAGGGTTTGCATCGCAGAGGAGGTTCTGGCTAAGGTCGACCAGAAAAACCGGTTCTGGAATCTGGAGTAGAAGCCTAGAGAGTTTTTTCTTCTCCTCTGGTTGAATTGAGGATGGGGAGGCGTGGTTCAACTCAGAATTCCTTTTCAGACCAAGCCCTGTTGCACTAAGTCTTCGAGGCGGAGAAGTCCGTGACAAACCCCATCCTCGCTAACAACGGGCATGAGGCTGATGGGAGACGTCCTTTGTCGCATCCGGAGGAGAACTTCGTAAGCATTCTCACTGGGAGAGCAGGTGCTGGGTGAAGGGTTGAGGATTGATTTTAGAGGTAACTCGAAGAATGCTTCGTGCTCTTCAAGGCTTCTTCGAATGTCGTTGTCGGTGATGAGACCAAGGAGTTTTGTGTGCTCATCGAGGATGATCACACAACCCATTCGGCCTTGCGTGATCACATGTAGAAGTTCTCTTGTGGAAGCATCAGTAGCTGATTGGGGACATTGATCTAAGGGAACCATAACGTCCTCGATTTTGAAGAGGAGGCGTTTTCCCAACTGCCCCCCTGGGTGAAATAGGGCGTAATCCTTAGGTTCGAAAGATTTCTCTTCCATTAGGATCATTGCAAGGCAGTCGAGAAAAACAAGCATTAGAGTTGCACTTGTCGTTGGAGCTAAGGCGAGTGGGCAAATCTCGTCAATAGATCCAAGGTCGATGATGAGGTGGCAATGTTTGGCTAAGGAAGATTCGGGTTTTGAGGTGAGGGCGACGGTTTTTATCCCCATCTGCCTCAGGGTTGGCATCATGAGATTTAGTTCGGGGTTTTCACCGCTCTTGGAAAGAAAAATCACAAGGTCTTTTGGGGTGACCATTCCTAGATCACCGTGAAGTGATTCTGAAGGATGGATAAAAAGGGCAGGGGTGCCTGTGCTACTGAGTGTGGCTGAAATTTTCTGTCCTATATGGCCAGATTTACCCATGCCGGTGAGAATGACCCTTCCTTCGATGGACAGAATCAGACTGATGAGTTCTTCAACTTCTGAACCAAGGTGGTTGGAGAGAGAGTCGAGAGCTTTTGACTCTCTTCCAATAAGCTCCCTAACTTTTTGAAGGCGGTCAGTCAAAGAGATTCTCCGCTTTCATCAGATCAAGAAGGCGTTCATGAGAGATGGTTGCGGCTCCAAAATGTCCGACCACTTCTCCTCCTGCAAGGTTGCAGGCGATGCAGAGTTGGTCAGTGCTCCAAGCTTGAGAGAGGCCATAGGCACAGACTGCGATAACGGTGTCTCCGGCTCCAGTGACGTCAATGACATCCTGAACTTCCACGGGGTATTGGAGATGGGTGAGTTCATCTTCAAGGTGAGTGAAGTGACTGATCCCTTCGCTTGAGCGAGTGATCATTAGAAAATCCAACTTGGCCTCGGAGATCAGAACTTCTGCGATGTCTTCTAGAGTTCTTTCCTTAGGAGCAGCAGCTTTGGCTTCTTTGAAGTTGGGGGTGATCACCGTGGCTCCCCGGTATCTTGAAAAATCATCGCCCTTTGGGTCGACGATCACGGGGATGCCCTTTTTTCTAGAAATATCAATAACGTCCCGAATGAGGCTATCAGTTAGAAAGCCTTTGTCGTAGTCTGAAAGGATGACGACATCTAAACTGTCGACATGGCTCTTAAATTTTGCGAGAACTGTTTCTTCCTCCTCGTTTTCGAGAGGAAGAACTTGTTCCTCATCGACTCGTATCATCTGCTGGTGTTGGGCAACAAAGCGGTTTTTTGTGATGGTCGGTAGATTTGATGATTGAAGAAGGTTTTCGGTGGTCACTCCTTTTTTCTTCATTTCGTCCAAGATCAGTTTGCCATTGAGGTCGTTGCCAATGCGGCCAAAGGGAATGGTTGTGGTCTGAAGGTCACAGAGGTTGAGCAAAACGTTTCCAGAGCCTCCCAGGCGCTGTTCCTTTCGGGA
>Ga0233432_10004361_pt1 | contig 12573 bp, 12 predicted proteins | sample SI_122_August201_6_FD_179870 | JGI IMG/M metagenome (GOLD analysis project Ga0233432, IMG submission 179870) | Seawater microbial communities from Saanich Inlet, British Columbia, Canada - SI_122_August2016_10_MG | ecosystem: Environmental > Aquatic > Marine > Inlet | place: Canada: British...
GTAAAATCCATATGTCGTAGTAAAAAAATATTTCATCTCATCCATACCGAAAATTAGTGTATAAAGAACTAATCCAATTACTAATCCAATTAAGAAAAACTGTACCTTCCTTATACTATATTCTTTATACTCTGCTGTTATTAAACAAACAACATAGTATATAATAATTGCACATAATAAGTAAATACCTCTATCAATCGTATAAAAATAATTCGTACAAACTAAAAGACCAATTATAAAAGAAGTGAAATTGTTCTTTTTTATTCTTTCATAAATAATTAGAGATAGCACGACAAAGACTAAAATATCTCTTTGGTTGAAATAATTAAAGAAACCTTCTTTTAAAGATAATACCATTAAAGTTAATGGTATTATTTTTAAAATTGTATTCTTAGTCATATAATATTTCGAAACAAGAAAAACATAATAACTCAGAGGAAGTAAACAGTTACTTAAGGCATAGTTTACTACGCGAAAAGAACCTATAGTTTGATCACCAAAAAGTTTCCATCCGAAAACAGCCTTTAGTGGATCGTAAAATGCTCCATGTATAAAATGCGTACCCTTCCACAAGCCAAGGCCCGAAACATAGTTGTAAGCGGCTGTAAGTGATTCTCCCTCATGAAACGAATCGAAAGGTGCATAATCCTCAAAACCATTAATGAATGATATTGTTAAATTGTATAATATAAATGATAATACTAAAAGTGGCACAAACCTATTAAATTTATCAGCAGGTGGTATAAGTTTTTTCGTCTCTTCTTTTTTTGTGAAGCTTTTACATAAAACAAAAAAAAACAAACTAGGAATTGATATAAAGCAAACAAACCTCAAAATATTATTTACTGGATTGAATTTTGCTACGGTGAGTGGACCTGTGATGCCTTTCGGGTTCTTAAATGGAACTTCAATAAGATCCCATAACACCAGTCCGATTTTTATACTTATTAAGAAACTAAAGACTGCAAAAAGAAAAAATTTATATTTACTCAAAATCTTTTAAGCCGGTTTTCGTTATAAGTGCTTTTTCTTGATAATCATAGTCTGAGTTAACCTCCCAAAGATCTACTTCACTAATTCCATTTATATTATTTGCAGCATTAATACCCATCAGAATACTATGATCTTGATTGTTGTACTTAAAAGATCCGTACCTTCCAATTACTGAAAGATTTTCGAAGTCCTTAAGAGCATTCTTAATTACATCGAGACTTTTCCTGTAGCCTTTATGATAGATTGGATAACATCTCGGGATTCGAAGTACAAAACCTTTACTAATATCAGCATTTTGATTAAGCCCGCTTTTTTGTAATTCGTTCTTGGCGAGTTTAATAAGAAATTCATCATTTTTACCCCAGAAATTGTCATCATGATTAGCCCAATACTCCATTGCTATAATCGTTTTATCACATGATTTACAAAGCTCTTGTGACCAATTTCTAAAATTAGTTATTCTTCCGACTTTTAACTCAGGTGAATGAATGTACAACCACTGATCTTCAAATAAATTTATTGAATCAATCTCAAGATATACAATAATTGTATTTCGAAATTTGAGTTTAGCAATTGCGTTATCGAATGTGGTATCAGTAAGTCCAAGGAATTTTACTAAGGAAGTGATAGGCATAGTCGAAATCAAATGGTCACATTCGATAAACTTGCCCTCCATATCCTCGATTCCAGTAATACGATTATTAACCGTAACAACTTTATTGATTTTATGATCCAAAAAAATTTTTGACCCATTATCACATATTTTTTTTGCCATCTTTTCATAGACCGAACCAGTACCCTGGTAAGGATACGCAAATTCATCGACAAGAGTCTTATGTTTTTGAGTCTTCCTAATCGTTTCTTTTATAATTTCATAAAGAGATAATTTTTTTATTCTCTGAGCAGCAAACTCATAGTCTAGTTCATCACACCTTATCCCCCATAGTTTTTCGCTATATGACTTAAAAAAAATGCTGTAAAGCTTTACACCAAAACGAGAAATAACCCATTGTTCAAATGTTTCTATCTTTTTGAATTTTGGCTTAAAAATATAGCTGTAGACGCAGGAAAAAGATTCAAAAATCCCAAGTTTTAACAACGATTCAAAAGCTTTGATAGGATAACTGAAATACTTTTGCTTATAGAATATTCTTGTTTTTCTAGAAACCATTAAGTAGTCGTCTTTAATTATATCTAGCCATAACTCATTCACTCTTCTATCACTACTAAAGAATCTATGAGGTCCAATATCAACCAATTGATCCCACAATTTTATGGTTTTTGACATTCCACCGACTTTTGGAGTAGACTCATAGAGTCTTACATCATTTTCAGTCTCACTAAGTTTTAGTGCTGCAGTAATTCCAGCAGGACCAGCACCAATAATTATGACTCTTTTCTTTTTTCCCATTTAAGATAATGATATTTAGTCTACGGCTCAATAGGAACATAGAGCCCGATAGCCTCTTAGAACTTAAATACTTGAAAATTAAGGTCTAATTACCTAAATCAACATCGTACACCTCGACCAAGACCGTTCCTTCAACATCATTCACCCCATATGCAATCGCTGAATAGACTCCAGGCGGTAAGTCTCTAAGAATCAATGCTGCATCTGCATCCGAACCAGGTTCTCTGCCAATGCTTGTAATGACATCTTTATCTCCACCATCCTTCCAATTATCAATCAGTCCTGGGGAAACCGGTTGCCCAGTCGTCATGTCAATGACATAAAGAGCAGGATCTGAAATCGGGTTTGCAACAGCGCCTGCCAAAGAGGGACCCTTTGCCGCTACATAGAGATCAACCGTAGTACCTGCGTCGCCTTGCACGGCAAAGCCAACAATTCGAGGTCCAGTCGATAAAGGCCCACAAAAACCCCTTGTGGAAAGGCCTTCAAACTTTGAGCCGGAAGATTGACCGTCGTCGAATTCATAAACTTCGATCAGTGCAGTTCCGGTTGAATTGGTCGAACCGTCGGTACCAAAACAAATCGCACTGTAAGTACCTGGCTCAAGATCCCGTAAGATAATTGCGGAATCCAAATCATTGGTGGGAGCACGCCCACTATTGGTAATGTCAGCTACGTCCGCACTGGTCTTCCAATTGTCGTTAAGTCCGGGAGCGACAATTGCTCCAGTGGACATATTAATAACATAGACCGAAGGGTCAGATATGGGATTGAGGTCCGAAGGCAGGGAAGGGCCCGAAGCTACAACGATCACCGATTTATTAGCATCAGTTACGATGAATCCAGCAATGAGTGGACCAGCATTGGCTCCAGTCAAAGGACCGCAATAACCTCGGCTGGATACTCCATATTGTACCGCAACCGGCGTGGCAGGAGTAGTTGAGTTAGTTTCCGGGGTAGATGGGGTCCCTACCAACGGAGCCATCGAGTGGAGAGGAGTCAGCGGAGTCATTCGAGCCGTCGTTGTCTGTGTCAGCATCGTTAGGGTCGGTTCCGACGGTAACTTCTGCGGAAAAACTTAGACCGTCGCCATCTTGATCGGAGGTTGTAGTATTAATAGATTCGATGTGGGAATCTTCTGCGAGTCTGGACCATCCGTCCATCCAGGTTCCTGATGCAGACGGATCAAATGCACCATGACAGTCAGCGGTTACGAAGAAACTATCGGATGAAGGTAGGGTACTTCGAGTTGTGCTTGAAAGACCTGCGAAACCACCGGTGTAAGGGCGTGGATCGAGACCACTGTTTGCAGTGTAGGAGATTCCACGAATGAATGGATTTATGTAGGCATTACCTGTTTGTGCGTACAATGCTAATTCGTTAGCATCGCCGTCCTTGGTTAAGCTGGCCGTAGTTCCATCGTAGTCTGCCATATTCCAGAAAATGTTATTGTTAAACTTGAGATTACCGTCTGCAATTTGCTTGGCAATGTTTTGAGTTGGATCAACTGCATCATCTACTCTGAAGACATATTTGAAGTTGGTGAAGATAGAGTTGTGATACTCGCCACCAAAATTTTCTTTCAAACGATACGCTCCATTGTCGGAAGCTCCAATCCAAGCAAAGTTGTATACGGTTGGGTGAGCGAAAGGAGCTAGGTTTTTTGTTGGGCTGTTTTCCCCCCCCCGAAGTCGGAACCGTTTCCGATATTATTTACATAAGAAGCTCTTGCAGGAATGAAAATGTTTATATTCAAGTTCATTTTTAAATTCGATTGCGGATTCTCGTATGAGAGTTATTGTGAGAATCAATTTATGATCCTCATCCTTGGTTCAACGGGCTACATAGGTTCGTATCTTGTCAATCATTGCGATCGCAATGCAATGGAATTTTTTGGGCTATCCCGATCCGATGTCGATTACACCAATCGCGATGCTCTATTTTCTTTTTTGCAAGCAAATCAACCGAAATTTTTGATCAATGCCGCCGGCTACACCGGTAAACCGAATGTGGATGCCTGTGAATCTGCAAAGTCTGATTGCTTACTCGGCAATTCCGTACTCCCTGGGATTATTCGGGAGGTATGCGAGGATCTTAAGATTGCGTGGGGACATGTCTCCAGTGGTTGTATCTACTCTGAGAGGAGAAAGGATGGGAAGGGATGGTCGGAGGAGGATGCCCCCAACTTTTCCTTCCGTTCACCTCCATGCAGTTTTTACAGCGGAAGTAAGGCTTTAGGGGAAGAAGTTTTGGAAGGAGCTGAAAACTGTTATGTTTGGAGATTACGAATTCCGTTTAATGAAGAGAGGAGTCCAAGGAATTACCTGCAAAAATTGCTTAATTACGATTCCTTGCTCGAGGCAGAGAATTCTGTTTCTCATTTAGAAGATTTTGTTCAGAAATGCGTGCAGTGTTTTGACCAGCAAGTCGAGCCAGGGGTTTACAATATGACTAACCCCGGGTCTGTCACGACTCGCCAGGTTACCCAATGGATGCAAGAATATGGAGTCACTGATAAGCTGTTTCAATTTTTTGATGACGAGGAACAATTTATGAACATTGCGGCCAAAACACCGCGGTCTAATTGCGTGCTTGATACATCCAAGGCGGAAAAGGCTGGGATTGGCATGAGACCAGTGGAGGAAGCCATGAGAGATTCAATGCGCAGAATGGCCAAGGAGGTGTTGGCTTGAAAACGATACTAGTAACAGGTGGGTTGGGTTTTATCGGTTCTAATTTTATCCGTATGCTCTTGTCTCAAAATCATTGTGACTTGGTAATTAATCTGGATAAGCAGACTTATGCCGGAAATCCTGAAAACCTGCAGGAGTTTGAAGGCAGTAATCATTATAAATTTATACAGGCCGATATTTGTGACCAGGGTGCGGTTGCTGAGGTTTTGTCGACATATCATGTGGATGCGATTGTGAATTTTGCTGCGGAGAGCCATGTTGATCGGTCAATAGATGGACCTGAGCCTTTTGTTCAGACGAATGTTGTTGGCACCTTACGGTTACTCGAAGCAACGAAAGGTTATTTGAGTAATTTAGACCTCGCTAAGAAAGAAAGTTTTCGGTTTTTGCATGTATCCACGGATGAGGTTTATGGTTCTTTAGGCTTATCCGAGCCGGCTTTTTCCGAGTCGACATCATATGCTCCAAATAGTCCGTATTCTGCTTCCAAGGCTTCTGCAGATCACTTAGTTCGAGCCTATCATCATACTTTCGGATTACCAGTACTTACTACCAATTGCTCAAACAATTACGGTCCCTATCAGTTCCCGGAAAAACTGATTCCATTAATGATTTTGAACGCCTGTGAGGGGAAAGAACTACCTATTTATGGAGATGGGTCAAATATTCGTGATTGGCTACATGTTGAAGATCATTGTTTAGGGATTTTAGCTGTGCTTCAAAAAGGAAGGGTAGGGGAAACCTACTGCATCGGTGGTGCTTCAGAAAAAACAAATTTAGAAGTTATTGATTCTCTTTGTGCGATTCTTGACGAAAAGCACCCGGAGCGTGCCCCTCATTCGAAATTAAAATCTTATGTCAAAGATCGGCCTGGGCATGATCATCGCTATGCAATTGATTTTTCCAAAATTGAGGATGAACTCGGTTGGCAACCAACCTATTCTTTTGAAGAAGGAATGAAACAAACGGTAGACTGGTATCTCAATAACCAAGAATGGTGTGGGAATGTAACTTCTGGAAAATATCAAAGAGAACGATTGGGAACATCATGAGTAATCGAAAAGGAATTGTGCTAGCAGGGGGTTCGGGTACACGGCTTTATCCATTAACGATGGCAGTCAGTAAACAGCTAATGCCTGTTTATGATAAACCGATGATATATTATCCGATTTCCATTTTGATGCTTTCTGGAATTCGCGAAATTTTGATTATTTCCACGCCTCGTGACTTGCCAATGTTTCGTGAACTTTTGGGAGATGGATCCAGATTTGGGGTTTCTTTTTCCTACGAGGAGCAACCAAGCCCAGATGGATTAGCCCAAGCATTTATTATTGGAGAAAATTTTTTAGGAGATTCATCATCCACATTGATTCTTGGTGATAATGTATTTTATGGTCACGAATTAGAAAAAACATTAAACGATGCGGATGCTAAAACGAATGGCTCGACCATCTTTGGCTATCATGTTTCAGATCCAGAGCATTATGGAGTTGTTGAATTTGATGAAACAGGCAAAGCGATTTCTTTGGAAGAGAAGCCACAAAATCCAAAGTCGAATTATGCAGTACCCGGTCTTTATTTTTATGACCATCGGGTTTCTTCGATCGCAAAAGATTTAAAACCTTCACCCCGGGGAGAGCTCGAAATTACAGATTTGAATCGGGTTTACCTTGAGGCTGGACAATTATCTGTTGAGGTCATGGGGAGAGGAAATGCCTGGCTTGATACTGGGAGTCATGATAATTTAGCATCCGCCTCTGATTTCGTGAAAGTGATTGAGCGTCGCCAAGGTTTGAAAATTGCCTGTTTAGAAGAAATTGCACTCTATAAAAGTTGGATGTCAGCCGAAGATGTGGAAAAAGCTTCAATGTCGCATGGCTCTTCTTCCTATGGAAAGTATCTTAAAACAATTCTTACCAGGACCTGATTTCTAGATAACGCATCAACGCATCATGATGCGTTGATAGAAAAACCTTGATTGCCGCCCCCAATTCTGTTGAAGTGAGAAAATGCCAAAATCATTTATATTTTCATCAGAATCGGTCGGCGAAGGACATCCAGATAAAGTATCAGATTCTATATCTGACAGCATCCTAGACGCATGCCTTGAGCAGGATCCGGAGAGTCGGGTAGCCTGTGAAACTTTAGTAAAAAGTAATTGCGTCACCATCGCAGGCGAAATCACAACATCTTCAAAGTTTGATTATGAAGCAGTTGTACGAAAAGCTATTGAAGATATTGGGTACACAAACGACGATGATATTTTTCATGCAGAGAAAGTATTTATAACCAATCAATTAACCGCACAATCTCGAGATATTGGTCAAGGTGTTGATGCTAATGCCGCTGAAGGAAAAGGGACTGCTGAACAAGGGGCAGGGGATCAAGGGATAATGTTTGGTTATGCTTGCAATGAGACTGATGAATTGATGCCAGCACCTGTTATGTACGCTCACCGAATTCTTCGTAAAATGGCAGACTTTCGCAAAAATTCAAGTGATGCAACTTGGTTGCGTCCTGATTGTAAGTCGCAAGTTGCTCTCAAGTATGATGACGGAAAGATGGTAGGTATTGAAAACGTTGTAGTATCCACACAGCATGCCGAAGCCATTGATAATGAAACAATCCGTTCTTTTATAACTGAAGAGATTATTAAACCTTCGCTTCCCTCCGAATTATTATCACCTGCAACCGAATATCTTATTAATCCTACTGGTCGGTTTGTTGTTGGAGGTCCTGAAGGGGATTCTGGTTTAACGGGGCGTAAAATTATTGTTGATACTTATGGTGGATGGGGCCGACACGGAGGAGGTGCTTTTTCCGGTAAGGATCCAAGTAAAGTAGATCGTTCAGCAGCATACATGTGTCGGTGGGTTGCTAAGAATGTAGTAGCCGCAGGTTTAGCTGATCGTGCTGAACTTCAGGTTGCTTACGCGATAGGTCACCCTCAACCTACTAGTATTACAATCGATTGCTTCGGTAGTGAGAAGATTGAAGAGTCGAAAATTCAAGAAGCAATTCATAGCGTGTTTAATTTCAAACCAGCCGAAATTGTTTCGCAGCTCAACCTTCTTCGCCCTATTTACCGAAGCACCACTCACTATGGACATTTCGGTAAATCTGAACTTCCTTGGGAACAAACTACCAAAGTCGAAGATCTGAAATCTGCACTAAATTAATTTTTTACTGATCTACTGATATATCAATATCGTTATTCTAATATGACCACCATGACAGAAACACTCACCCCTACACTTGATTACAAAGTTGCCGATATAACTCTCGCTGAGTTTGGCAGAAAAGAAATTTCCATTGCGGAGCATGAAATGCCCGGATTGATGGCGACCCGAGAAAAATACGGCCCTTCAAAACCTCTTGCCGGTGTCAAAATAATGGGATCTCTACACATGACCATCCAGACGGCCGTCCTTATCGAGACCCTTATCGAGTTGGGAGCAGATGTTCGTTGGTGTTCATGCAATATTTTCTCAACTCAGGACCATGCAGCCGCTGCTATTGCTGCTGCGGGTATACCCGTATTTGCATGGAAGGGTGAAACTCTTGAAGATTACTGGGATTGTACTTGGAATGCGCTTACATGGCCAGATGGTTCAGGTCCTGATCAAATCGTTGATGATGGGGGAGATGCTACTTTACTTATACACAAAGGGGTTGAACTTGAAAATGGCAGTGACTGGGTAAATTCCCCATCCGAAAGTGATGAGGAAAAGGTCATCAAAGAATTGCTTAAGAAGACCTTAGCTGAAAAACCGGGGCACTGGGCTAAAGTCGCTGAATCTGTTGTAGGCGTTTCCGAAGAAACCACAACAGGGGTACTTCGCCTTTTGCAAATGCAGGATGAAGGAAAATTACTTTTCCAAGCTATTAATGTGAATGACTCTGTTACCAAGTCCAAATTTGATAACAATTATGGTTGCCGTCACTCTTTAGTTGATGGGATTAAGCGAGCACTTGATGTGCTCATTTCTGGAAAAGTTGCCATGGTTTGTGGATTTGGAGATGTAGGAAAAGGTTCAGCTGATTCATTAGCCAACGAGAAAGCACGCGTAATGGTTTCTGAAGTCGATCCAATATGTGCACTTCAAGCTTGTATGTCTGGATTTCAAGTAACTACGATTGAAGATGCACTAGAAACTGCAGATATTTTTGTTACCACCACAGGAAATAAAGATATTATTACGGCAGATCATATTAGCCGGATGAAAGATCAAGCTATTGTTTGCAATATCGGCCATTTCGATAACGAGATTCAAGTTGCTGAATTAGAGAATATGCCTGGTGTTTCCAAAGAAATCATCAAAGACGACAGCGTACCTGGTGGCCCTGTAAGTCGTTTTACTTTTCCCGACGGTAAAAGCATTTACTTGCTTGCTGAAGGACGCTTGATCAATCTAGGTTGTGCCACTGGTCATCCTAGCTTTGTGATGTCTAATAGTTTTACCAATCAAACGATTGCACAAATTGACATTCGTGAAAACCCAGATCGTGAAATTGGGGTAACTCGCTTGAGTAAAGAACTTGATGAAGAAGTAGCCCGTTTACATCTCGACAAACTAGGTGCTAAACTCACCGAATTGAGTCCCGAGCAAGCCGATTACATTGGTGTATCAGTCAATGGTCCTTACAAACCTGAGCATTACCGATACTAGAGTACAAAATTATATTTTGATTCTAAAAGGCAGTCCAATTATGGACTGCCTTTTTTTTGATGCGTTGACCAATTTTGATGTAATCAATATGGGTTAAACCTGAATGTTCTATGACGAAACAAAAGTTTTCTTAAAAGCAGGGAATGGTGGAGATGGTTGCATGTCCTTTCTGCGTCAAAAGTATATGCCAAATGGTGGTCCGAATGGTGGTAATGGTGGAAAGGGTGGAGATCTTATTTTACTAGCTGATGAAAATGTATCAGATTTAAGAAACTATCATTTTAAAAAGCACTGGAAGGCCAAAAATGGAGACCCCGGAAGGGGTAGCGATCAAAATGGTCGTGGAGGAGAACCCTGCGTATTGAAAGTTCCCCTTGGCACAGAAGTAAGAGATATGGATTCAGGGGAACTCGTATGTGAGTTGCTAGATCACAAGCAGGAAATTCTTTTGTTGGAAGGAGGAAAAGGAGGGCGTGGGAATACCACTTTTAAAAGTTCAATTAATCAGACTCCAAGACAATTCACTGAAGGAAAATTAGGGGAAGAAGTAGAATATAAATTTACTTTAAAAACAATCGCCGACATAGGACTTGTTGGTTTCCCCAACGCAGGGAAATCTACACTCCTCAATATCCTGTCGAACGCTACTCCGAAGATTGATTCCTATCCATTTACGACACTTGTCCCGACTGTTGGGGTTATCGATTACAAAGAAGATTATAAGACTCTGACAATGGCGGATGTACCAGGTTTAATTGAAGGTGCGGCAGAGAATCGTGGATTGGGACATCGTTTTCTGCGTCATGTTGAAAGATGCAGATTACTCCTATTCCTTCTTGATCTAGCAGGCACCGACGGACGAAATCCCTGCGACGACTTTGAGCATTTAAGAAAAGAACTTCTAGAATATGACCCGGAATTAGATGCAAAACCATTCTTGGTGGTTGGCAATAAGATCGATGAAGATCCTGCAAATGCTTATATTGCTGAATTTAAGAAGCGTTTTTCTGAGATCGAACTGTATCCGATATCTGCTCTTTTAGAGGACGGTTTGCCGACCCTAAAAGACAAATTATTGGAATCCTTAGGGTAAAAAAATTAAAAAAAAACCAATGAAAACCCTTTTTTTAGGCTTGTTTTACACAAACGCTTGTGCAAATAAGAAAGTATGGTAAATAAAGTTAAGGAATTACCAAAAGAAGATTTTAATTCATCTTCAAGGGAAGGGCAGCTCAGTGAAAGTATTTCTGGGGAACTTAGAAGTAAGATGCACAAAATCTCGCCTGAGAAACAAGTGAGAATTAATAATATCTTGCAAGAAATGAAATGCTCTACTGAAAGAATGGAACACTTATTGGCAGTTTTTAATCGGATTAACCGAGGTGCATGACTGTAAAAAAAAATAAATCTTTAGCTAATGTTGCTTCCTTAATGGGAAAAAAAGGAGGCAAATCTGGAAAAGGGAAAGCGAAGGTACGGGGTAACTCAAGTTACTACCGTGATATGCAAAGGAAATCTGTTAACTCAAGAAAAGCTAATCTTGAAACAAAAGACTCTGTATCATAAGAAATATGGTTTGGCTCCGCCTTGGCGGACTAATTAGCCGGCTTCTCTGTCTATTTCTTTCCTTACAAAAACAGGCTTTTCCTCAGTAGAATCCGATTTTGAAAGCACATAGCCATGGTCTTTAAAAGACAAAAGGCCCTCCGGATTTTCAATACGGTTTGTGATTAGAAAATTAGCCATGTAACCTCGTGCTTTTTTAGCATAGAAACTGATTATTTTATATTTACCGTTTTTCTCGTCTAAGAAAGTAGGTGAAATGATATTTGCTTTCAGTTCTTTTGGTCTAGTTGCTTTGAAATATTCTTGTGAGGCAAGGTTGATAACCATACCAAAACTTGTTTTTTCTACCTCATTGTTTATAGACCTAGCAATTTCATCACCCCAGAAGGTATACAGATCTTTACCCTTTGGATTAGCATAGACAGTGCCCATTTCCAGACGATAGGGTTGGATCAAATCTAATGGTTTTAATATTCCATAAAGTCCGGAAAGTACACGCAGATGTTTTTGGGCAAAAGTAAAATCATTTTTCGTAAACTCCCAAGCCCGTAATCCTTCATATACATCTCCCTTAAAAGCGAGGATTGCCTGTTTAGCGTTAGCTTCATTATGCTTTGTCTCCCACTTATGAAAACGCTCGCGATTCAAATCAGCAAGTTTTGGGCTTATGCTCATTAAACCAGCGATCTCATCTGAGCTTAGTTTAGATAAACCGTAAATTAAATCCTTCGATAAATTGAGAAACTCAGGTTGTGTACAAAGGGAAGTTTGAGAACTCGATTTAAAATCGAGGGTTTTTGCAGGCGAAAGTAAAATCATATTTTTCACTGTAATTACTCATGGGAACAAAACAAGATGAGAAAAGATAAAACACGACTTATAGTAGAAATACAGAAAATTTATTAAAAATTAATGTTTGGTTAATCTATTATCAGAATTCTTATTATCAGTTCACTTGCCTTGCATGTGAAGTTAACATGCTTGTCTAAATTATACGCTGAAAGTGGTCTTCAAATGAATATTCCCCATAACCTTAACCCAAAGTTTTTCATTAATTTCCAAATACAGAGCCGCTGTTCTTAAATATTCACATTCTTTGGTAGACATTTCCCGGTCGAGAAGAATGAGTTTAGATAGGGTCACAAAAATTTTGTTTCTTTCTTCCTGATTTGTCGCGTCGGCCATCGAAAAGCAAACCTGTCTTAATTGCAGCTCAGACACATTCAAATTATTGGCAATC